>Ga0256843_1003286_pt1 | contig 11311 bp, 8 predicted proteins | sample AlvinellametaG_FD_191572 | JGI IMG/M metagenome (GOLD analysis project Ga0256843, IMG submission 191572) | Pompeii worm associated microbial communities from hydrothermal vent at the East Pacific Rise, Pacific Ocean - Alvinella | ecosystem: Host-associated > Annelida > Integument > Unclassified ... | reverse complement strand
AGTTGACCCCCTCGTAGAAGATCCCCTCATCGGCAGAGAATTCGATCTCGTCGATGTAGGCGAACTCGGTGGCGTAGCCCGCCTCGTCGGCGATGTACTGGAGCAGACGGACCGTGTTCTCCTCCTCCGCGTTGCCCCGGACGGAGGTGAAGAGAAAGCGCCACCCCTCGTAGCGCTCGTGGAAACTCTCCACACTCTCCTCCAGCGTCACCAGCCGCCGGAAATTCTCCAGGAGTTTGTCGTAGACCACGTTGAACTGTCGCCCTTCGTCCAGGCCGTTGCGCTTGAGGATCGCCCACTGGACGATGGCGGTCTCGAAGAGCGCCGTAGGGGTGTCGGCGTTGAACTCCAGGAGTTTGATGGGCTTGCCGTCGATCCCCCCCGCCAGATCAAAACGGCCATAGAGATGCCAATGCACCTCGTTCTCCCAGCTCTCCTTGATGAGATCAACCAGATTGAAGGGGATGCCGATCTCATGGAAAAGGTTGCGCTCCACCACATGCTCCCCGGCGGCGACGAACATATCGTAGAGTTCGTTGCCCGCTTCGTAGTAGGCTTCGGCCTCCCGTTCCGTCACCTCCACCAGGACATCGGCCAGGTAGGGGGTCTCGTCGCTGTCGGTATGCCAGACGAAGCCCAACTCCTCCAGATAGGCGGCATCCAGGGGCTCGACGGGGCGTAGAGAAATCATTCTATCCTCCAAAGTAGCGACTGCCGCCGCGGGTAGTGGAACGGCTGTTACTACCGAAGAAACCACTGCGCCGTGTGGAGCTTTTGGCGGCGTTGCGACCGCCGGCTCCCTTTTTGAAACTGTTGACACTCCGATTATACGCCGCGGGCGTCTTGTAACCGCTGCGGCGCGTCTGCCGGTAGTTGGGATTGTTGAAGAGTTTGCTGCCGATCCAGGACCCCAGGATCGCTCCGGCGGCGCTGGCCAGAATCGCCTGACCGATGCTCATCCCTCCGGCGGTCATCTGGGCCCCCTCCGGACTGGTGAGCGGCGAAGTCCCCTCCTCGATCTTCGCCGCCTCCTCTTTGATCAGTTCATCCATCTCCGCTTTGGTCAGTACTTTCTCGGTACCGTCGAGTTTTTTGAGGATGATCCGGGTCTCCTTGGCGGGAAACTCCTCGGCGATTTTATATTTACCCGGTGTCACCTCCTCTATCACGACAAATGCGTTTTTCTCCTGAGGCTGTGTGGCCGTCCCCTGATCCGAGGATTTCTGCTGGCATCCGGTCAATCCGACAGCCAGAAGCGTTCCCAGACCGAGTCCCGCCCCGATCTGGGAAAATTTCCTGATATAACTCATAAAGACACTCCTTCTTTTCTACCGATCAAAAACATTTCGATCATTTACGGTGACGGTATCTTATCAAAAACTTCATCTATCAGGAAAAGGGGAGGAAGAGCGGGGAAGGATTCTTCCTCCGAAGAGGGGGAAAGGGGGATTTTAATCTCAGTCCATCTGCTTCCGCAGAAAGGTGGGGACATCGAGGATATCCTCATCAGGCTCACTGTAGTCACTTCCCACGACCCGACGGCGCCCCTGCATCGTATCGTAGGGACTGCGCGCAGTGGTATTGGCTCCATGACTGCCCAGGAGGGTTTCGGCCTGCTTGACTTTTTCGGCCTGGGGATTGGAGACGGCGCTTTCGGCCTCTTCGAATCCGGTCGCGACGATGGTGATCTTGACCTGATCGATCTCCAGATCGGTACTGGTCGTGGTACCGAAGATGACGCTGGCATCCTCGTCGGCATGCTCCTCGATAATCTCCATCGCTTCGGAAATCTGCAGGATGGGATAGTCGGGGTGAATGTGGAAGTGGACCAGGACCCCTTTGGCCCCGTTGATGGAGACATTGTCCAGCAGCGGTGAGTCGATGGCCGCTTTGGCCGCGTCGTAGGCGGCGTTGGCCCCCTGACTGCTTCCCGAACCCATCAGTGCCAGACCGCGGTGGCTCATGACGGTCTTGACGTCGGCGAAGTCCAGGTTGATGTCGTTGGGACCGTGGGAGAGAATCACGTTGGAGATGCCGGAGACCGCCTGGCAGAGAACATCGTCGACGAGGCGGAAGCTCTCTTTGATCCCCAGGTTCTTCTCGACGATGGAGAGGAGCCGCTCGTTGGGAACCACGATGATGGAATCACTCTCGCGTTTGAGCTCCTCCAGACCGCCTTTGGCAAGTTTCTGACGTTTGCGCCCTTCGAATTTGAACGGCGTGGTCACGACGGAGACGGTCAGCGCGCCCACCTCTTTGGCCGCCTGGGCGATGATGGGTGCGGCTCCGGTCCCGGTGCCGCCGCCCAGCCCGGCGGAGATAAAGACGATATCCGCTCCGGCCAGCGTATCCTTGATCTCACTGAAACTCTCCAGGGCCGCTTCACGGCCGATCTCCGGCTGCATTCCCGCTCCCAGTCCCCGGGTAGCGTTGGCTCCCAGCTGAAGCTTGATGGGTGACAGGGAGGATTCCAACGCCTGCGCGTCGGTATTGGCGACGATCAGATCGATTCCCTTGACATTTTCGGAAATCATATGGTTGATCATATTGCCGCCGCCGCCCCCGACGCCGATGGCTTTGATCTTGGCCCCCTCTACGCTCTCGGTCCCGCTGGCCGTCGTCTCGATTTCGATTTCGAAATGTTCCATGGTCTTTCTCTCCCCCTTTATCGTGATTTAAAACAGTTGTTTCGCCCAGTTGACGAATTTGCTGAACGGATTGCCTCCGTCACGCTGTTTGAAGTCGGGAGGCAGCAGATCGTCTCCCTCATCGCTCCGCTGCGCCTCTTTGCGCTTCTTTCCCTTTGTTCCCCGACCCGAAACCTCGGGAAGCCCCAGGTCAAACTCCGCGACCTTCTTCTCGCCTTTCCCCTCTTTCGGGACGCTCCTCGCTCCGCCCAACTCCCCGATATCGGTGACGTCGTGGCGAAACTCCTCTTTGTGATGGAGCAGCTCCTTGCTGTAATCGATCTCGTACTGGGTATGCTCTCCCCCCTGGTAGAGCAGAAGCCCCACCACGGTGGAGAAGGCCGGATCCTTGAGCTCATCGTACATCCCTCCCAGCTCCCGGGGCAGACCGATGCGCACCGGCATTCCGTGGAAAATCGCCTGAGCCAACTCCCGAATCCCCTTGAGCTTGGTCATCCCGCCCGTCAGAACGATCCCGGCGCCGATCTGCTCTCTGAGCGCGCTTTTGTCCAGGGATTTGGCCAGGATCATCAACGCCTCTTCCACCCGGGCCAGGATGACGCTGTGAACCACCTCCAGGGAGATGGTGTTACGGTTCTCTTCATCGCCGATCACCGGCAGATCGATCGTATCACTGGAACTCTCCAGGAGATTCCCGTGACGGATCTTGACTTTCTCCGCGACGTTGAGAGGCGTATGCAGGGCCATGGAGAGGTCGTTGGTGATGTGGTTGGAGCCCACCGCCAGAAAATCGTTGTACCGGATGGAGTTGCCGATATGAACCACCATGCTGCTGGTCTGCCCGCCCAGATCGATGACGCAGACCCCCAGCTCCCGCTCATCCTCGCCCATGACCGCCAACGCCGAGGCGTAACTGTTGAGCACGATTCCCTCGATCTCCAGTCCGGCGGAGCGGACCGCCTTTTTGAGATTGCTCAGGGCCGACTTCTGGGTAATGATGATGTTGACGTCCACCTCCATCCGGCTGGCGTTCATCCCGAAGGGATCTTCGATAAAGTCCTGATCGTCCACTTTGAAATTGTAGGGAAGCACGTGGATTACTTCGAACTCGTTGGGGATGTTGGCGTTGTAGAGTGCCGTCTCCATGACCCGCTTGATCTCCTTGATGGAGATATCTTTGTGGGGGATATTGACGATGCCGGTGGAGTTGAGACTGCGGGCATAGGCGTTGGAGATGGAGATGGTGGCGACGGAGATATTGTTTCCGGCGATCCGACGGGCGTCGCCCAGGGCTTTTTTGATGGACTTGGACGCCAGCTCAATGTTGGTGATCACCCCCTTTTTGACCCCCTGGCTCTTGGCGATCCCCTGACCGGTCACGGTCATCTCATTGTTCTCTCCGATCTCCGCAATGACGGCAGCGACTTTGGTAGAGCCTATATCGATGGCGAGAATCGTTTTGGACAACTCAGAATCCTTTGACGAAAGCTTTGACAGGGTATTTCTGGGAAAGCTCCTTGAGCAGAGACTGTTCGAATTCCCCCTGCTTGATCCGATCGGCTGTCTGTGCCACTTCCCGTGTCAAATTGTTGTCACCCTTTGTGATCTTCTGGTCTACAATACTGTAAACCACCACTTTTTTATTTATTGATATGATACCGACTTTATTATTAGAGGTAAATAATTTCTGTAAAAACTGTGAACTTTCCAAAGCGTTCAGCGGTGCGAGTGTTTCCGTATGAGCCAGGCTCACATATCCGCTTACTTTTGTCAACGCTTCCGGCGTTTTGGAAAGCTTCTCCGCTTTGGCCTTCAGAGCGCGCTTTTTCGCTTCGGCGAGCCATGCCTTTTCCACCGCTTTTTTCGCTTCGTCGAAACGCATGGGGCGGGAGGGAATCACCTTTTCGACTTTGAGGGTGGCATAACGGGTACCGACCGGTTTGGGTTTGATCAGCTGTCCCGGAGCGCTCTGCCGGACCGCTTCCCAGAGAGTCTTGGAGAGCAGCGGATCCCCCAGCGCGAGGGTGGTGACGTCACTGGCACGCTTTTTTCCCTTCTTCCAGGCGATGTAGTCAAGCAGGGCGCGTTTCTTCCCTTTTTTGATCCGATAGTCCCGTTCCACTGCCTGTTTTGCCTGGGCGTATTCAAGCTCTTTCCCCTCCGCGTCGGTGTAGTTGAAACTATTTTTCTGATAGTAGTTTTTCAGTTCCTCTTCCGTGGCGTTGATATCGGAGGTATCGGTCCAGAGAATCGCCAATTTGAACTTTTTGGGAGTCCGGTAGTCGTTTTTGTGGGCTTCCCAGTAGCGTTTGATCGCCGCCTCATCCGGGGTGACACGGACCGCTTCGGGAGTCAGAACCTCATAACGCAGTTTGTCGCTGACGCTGATGGCCGAGGCGATGACCTCCTTTTCAAACGGAACCGCTTTTTTGTTCAGCAGCTTCATCAGTTTGGCAATGATCAGATCGTCACGGACAATCGCTTCAAAACTCTTCGCTTTGATCCGCCGGGCATCGAGAAACGCCAGGTAAATCCGCTTGTCAAAAACTCCGTTCTGACGGAAAGAGGGCATCTGGGCAATCGCTTCGGCCAGTTCCTCCCGGGAGACGATCACCCCGTACTCCCGGGCCAGATTGAGCAGATAGGCCTGCATCACCAGCTGCTGATAGGCCCGCTGGGAAAGCTTCATCTCTTTGGCCTTCGCATCATCGAAATTCCCTCCCATCGCCTGGGCCACCTGACGGTAGAGATTCTGATAGGTGAAATTGAACTTCTCCTGGGAAATACTCACATCCCCGACTTTGGCGATCGCCCCCGCTTTGGAACCGTACTGATAGGTTCCCCAGCCGACGAATCCCGCCCCGATAAAGGCGATGGTGGCGATCCAGATCGTGACCACCAGGTATTTGTTGTGTTTCTGCATCCATGCGATCATGCCGTGACTGCCTTATGTTAGAATTTGTCCAATATTTTAGTCAAGATGTGATTAAGGGAGGGTTACCCCGCCCTGATCCCATCCTGAACCCCAAGGAGCGGGCGATGACGAACCGGGAATTGATGGAGCGGGATCTCCGCTGCCTCTGGCACCCCTGTACCCAGATGAAGGACCATGAACAACTGCCGCTGATTCCCATTCGGCACGCTGAAGGAGTCTGGCTCTACGATTTTGACGGACGCCGTTATCTCGACGCCATCAGCAGCTGGTGGGTCAATCTTTTCGGCCACGGTCACCCCCGTATCGCCGAAGCGATTTCCCGCCAGACCCGGGAACTGGAACATGTGCTTCTGGCGGGATTCAGCCATCTCCCCGCCATTGAACTGGCCGAAAAACTCATAGAGATCACTCCGGAGGGGCTCGAAAAGGTCTTCTATGCCGACAACGGTTCCAGCGCCGTTGAAGTCGCCCTGAAGATGAGCTACCACGCCCACCGCAACCGGGGAGAGGAACGGTTCCTTTTTCTATCCCTGACCAACAGTTACCACGGCGAAACCCTCGGCGCCCTCAGTATCGGAGATGTGGCACTCTACAAAGAAACCTATCGGCCTCTGCTGATCCGAAACATCCAGACTCCGGTCCCCGACGGTACCGATCCCGAAGCCACGGCGAACGCCCTCGCATCCCTCGAACAGCTTCTGAAAGAACGCGGCCCGGAGATCGCCGCGATGATTGTCGAACCGCTGGTCCAGGGAGCGGGAGGCATGCAGATGTATGCACCGGAATATCTGAGCGGAGCCCGTCGCCTGACGGAACAATACGGCATTCATCTCATCGCCGACGAGATCATGACCGGATTCGGGCGGACCGGAACGATGTTCGCCTGCGAACAGGCGGGAATCTCTCCGGACTTCATCTGCCTCTCCAAAGGCCTGACGGGCGGATTCCTCCCTCTCTCCGCCGTGGTAACCACCGACGAGATCTACCGCCTCTTCTACGGTGACTATACGGAATACAAAGCCTTTCTCCACTCCCACAGCTATACCGGCAATCCCCTTGCCTGCACCGCCGCGTTGAGCACCCTGAAGATTTTCGAAGAGGAGAATATACTGGAGCGTAACCGGGAAAAAATTTCCCGGATCGCGAAGAACCTGGAACGCTTTACAGCCCTTGACAATGTCACGTCAATCCGACAGACCGGGATGATCGCCGCGGTGGAGATGAACAACTATCCGCCCGAGGAACGCAGAGGACTCAGCGTCTACCGCTACGGCCTGGACCATGAAGTTCTGCTCCGTCCTCTGGGAAATGTGATCTATTTTATGCCTCCCTATATCATCAGCGATGAGGAGATTGACATGATGATGGAGGTCGCCTACCGGGGCATCCGCTCGCTCGAATCATGAGAACGTGCGGCACCGGGAGCGCTTCCACCGCCGCCGGGCGCCCGAACCCGCTCACTTTTTGCGGGGAAGAGGAATCGTCACTTTCGGGAGGGCGACCTTTTTGAAGACCCCCAGCAGGCCGCGGGAGTTTTTCAGACGATCATAGTGTTTCTGCGCCCTGGCCACGCCCATATCCGCCGCCTCTTCATAAAGCAGAAGTGCCATCTGACGGTCCTTTCCGATCCCGATACCATGCTCGTAGAACTGCCCCAGATCACAGATCGCCTCGGCAAAATTCTGATCGGCCAGCGTATTGATCTGGGTAAAAGCCTCGGCATGATCCTGCTGCAGAATCTCTCCGCGAAACAGCTCCCGGGCCAGAAGGAACTGAGCAAACTTGGACTCGGTCGCCGCCGCCAGAAGCAGCACCATCGCCGCTTCAAAACGCTTCCCCTCCTCTTTATACCGCTGATAGATTTTGAGAAACGCCTCGATCTCCTCCTCGGTATATCCTTCCGATGAGATCTGCTTCTGCATCCGCTCCACCTCTTCGGGGACCCGTCCCTCCTCCTGCTCGACCGGCGGAAACTGATGAATCATGTTACGAAACTTCTGGCTGATGTAGGAGATGGGGGGATGACGGGGAACGTTCCCTTTCTCTCCGACACCCGGCGACGCCTGCTCCTTCGGCATCGCATACCTCTCTGAGGATCGCGTCCCGTTCCCGTCGGAAACGCTTTCTTCGGCAAAGGATGCCTCCTCTCCCCGCCACTCCGCTTCATCGAAACTGACGGAAGACGCCTCTACCGGAGTGAACTCCGATTTTTTCTCCAGGGCCCCACTCTCCGACACCTCGGTCAGCGATCTTTCCGGCGTTTCCGATTCCGCATGGGCGGCATCGTCGGTCCGGTCCGGTTCCTCCGGCCCCTCTCCCTTCTCCTCCGATTCGAGATCCGCAGAGAGCGCTCTCCCAGCCGCTTCTTCCCCACTCCGAAATGCCGATTCAAATTCCGGTGACGCCTGATAGTCGGTCGTTGATGCGACTTCCCGTTTGCGCGAAAGCTTCAGGATGTCGTCGAGGTCCAGGACCTTCTCCTCCTCTTCCTCTTCCGGCTCTTCTTCCATCGCGAAGAGTCCCAGATCCGGCGGGGCGCTCTCTTTTCCGCCGAGAGGGGAAGCGGCAGAGGGGGCGGGGCCGTTCCCGCTCTTTGAAGCAAAAAACTCATCGTCCAGACTCCGGGCGTAGTGCTTCATCTCGTAAAGTGCCTGCCGATAGTTCCGACTCTCCAACAGATCGATGATTTCATTGAGCTTGTCATCCAGACTCAGGGAACGCAACTTCTCGCATTGCAGGTCGATGGTGCGAAAATCTCCCAGATTCACCGCCAACCGTATAATTTCGAACCGTGTTGTAATCTCTTCCATTTTCACCCCGAATATATAGCCCTGTATTACCGAATCATAACATAGAAATCTATGATTTATGTTAAATAATATAGAAAAAGACAATCTCTTTTTTGGTATGATGTCACCGACTTTGAAACGGACAATTCAACAGTGATCCAGTGAGAAAGAGAGCAGCGTGCAACAAGAGCAAGATCTCCACACATCACCCCATATTCCGGTACTTCTTCCCCAGGTTCTCCACTGTTTTGAGCCAATCGGGGCCGGAACGCTGATCGACTGTACCCTCGGCTATGCCGGTCACAGTTCCGCCCTCCTTCAGGCCCACCCCGACCTCAACCTTATCGGCATCGATCGGGATCCGGAGGCGTTGGCATTCTCCGCCCGGCGGCTCCACCCCTTCGCCGATCGCATCCGTCTCCTTCGCGGATCCTTCTCCCGTCTTCTTCCCGAACTCCTGAACCGTGAAAACACGATCGTCGGTCTGCTGGCGGACTTTGGCGTCTCTTCCCTCCAGTTGGACGAAAAGCGTCGGGGCTTCTCCTTCGCCAGCGACACCCTTGACATGCGGATGGATCCGCAAAATCCCCTCAGCGCCTATGAGGTCGTCAATCACTATCCGATGGAGAAACTGGAGTATCTCTTCCGGGAGTATGGAGAGATCCGCCCGGCCCGACGGCTGGCTGAGGCCGTCGTACGGCACCGGGCCCGGCAACCTATCGCCAGCGCCCGGGAGCTCAGCGAACTGGCACTGAAGCATCTTCCCAGAGGAGGCAAGATCCATCCCGCCACTCTGATGTTTCAGGCCATCCGCATCGAGGTCAATGACGAACTGGGAGAGATCGAACGTCTGCTGGACGCTCTGGAGACGACTCCGCCTGCCGGAGCCGTCATCGCCCTGATCACCTTTCACTCTCTGGAGGACCGCCTGGTCAAAAACCGTTTTCGCCGCTGGAGCCGGGAGTGCATCTGTCCCCCCGAGGCGATCCGCTGCAGTTGTGGAGGAAAACACTCCCTGGGACGACTCCTCACCCGCAAACCCCGGAGTGCCTCATCGGAGGAGGTGAAGCACAACAGCCGCAGCCGCAGTGCCAAACTCCGCTGCTTTCGTTTCCACGAACGGGAGAGTGAGGCTTCATGAAGATCCAAAGAGCCCGGGGAATAACCGGAGGCACCCTCTCGATCGCTCTGATTGCCATGACCATCGTGGTGATGCTGGCAATTCTCAAAGTCTATCTGAGCAACCGCATCTACCATGAGAGCCGACAGATCAATCGTCTCGCTTCCGAAGTCGCGGCACTCAAAGAGGAACACAGCATTCTCCAGACCCATGTGGAACGGCTCAAATACAAGATCGAGATCGCGGATACCCTCTTCGAACTGAATGCGAGCAGCCCGCTCACTACGGACAATAACGGGGGAGGCGACGAGTGATCCGACGTCTCATCGCCTTTGCGCTGGACCGTCCGGCCCTCAACCACATTCTTTTCCTGCTGGTGATGATCATGGCGATTTTCGCCTACCAGAAGATTCCCAAAGAGATCTTTCCCCCCGCCAACCTGGAGAAGATCTCCATCCGGGGCGGCTACCCCGGAACCAGTGCCGACGTTCTGGACAAGATGGCGGTCAAAACCATCGAGGATGACCTGCGCAGCGTCCAGAACATCAGCAACGTCGAGAGCGTGATCCAGAACGGCTCCTTCTCCATCACCGCCGACATCAAACCCGGGGCCAACGAAGAGCTGGTTCTCAACGATGTCAAGGATGTCATTGCCAACGTCCGACGGGATCTGCCGGCGGATATGAGCGAGCCGACCGCCCGCATCGTCATCCACCGCTTCCCTCTCCTCTTGATCGCCATCAGCGGTGACGCCCCCCGAAGCCGCCTCCTGGAAGTGGCCCAAAAGCTCAAAAGCCGCCTGGCCGCCTACAAGGATCTCAATACCATCGACATTCGCGGGGATGCCGATCCGGAGCTCAGCATCACCATCGACGAGAAAAAACTGGAAGCCTACGGGATTCCCAAATCCCTCTTTTACCAGGCGATCTCGGGCCTGAGCTCCATCTACCCCGCCGGAACGCTCAAACAGGACGGCCGCCGTCTCTACCTCTCCACGATCAACGGGGAGAAGGAAGCGAAAAGAGTCGCCGATACCCTCATCAGTATCGGCACAGAGCGTATCCGCCTGGGAGATGTGGCGCAGATCCGCTTTCGCCTGAGCACCCCCGGCGAGATCTCCCATTTCAACGGACAACCCAACATCTCCCTCAACCTGACCAAGACCAAAGAGGGCAACGCCATCGAGCTGAGCCGTCTGATCCGGGATGACTTGCGGAGCTTCGCCCAAAAGTATCCACACCTGACCTTCCAGGTCTACACCGACACCTCCATCTGGATCAAAAACCGGATCAACCTGGTCAGCTCCAACATCTTTTTCGGACTGATCCTGGTCTTTACCGCTCTCTTCCTCAGTGTCAACTGGAAGATCGCCGCCGTCGTGGCCCTGGGGATCCCCACCAGCTTCTTCATCGCTCTGATCGGCTCCGATCTCCTGGGGTACAGTCTCAATATGCTGACGATGCTCGGCGCCCTGATCGCCCTGGGGATGCTCGTCGACGAAGCGATCGTCGTGGCCGAAAACATCTACCGCCATCTGGAGATGGGCAAACCGCCCAGAGAAGCGGCTCTCGACGGGGCGGTGGAGATGTTTCCGGCCGTTGTGACGGCCACCATGACCACCGTCTTTGCCTTCCTGCCTCTGCTGATCATGAGCGGGGAACTCGGCGTCTTCATGAAAGTCCTGCCGATTATGATCACCATTTTGCTGCTCAGTTCGCTCTTTGAAGCCTTCTACTTTCTGCCGCTGCACGCCAAAGAGCTCTTCAGCGTGGGACACCGGATCGACCACCACGAGCCCAGCCCCTTCTGGGACCGGGCC
>Ga0256843_1003284_pt1 | contig 11316 bp, 10 predicted proteins | sample AlvinellametaG_FD_191572 | JGI IMG/M metagenome (GOLD analysis project Ga0256843, IMG submission 191572) | Pompeii worm associated microbial communities from hydrothermal vent at the East Pacific Rise, Pacific Ocean - Alvinella | ecosystem: Host-associated > Annelida > Integument > Unclassified ... | reverse complement strand
TGCCAAATCCAAAGCAGGAGCTATCAGACGACTATCTACCAAAGTCAATATCCAAGAGTTAGTCTTAGTAGCCAAAGCAGACTTTTTGGGTAGAGATACACTTGAAGCTAAAAGTGGAGTTTATAAAGCAGGGGAGTGGTTGCTAGAAAAGTCCAAAGAGCTTAATGTAGATAAAAAACCACCAAAATCTATGTTGCAAGGAAAAGACCTTATATCTCTTGGATTTACTCCATCACCAAAGTTCAAAGAGATACTAGATAGTGTATATGATAAAGAGCTTTCAGGAGAGATAACTACTAAAGAAGAAGCATTAGAGTATGTGAGTCAAAAGTTTAAGCCTTTTGACTCATAGAGTTATGATTTTTTGAGTACAAGTTCTTTGATAGTATCTTCATTTGTTTCTTCTGTATCATACTTGACTACTAGTAAGTGTTCAGAGTCATTTACATACCACTCTTTACACCCTTTTAGGTCATGAAGTTCTTCATGTTTTGAGTGGTCTGTATCATCCAAGTGTATATATGCTATCTTTGTTTTTGCAGGATTTTCAAGTCCTAGAACTAGTATCGCCCAAAGGATACATATAGCTATAATGGCATAAGATATAGTAGATAGTGAAGCGATATCAAGCATCATACCACCAATAAATCCACCTATAAATGTACCAAAGTAACCAAATGAGTTGAAGATACCTAAAACCTCTCCTCTTTGGTGTACTTTCGCATACTTTGTTACTAGTGATTGTAGTATAGGCTCTTGTAGGTTAAATCCAACGAAAAATACAACAACACCGATACTAAACATCATATAGGTTTTACTCATACCTATGATAAGGTATGCTATAGCAAGGACTGTGATACCAGCTAAAAGAACAGCTTTGTATTTACCCTTCTTCTCAGCTATCATAGCAGCTGGTCCCATAGATAAGATACCTACTACCATAGATGGAAGATAGATTTTATAAAGTTCATTCATACTCCACCCATAAGTCTTTGTCAAAATGATAGGGATAATCATAAATGCAAAAGTCATCATCCCTTTTACTAGTACATTTGTGATATTCATACGGATGAGATTTTTGTCTGTAAATGCATTTAATCTATCTGTATGAGTATAAGTGTGTTTTATCTTTGGTGGGTCTGGTACAAACTTGATAAGTATGAAGATAGAAAAAAGAGCTAAAAATGCTACAAAGTAAAATAGTGAATTAACTCCAAAATATGAAGCTATAACAGGTCCTGCTACCATAGATAGTGCAAAAGCCAAACCGATACTACCACCCATGATAGCCATAGCTTTACTTCTCTCTTCTTCTTTTACTACATCACTGATAGTAGCTGTGATAACTGAACCTATCGCACCTGCACCTTGCAATAAACGACCGATTAGTAGAGTGTATATATCAGTGGCATAACCTGCTATAAATGAACCCAAAGCAAAGATGATAAGACCTATGATGATAGTTTTTTTTCTACCTATCTTATCACTGGCTTTCCCAAATGGTACTTGAAATAGCATCTGAGTTATAGCATATCCACCTATGATGATACCTACCATTGTGTGATTAGAGTGAGGCATATTTAGTGCATATACTGACAAAACAGGAAGGACTATAAAAAGCCCAAACATACGAAGTGAGATGATCGCATTTAGTGGCATTATCTTTTTAAACATAACTTTTTCCTATGGGTAAATTAATGTGCAATTATATAACTTTTAGTACTAATGAGAGTAAACAAATCACAAATAGTGTGATTTGTTTGATGTGAAGTTGTTATTTTTTGTTCTCTTGTTCTCTTTTTTTACATTCACTTGCATCAATACAGAAGAAACCTTTACCTTTTTTGGCAGGTTTTAACTCATCTTCATTTGTATTGCCACACTTTTTACAAGCATTTTTTGGTTTCTCTTCTATGGCTTCTGGTTTCATAGCAGGGAAGAGTATCACATCACGGATAGTGTGTTGATTTGTTAGCATCATTACAAGTCTATCGATACCTATACCTTCTCCAGCAGTTGGACTCATACCATAACCTAAAGCTTTGACAAAGTCTGTATCCATATGCATAGCCTCATCATCTCCAGTAGCCTCTTTGGCATCTACTTGTGCTTTAAATCTCTCGTATTGGTCTATTGGGTCATTTAATTCATTAAATCCATTGGCTATCTCTTTACCAGCCATAAACAGCTCAAATCTCTCTGTGATTTCAGGATTTTCATCACTTCTTCTAGCTAGTGGAGATATATCTACAGGGTACTCTGTGATAAATGTAGGGTTTATAAGTTTAGCTTCTACAAACTCATCAAAAAGCTCAGCTTGTAAGTAACCTAAAGTTAGGTTCTTATCTACCTCTACTCCATGCTCTTTGAGATAAGAGATGATAGCCTCTTTATCATGACAAATCTCACTAGGTACACCACCTATAGTCGATAAAGCTTCTACAAATGGAACTTTTGCAAATGGTGTTGTAAAGTCTATACTCATATCTCCATACTGAAGAGTTTTTTCAAGTCCAAGATGTTCAAAGAGATAATCAAACAGATCTTCTGTTAGCCTCATAAGGTCATGGTAGTTGTGATATGCCCAGTAGAACTCGATAGATGTAAACTCAGGATTGTGAGTTGCATCCATACCTTCATTTCTGAAGTTTCTGTTGATCTCAAATACAGCATCCATACCACCAACTATAAGTCTTTTTAGATAAAGCTCAGGTGCAATTCTAAGGTATCTATCAACACCTAGTGCATTGTGATGAGTGATAAATGGTTTGGCATTTGCGCCACCAGGGATTGGGTGCATCATAGGAGTTTCAACTTCCAAGAACCCATGCTCTTCAAAAAATCTTCTGATAAGTGAAACTATCTTTGAACGCATTATAAAAGTTTTGGTAACTTCTGGATTTACTATCATATCAAGGTATCTTTGGCGATACTTGATCTCTTGGTCTGTTAATCCATGGAACTTTTCAGGAAGTGGGAAGATAGCTTTTGTAACTATCTGTATATCTGTACAGTGAAGTGTAAGCTCACCTGTTTGTGTAACAAACGGATACCCTGTAGCCTCTATAATGTCACCTACTTCAAAAAGCTTTTTAGCTACATTGTTGTAGTAACCTTCAGGTAATTCATCACGGTTATAATATATCTGTACTAGTCCGTCATTATCTTCTATCTTGGCAAATGCGGCTTTACCCATGATACGAACAAATTTGATACGACCGACTAGTTTTACATGTTGAGTTTTGTCTTGTTTTACTTCATCATTTAACTCTTTTATATACTCAAATGTGTTGAAAAACTCTGATGAACTCATACCTTTTGTTTTGTTGGCTGGATATGGATTTATACCAGCTTCTTTTAACATTTGGGCTTTTTTTATCCTCTCTTGGATGTATTGGTTGTCAAATATCACTCTTTATCTCCTGTATTTTGTTGTTGGCAATCTTGGCATATACCATATATCTTCATAGTATGTTCTTGCATTTTAAAGTCAAATTTTTTAGCTATAACCTCTTGTTGAGATTCGATAGTTTCATCAAAAAACTCTATAATCTTTCCACACTTTGTACATATAAGGTGGTCATGATGTTTTTTGACTCCTAACTCATATACTTTACCCTGTGTTCCAAAGGATATGGATGATGCTATGTTTGCATCTTCAAGTAAAGTTAGTGTTCTATATATAGTAGCTATACCTATATTTAGAGTAGGGTTTTGTTTTTTTAAGAGTATGTATATCTCTTCTGGTGTAAAGTGTTCTTCATTTTCATGTAAAAACTTTAGTATCAGCTCTCGTTGTTTTGTGAATTTGAGATTTTTTTCTTTCAACAATCCCTTAAACTGTTCTAGCAGTCGTTTATATTCAACCATAAAATGCTACTCTCCTGATGTTTGAGTAGCATTTGAAGAGTTGCTTTCTACTATGTTTATAGTGTCTATTTTTTTTGTATTTGTAGGTTTCAATCCTATGGTTGCGGGATCTATCCTAATAACGGTAGAACCTGTTTTTACAAGTATAGGATATAAAACAGAATCTTTAACATACTTGTGGATGTTTTCTTTGACAAGTGTTACATTTGATAGTGCTGTAACTATCAGAGAAAATATAATAAAGTATTTTCCTCCACCTGTGATAAAACCAAGAAGTCTATCAAGAAAACTAAGTCCACTCATACTTGTGAGTTTGGCAAAAACTGCACCAAGTATAGTAGCACTAAGCCATACTGTGATAAGTATAGCTAAAAAACCTATGAGTTTAAGCAGTGCTACATTTTGTAAGTGCAAAAAGTTTATATCTATAAACTCAGCAGCCAAAGGTGCAAATCTTGAGGCGAGATAAACTCCTCCAACAAGTCCTGCTAGTCCAAATATCTCACGGATAAATCCGTTTAAAAAACCTTTGATACCGAGTATGATGACTATAGAACCTATAGCTACATCAAAATAGTTGAAATCTACCATTGTAAAATTATCTAACATATATCCACCATCTTTTATATGAGAGCTTTTGATAACTCTTCTGGTTTATTTGAGAACTGTAGTGCTACATCACGAGCAACTTTACCTTCTCTTACAAACTTCACAAGTGCTTGTGTTTGAGTTTGCATTCCTGTATCACCTTGACCTAGTTGCATTTGTGAGTAGATTTGGTGTACTTTATCTTCACGGATAAGGTTGTTTATCGCATGGTTTGTTACAAGTATCTCAGAAGCAGCAACCCTTCCACCACCTAACTTTGGAAGTAAGGCTTGAGCGATAATAGCTACTAGTGAAGATGAAAGCATAGCTCTAATTTGTGGTTGTTCATCACCATTGAAAACATCGATAATACGGTTTATGGTACTAGGTGCTGAAGAGGTGTGAAGTGTACCAAATACCAAGTGACCAGTTTCAGCAGCAGTTAGTGCAGCAGCGATAGTCTCTTTGTCCCTCATCTCCCCGATTAGTATGATATCAGGGTCTTGACGCATCGCATACTTTAGTGCTGTTGCAAAGCTTTTTGTATCTTCACCTATATTTCTATGAGAGAAGATACACTTTTTGTTTTGGTGGATAAATTCCACTGGGTCTTCAACTGTTACTATGTGTTTTTGTTCATTTAGGTTTATCTCATTTAGCATAGCAGCTAGTGTAGTTGATTTACCAGAACCTGTAGGTCCTGTTACAAGTATAAGACCTTTTTCTCTTTTTACAAGTTTTTTGTATACAAATGGTGCTGCCAAATCATCAAGAGAAGGTACATCTATAGGAATGACCCTGAAAGCTGCTGCTACATCACCCATAGTACGATAGTAGTTTGCCCTGAAACGCCCGATATTTGGAAGCTCTAGTGCGAAGTCAAGTTCATCATACTCTTCAAAATGTTGTTTTTGTTTTTCTGTAATAAGAGAGTAACACATCTCTTCTATATCTTCACCTGTAAGTTTAGGTAAGTTTACAGGTTTCAATACTCCATCCAATCTTATTTGTGGTTCACTTCTGCTTACTAAGTGTAAATCTGATGCATTGTGCGCAACTACACTTTGAAGCAATTTTTTTATATCAAATAATGCCATTATCTAATCCTTTATTATTCTATAATAGCAGGTACTATAAAGAAATCATCTTGTGCATTTGGTGCATGAGATAAAATGTCTTTTGCTATATCATTTGGCTCTCTTGGGGTATCTTCTCTTAGTGGAGTACCACCACTTAGTGTAGAAAACGCGCTATCTAAGTTTGTTGTATCTAGTTCATTTAGGTTCTCTACATACCCCAAGATGTTTGTAAGTTGTTGCATAACTTCTGCTTTTTTATCATCATCTATATGAAGGTGAGAAAGTTTTTCTAGCTTATTTAGTACTTCTATATCTACTTGCACTATTGTCCTTTTAGTGATAAAATTGTATGATTATATATTATTTTAGTTAAAATTACAATTTTAAAGCTTAATATGAATGAAAAAAATGATGAAAAAAGGAAAATTCAAGTGAATGTAGTAGATCTATTTTTAAAATTGCTTAGTTTTAAATCCGTCACTCCTGATGATGCAGGTAGTTTAAAATTTATAGAGTCTTATCTTGATGGTTTTGAAGCAACTTATGTTAATGAAGGTGGAGTTAAAAATCTTTTTTTAACTAAAAAGTTTGGAGATGGTATACATCTATGCTTTGCTGGTCATGTGGATGTAGTGCCAGCAGGTGATGGATGGGAGAGTAATCCTTTTGTACCAAAAGTAGAAGATGGTGTAGTGTATGCTAGAGGTACACAAGATATGAAAAGTGGAGTAGCTGCTTTTGCTCAAGCTTTGAGAGATACTGATAGTTTTGATGGTAGATTGTCTTTGCTTTTGACTTCTGATGAAGAGGGTGAAGCCAAGTATGGTACTAAGATAATGTTAGAGCATTTAAAAAGTATAGATATGCTACCTGATTGTTGTATCGTAGCTGAGCCTACTTGTGAAGAGAGTTTTGGTGATGCTATCAAAGTAGGAAGGAGAGGTTCTATCAATGGTATATTAAAACTCAAAGGTAAGCAAGGTCATGCGGCATATCCACAAAAAGCTATCAACCCTATACATCAAATAGCACAAGTTTTACCAAAGGTTGCTGGAGTTGATTTGGATAGTGGAGATGAGTATTTTGCACCTAGTAAGTTTGTCATCACTGATATAAGAGCTGGTATGGAAGTGACCAATGTAACCCCAGGTGAGCTTAAAATGATGTTCAATGTAAGAAACTCTACTAAAACCAACCAAGATGATATCAAAAAGTTTGTAGCAAATGCATTTGAAGGCTTGGACTATACACTTGAACTATCACAATCAGCCTATCCGTTTGTAACAGACAGCTCAACAACTATAGTCAAAACGATAGATAAAGCTATACAAAAGGTGTGTCATATCACACCAAAACACTCAACAGCAGGTGGGACAAGTGATGCTAGGTTTATCGCACTATATGGTATAGATGTCATAGAGTTTGGAGTTATCAACGATACTATACATGCACCAAATGAGAGAACGACTATAGATGAAGTAGAGTCGTTATATAGAGTTTTTGTAGAAACTATCAACAGTTTGAAGGTTAGCTAAAGTGTTTGAAATGCCTACATTTGTTAGATATGTCATACAAAGACTTATAATGGTATCTATCGTTATTTTGGCAGTTGATTATTATCTGATAGCAGAGTTTACTTCTGGTAGTATTTGGGCATATAAGTGTACATTGATAGTAGCTATATCTTTGGGAGTTTTGATAGCATTTATCTATAGTGGTGCAAAGAGGATACAGTATGAAGTCAGACTCATAAGTCAGTATCTTAAAAAGTTAGACAAGATAGATAAGATAGATGAAGATACACACTTTTTTACCAAAGAGTTTAACACTCTAAATCAAAATCTTATAAAAGTACTTAAAAAAGCCAAAAAAAGAGAAGACATCAAACAAAGATATAATGCTAAGCTAAAACTCAAAAACAAACAAAGAGCAGATATGCTTTCAGCTATAGCACATGAGTTTAGAAATCCTATAGCATCTATCATGGGATATTCACAAACTTTAGTTGAGGATGAAGATATACCTAAAACTCTTAGAGATAAATTTTTGGGCAAGATATATAACAATGGTCAAAAGATAGAGTCCCTCCTATCAAGGCTTGTACTTTGGAACAAGTTTGAAAGTGGTGAAGCCAAACTTCATAAAAGCAAGTTTGATTTATATAGTTTGGCACAAGATATCAAACTATCATTAGAAGATAAATATAAAGATAGAAAAGTGATACTAAGAGGTTCTCAACTCTTCATAGAAGCAGATAGAACACTCATGGAAGTAGCTTTAAAAAACTTGCTAGAAAATGCACTCAAATACTCTAGTGATGAGGTTGTCATAGAGATAGATGAGAAAAAAATATGTGTGATAGATAAGGGTATAGGTATAAAACAAAAAGATATAGACAAAGTTACAAAGAAGTTTTATCGTTCAGGTGAGCATAGTTGGGATAACTCGATGGGACTTGGATTGTCTATCGTTAAAACTATCGTCAATCTACATGGGTTTGAACTAAAAATAAAAAGTAAAGAACATCAAGGTTCTACATTTTGTATAGAGTTAGGGTAAGGTATGAAATTACAAGAGTATTTAGAGCTTATAGAGTTAGCTAAAAATGATATATACACACACAAACAAAGAAGAGAAAAAGCACTATCACATAAAGATGAGTTAGAAGCTACAAAAGGCAACTTTATCAAGTCGATTTTGAGATATAAAAGCTGGAATGACAAAAGATATACAAAGTTTAGCTCCAATGCTATGAGCCATCTTCAAAATATCACACTTATACTCTCTTTAGTAGCTATAGTTGTAGGTTTTGCTACAGGAGTAGGTCTTTTGAGTTATAGTGGAAAAGAGCCTATCAATGTGATATACTTTATGTTTGTATCTATATTTTTACCACTTTTGAGTAGTATCTTTGTGTTGGTATCTCTTTTTAGCAGTTCAACAAACTCTTTGCTAGTTAAACTATCTCCTGCTTTTTGGTTAGAGAAGATTGTATCAAAGTTTTTAGATAAGCACAAACAAGGCTATGAGATAGATAAGAGTGTGTATAAATATCTAGTGATACAAAGAGGAGTTTTGCTATCTATACTGTTTTATATAGCTATGCTTTTAGCACTGTTGATGGTAGTTACAACTCAAGATATAGCATTTGCTTGGAGTACTACTTTAAATATCAGCTCTGTTGAGTTTGCAAAAGTTATACACTTCATATCTCAACCATGGAAAGATATAGCACCATATGCAGTGCCATCACAAGAGCTTATAGAAGCTAGTAGGCTTTTTAGACTAGGAGCAAAACTATCATCAGATATGATACAGCACGCTTCTACTCTTGGAGAGTGGTGGAAGTTTTTGGCTTTTGGAGTGCTTTTTTATGCTATCTTTTTGAGATTTTTACTCTATATACTATCATCTTGGAGATTGCAAAAAGCTATCAAAAACTCACTTCAAAACAATAAAGTTTTAAAAAACATAGTAGAAGATATACATACACCTATCATCTCTACAACAGCTCAAGAACAAGAGGTTGTAAAAGATAGGACTATAAAGGTAACTAAACCTACTATAGATACCAATACAGATGTAGAAGATAGTATAGTCTTTGGTTGGGATATATCACAAGATATATTAGATGAAGTAAGTAAAAAGTACTCTATAACATATAAACAAAGTCATATAGTAGGTAGTGTAGATAGTTTGGATATGGATAGTGAAATTTTATCTACTATAGATAGTAGTTTGATTTTGATAGTTAAAGCGTGGGAGCCACCTGTTGGGGATTTGTGGGACTTTTTAGAAGAGATACCATCTAGCGTAGAGGTAACTTTACTTCTAGCAGGAACAAAAGCAAAAGATTATCAAGCAAATCAAAAAGATATAGATATATGGAGTAGACAGTTGCAAAAACAGAGTTTTGATAATGTAAGGTTGAGATATGAATAGTCATCCAAAGTTCGCAGTAGTAGGACATCCAAATAAAGGCAAAAGTTCAATAGTAGCTTCACTAGCACTTGATGATAGCATAGCTATATCAGATACTCCAGGTACTACTACCAAGTATAGAAGCTTTCCACTTAAAGTAGATGGCAAAGTACTTTATGAGCTTTTTGATACTCCTGGTTTTCAAAGAGCAAGAAAGATAATGCAGTGGCTAAAATCAGCAGGTGAACTCTCAGCTATGCAAAGAGTGCAAAGACTCGAAGAGTTTGTCAAAGAGTTTGAAGATGACCCAAAATTCAACGATGATATAGAGTTGCTAAAACCTATACTTGATGGAGCAGGGATTTTGTATATAGTTGATGCTTCAAAACCATACGGAAGTGAGTATGAGATACAGATGCAAATCCTTAGCTATACAGGACAACCTTCTATGGCTATACTCAATCATATCGGAGATGAAGACTACTCAGATGAGTGGAAAAGAGTACTTCATCACTACTTCAAGATAGTAAGAACCTACAACCCAATGAGTGCAACCATAGATGAACATATATCCATACTAGAATCCATTGCACAGCTTAGAGAAGAGTGGACACCAAGTATCAAAGAGTCTATAGAGGTGTTCAAAGAGTATCATAAGTCCAACATCCAAAAGAGTGCGGATGCTATCGTTGAGTATGTTATAAACTCTATATCTTATGTACTAAAGAAACCACAAAACTCTATAGATGAAGATAAGCTTATCACTCTTTATCAAGAACATTTAAAAGAGTTGGAAGTAAAGTTTCAAAAAAAGTTAGAAGATATATGGAATCACAAGCATTTAAACAAAGAGATAGATAACTTAGAGTTCAAAGATATAGACCTATTTTCTAAGCAGAGTGCTTCACTATTTGGATTATCCCAATCAGATGTTGTTATGATGGGGATAGGTAGTGGAGCAGTCACAGGAGCAGCATTAGATATGCTAACAGTTGGGCATACTTTGCTTCTGGGTGGAACTATAGGTGCTATAGTTGGTGGAGTAGGGGCATATCTAGGATATGATAAAGCATCTAAAACCAAGCTTTTAGGTCAGCCTCTAGCACAAAAGTATATCTCTGTAGGACCTATGCAGAGTGTAAATCTAGCATTTGTTATACTCAATAGAGCGATATACTATGCTTTGATACTCAAAAACCTTTCTCATGCCAAAAGAGATACTATATCACTAGATATGGATCATACTTTTTCAGAACAGATATTAACTTCAAAACATAAAAAAGAGTTGGAAAAACTACATAAAAAACTAAGAGATTCAAAAGAGATAGATAGTAAAGATATATCAGCATATAAGGATATCATCTTAGAGATACTAGCTAACTCTTAAATCTCTTAGATATACTTTTGGATAAGTGTAAGTACCAAGATACTTAACATCCCACCAGCAATCCCAGCTAAGAGTGAACTAAGGGTAATGCCCAATGCACCTTTTACATTTTCTCTTAGCCATTTGATTGTAGATGGTTTGTATATATCCATACCAACATAAGATACAAAAGCTAGTATTGTAGCTATGAGTATGAGAGTATTTGATGGAGTTTGTATGGATGCTAGTGAAGTATTGAGTGCTATAAATGTACCTACCAAGGTGTCTGAGTTTATATCTTTGCATTCTAGTTGTACTTTTTGACAGGCTTTGTTACCTTCAAAGATAGTTATGATAGCAAAAAGTAGCATAAACATAAAAAGTGTTTCTACTCCTAACAAAACAGATACAGCTAGTCCAAATAAAGTAGCTAGTGCTATAGCTACTTTACGATTATTGATACCAAATAGAGTTAAAAATTTGTACATAATG
>Ga0256843_1003283_pt1 | contig 11316 bp, 10 predicted proteins | sample AlvinellametaG_FD_191572 | JGI IMG/M metagenome (GOLD analysis project Ga0256843, IMG submission 191572) | Pompeii worm associated microbial communities from hydrothermal vent at the East Pacific Rise, Pacific Ocean - Alvinella | ecosystem: Host-associated > Annelida > Integument > Unclassified ... | reverse complement strand
TACAAAAGAAGCATTGTTAAACAAGAACATCAGGTACGCACCCATCATCGCGACATAAACAAGTCCTTCAAAACGAGAAATCGTCCCGTCATAACCCACTACTAAAAATACCATAATAGGGAAAAGTGCCCAGGCACTGTCATCGGCAAACATATCTCTTGTAGGTTCCATCTTTTTTGCGATAAAAAAGACTATGCCCAAAACCAGAGCGATATTGAAAATATTGCTTCCTATGACATTGGAAACGGCAAGATCACTTTTGTGGTGCATACTGGCAATGATCGACGCCGCCATCTCAGGTAAACTGGTTCCCAGAGCAACTACCGTCGCACCGATAACAAAACTGGAAATATTGTAATGAAAAGCGATCTTTTCAGACTCTTCTATCACAAAATCGGCACCGTAAATCAACGCTGCCATCGAAACGATAAATATAATATACTCCACTACACATTCCTTAATATTAAACTGTCCGGCAAATGAAACGCCTTGATAAGATTCTCTTCTTTGCGACGCATCTCTCCGTCGTCAACTTCATGATCATATCCTAAAAGATGCAACATACCGTGGATAAACAAAAGTGCGAGTTCGGCTTCTTCGCTGTGTCCTAACTCCTGCGCTTTCTCTTTTACTTTATCTATACTGATCACCACAGTTCCAAGAGGCATATGCGCTACATCTTCAAGAGGGAAACTGAGCACATCCGTCGCTTTGTCTATACCGCGATACTGCTCGTTTAGAAGACGTATCTCCTCATTGTCGGTCAATACCAACTCGACCTCTTTATCACTCAATGTCTCTGCGATACGCTCCAGCAAGGAGATATCATACTCCGATTGCATACGATTATCCACAACAATCATCTCAACCTCCTTTTAAAAAGAAAATATTCTATCAAAAAGAGTAAGAAGATTTACTGATTTTATTTCTAGTGGATATGCCCTATTCATCTTAAAATATTGCACAACACAAAACTTCATACATATCAATATTCTTTCAAAAATATGTTATAATAATACTATTATTATCTACAAAGGTATATGTGAGAGAGTTCAATCAAAATTTTTCCTATCTCGATATTACGGAGCGTATCGGTTACTTCGCGGTATTTGGCGGCTTTAAGGATATCAATGCGCTGCACACCTACGAAAACCTCAACGAAAACATACTGCACAATATTTTAGATCGTTTCGAAGAGTTTTACGAAGATTTTACCTATTCAACCGACAAAGAGACACAACACGATCTTGATACTTTACTCTTTCGTATCGCCGTGGGAGACCGTAAAACCCACTCTATCTACAAAAACGATATCAGTCAACCAAGAGGAAAAGAGCTCTATAAAATCCTCTATGAACAAAATATCATCACAAAAGAGTACTCCAGAGAAGAGTTTCCCAAACTTCCCAAACGCTTTTTAAAAAAAGAGCTTCGCCGCTATCAAGTCGAAGACAAAATCCTTTTTAAAGATAACTTTACACGTTTTTGGTTTACCTTCATCATCCCCTACCAAAAAGAGATCCTCAAAGGAGAGTTTGACAATGTCAAAGCAAATCTCGCCCAAAATCTCGATAAATTTATCAGCTTTACGTTTGAAAACCTTTCTAACGATCTCATTGGCAAAGCTTTTGAAAAAGAGAATATCATCGAATCGGGCAGTTACTGGGATAAGAACATAGAGCTTGACCTCTTAACCAAAACTGCAAAAGGAACAGTTATCGCAGGGGAATGCAAATGGAAAAATCAGCGTATCAGTAAAAACATCCTCAACAAACTGCAAAAAAAGTGCGAACTTGCCAATTTAAAGGTAGACTATTTCGCACTCTTTTCCAAAAGCGGCTTCAGCAACGAACTACTAAAACAAAAAGAGCGAAATATACTCCTTTTTGATCTGACCTCCTTTGAAACACTCTGAAAAATTTCTGTAGGAAAATCTCTCTTTTTTTGTAAAAATTTAACTTCATGATACTTTTGGTAACAAGTAATAATTTTTAATTTTTTCATAAGTAAAGTGGAAAAATTGAATATCTAATGTTTTTTTATCTAAAAATAAAATATTTTCATTTTATAGGCGTCATGAGAGAAAAAAGTAAACTATCTTCATATCTTAACAAAAAGTTTTAATCTGTTAAATTAAAAAAATGAAAAATAAATACGTACAACGATCCAGAATCAGTGAGAAAAAGTTTAAAGAGATTTTACGATTTTTTGTTGCGGACCTACAAGCCAACCAAATTTCACAAATCACAGGTCTAAGCAGAAATAGTATCAATGCATATTTTAAAGCGATGCGCTTTTCCATCGTCAGTGCCTACACACAGTATAACAGTTATACCAGAGTACCGTTGGGATTTCCACAGCTATACGCCATCCAGCAAAAAGAGCAGCAAATCATACTCGATCCCCTGCCCTCGCATATCACCCAAAATATCTCCCAGGCTCTGAAAAATCAGGAGAACACACTGGTACGCAATATTTTACAAGAGCACTATAACGCTTTGCTTGATTACAGCCATAAAAAACTTTACACATTTCATGAAGTCTCTACTTCACAAAATGCACAACATTTCTGGCACTTTACAAGGCAACGGCTCTCCAAGTTTCGCGGTATCAGTGCACAAAATACATTGCTGCACCTAAAAGAGTGCGAATTTCGCTATAACTACCAGTACAGAGACATCTACCGAATGCTGCTCAACCACTTTCGAAAACATCCCCTGCACTTTTAAAACAGCGTAAAGCTGTTTTAAAAACTACATAACAGTAACAGACTCCAGCCACTCTTGAAAATAGGCTATCTGCTTTTGCGTCGCTTCGGTTGCCGTACCGCCTTGTGATTTTCGGGCATTCATAGAGTGTCGAAGATTTAAAAACTCGACAACATCTTCATCGATACACGGAGCTAACGCTTTTAAAATCTCATACGGCATTTCACTAAGATCCACTTCCATCTTTTCCGCTTCTACGACAATCGCCCCGGTGATCTTATAGGCATCACGAAACGGCATACCACACTTTTGCACCAGATAATCCGCCAAATCGGTAGCACTTAAGTGTCCAACTTTACACGCCTTTTCCATCGCCTCTTTATTAACTGTCATCGTATCGAGTGCTGCAGTGAGGATCTCGATACTAAGCAGTGCCGTTTCCACACTGTCAAAAACACCCTCTTTATCTTCTTGCATATCTTTGTTGTATGCCAATGGCAGTCCTTTTAAAACAGTCAGTAAAGCGATCAGGTTTCCGTAAACCCGACCTGTTTTTCCGCGTAAAAGTTCAGGGACATCAGGGTTTTTCTTCTGCGGCATGATAGAACTGCTTGTCGAATAGGTATCGCTTAAAGAGATAAAGTTAAACTCACTGCTCGACCAGATGATAAGCTCCTCCGCAAGTCTTGAGATATGCGTCAAAATCACCGCAACATTGTAAAGCATATCAAGCGCAAAATCTCTGTCGCTTACGGTATCGAGACAGTTCACTGTAGGAGAGTCGAACCCCAGAGTACGTGAAGTCTCTTCTCTGTCGATATCGTATGGTGTACCGGCAAGTGCAGCACACCCTATAGGAGAGTAGTTGTTCCGCTCATACGCACTTTGCAGACGTTCTATATCACGTTTGAACATACTCATATATGCCAACATATGATAAGCAAAGTTGATAGGCTGTGCGTGTTGTAAGTGCGTCATACCGGGAAGCATCGTTTCGGTATGTTCTTTGGCAAGAGAGAGCAACACTTTTTCAAGTTTTAAGAGTTCAAACTTTATCTTCAAAGTATTTTTCTGAACATAGAGACGAAAATCCAAGGCAACCTGATCGTTTCTGCTTCTTGCGGTATGGAGTTTTTTACCGGTATCTCCGATGATCTCCGTCAAACGTTTCTCTACTGCCATATGAATATCTTCATCGGCAATATCAAACGTAAAGTTACCGTTTTCGATTTCGGATTTGATTTGTTTCAGACCGCTGACAATCTGCTCCAGTTCCTCTTTTTGCAAAATTCCCTGTTTTTGCAGCATAGTCGCATGCGCGATAGAACCTTCTATATCTTCCGCATAGAGTTTGCGGTCAAACATCAATGAAGAATTGAATTTATCCAGTAGTTCGGAGCTTTTTTCAGTGACACGTCCACTTGCAAGTTTAGCCATAATTCCCTCACTTTTTTTCGGGAATTATAGCCAAATTTTATTATAAACCGGGGAGTCTCGGGATTTTGTTTAGTTTGGAGTTTTTATAGTACCAACCCCAACCTTTTTTCATCCAGTGCCCTACAACCGGCATAGGAATCATCATACCACGCTTGTCACTTCTGTAAACAAATGCCGCACCGTCACCGGTATCCATCACACATAAGATATTGAGGTGTTCTTTATAACTTTTACGCAAATCATTGCCATAATGCTTTTCAACCAAATTATATGCAGTATTTCTTGCCATAACTTCTGCTATATGTCCTTGCTTCGCTCTCCAGTCCGGTCCTAAAACTTCTGCGCTGTCACCGATGGCATAAACATTTTCAACACCTTCTACTTCACAGTAGTCGTTGATTTTGACAAAACCTGCTTCATTGAGGGGAAGATCACTCTTTTCAAATACTTTATGTCCATTACCTGCAGCGATAAACATCGTAAAATCACTTGGAATAAATACATCATCTTCAAATGCGATTCCATCTTCTCTGAACTCGACAATCTTTTTACCCACTTGCTTTTTGATATCCAGTTTTTCAAAGAACATATCCATCATTTTTAACGCCTGTGGTCCCATACGTTTTCCGGGTTCTGCCATCGGTGCGAAAAATGTGAGTTCAAACTTGTCTCTTACACCTGCTTTTTTCAATTTATTGTGTACGTTAAAAAGTACTTCGAACGCCGGTCCGCCGCGTACGTTGCTCGGATCTTTCGGATTACCGCCAAATCCCATCGCAATCTTACCGCCGCCCTGTGCGATCAAGGCATCAACTTTTTCTTTGATTTTCAAAGATTCTTCAGGTTCACCGCAGATTGTCAAAGTATTTTCAATACCTTTGTGCTTCATCTTGCCACTACCTATTGCCACGACAAGGTACTCATAGTCATAGGTATTCTCTTTACAATAAACTTTTTTCTCAGCAGTTTTGATAGACTCGACTTCATCTATAATCAACTCAAAACCATGTACCTCTTTGAGTTTGTTCAAAGAGAGACAAACATCATCGAAGCTTGACTCACCTGTCGGTACCCAAATAGATGTCGGGTAAATATAAAGATAGTCACGATTGGAAATCATCGTTACTTCAAAATCGTTTTTACGCAAATAGATAGCCGCTTCCAAACCGGCAAAACCACCACCCAAAACCAAAACTTTTCTATTCATGAAACTCTCCTATAAGTAGTACTTATAATAAATATAAAATGCTATTAATCGTAGTAATTATATTGTTTTTTTTTGATTTTTTACTTAAAGTAGTAAGGGAAACGAATTTAGTATATAAGAAAAAGAGCATATCCGGCAGCGTCAATGCTACCGGATAAAGATATGTATGATTATAATTGCGGACCTGCAACCGAATAATCGAATTCGGCATCTTCTTTAAGATATTTTTTGAAGTTCTCAACAAACATACGTGCAAGTTTCTCTCTTGTTTGCACATACGCTTCTTTATCTTCCCACGCGTTTTTAGGATTTAACACTTTAGAGTCGACACCCGGCAATGTTGTCGGGAAATGTAAACCGAAAAGATCAGTCGTATCAAACTCACTCTCTAAAATAGAACCGTCCATAATCGCATCGATACATGCACGTGTCGCTTTCAAGCTCATTCTTTTACCGACACCGTAAGCGCCACCTGTCCAACCGGTGTTAACAAGATAAACGTTTACATTATGTTTTTCGATCTTTTCACCGAGTAGTTTTGCATACACCGTCGGATGCAACGGCAAAAACGCTTCACCAAAACACGCACTGAATGTCGCTACAGGTTCCGTGATACCTCTCTCAGTACCGGCAACTTTAGCCGTATAGCCGCTGAGGAAGTAGTACATCGCCTGTTCTTTTGTCAGTTTGCTTACAGGAGGTAGTACACCAAAAGCATCGGCACTTAAGAAGATGATATTTTTCGGATGATCACCTTTAAGTGACTCTTCGTAGTTTTCGATGTGGTAAATTGGATATGAAACACGTGTGTTCTCAGTTTTGGAACTATCGTTAAAATCTACGACACCCTCTTCATCGGCAACAACATTTTCAAGAAGTGCATCTCTTCTGATAGCACCGTAAATCTCGGGCTCGCTTTCAGGGTTGAGTCCAATACATTTCGCATAGCAGCCCCCCTCAAAGTTGAAAATACCTTCATCATCCCAACCATGCTCATCATCACCGATAAGTCTTCTTTTCGGATCGGCGGACAATGTCGTCTTACCGGTACCTGAAAGTCCAAAGAAAAGTGCTGTGTCATTGTCTTTACCGACATTAGCGGAACAGTGCATCGGAAGTTTGCCTTCCAACGGCAACCAGTAGTTCATCATCGAGAAAATACCCTTTTTCATCTCACCGCCGTACCATGTACCACCGATGATCGCAACATTTTCTTCGATATTGAACACTACGAATACTTCAGAGTTGAGTCCATGCTTTTGCCAGTCTTCATCCACCACTTTACAGGCATTGTAAAGTACGAAGTCAGGTTTGAAATCTTTTAGCTCCTCTTCCGTCGGACGAATGAACATATTTTTAACAAAATGCGCTTGCCATGCAATCTCAGTGATCACACGGATACTCTTTTTACTGCTTTCACTCGCACCACAGTAAAGATCCTGAACATAGATATCTTTACCCCGGAACTCTTTTTTCGCTTTTTCATAGAGTTCATCGAAAACCTCTTTGGAAATCGGCTGATTAATATCTCCCCATGAAATATACTTGTTAGAAGGTGGCTGATCGACAAAATATTTGTCTTTAGGACTTCTACCGGTAAAAATACCGGTATCAACCATCACTGCACCGTTTGCAGAGACCATCTCCTTGTCTTGTTCTACTTCATGTCTGTACAACTCATCATAGTCTGAATTGTAGTAGATGTTTTTCACATCAGATATACCTAAAGCCTCGAGATCCGCTTTTGTGATCATCTTATATCCCTTAATTCTAAATTCATATTAACTCTAATATCGGTATTCTTATCTTAATATTTAATCATTTAAAGATTGATAACAATACACCGGCTGCGACAGCAGATCCGATAACACCTGCTACGTTTGGTCCCATTGCGTGCATCAACAAGATATTCGACTTGTTATACTCCTGACCTACTTTACTTGCAACCCTCGCTGCCATAGGAACCGCAGAAACACCTGCCGCACCGATAAGCGGGTTGATAGGTTCTTTGGAAAATTTGTTCATCACTTTCGCCATCAAAACACCTGCCGCAGTACCTACAGCAAATGCAAGAAGACCAATCACCATGATACCTAATGTCTCAGGAACAAGGAACTTATCCGAAGCAAGTTTCGAACCGACACCAAGACCGAGAAAAATCGTAACAATGTTGATCAAAGAGTTTTGCATCGTATCACTTAGTCTGTCAACAACACCTGTCTCTTTTGCAAAGTTACCGAAACAAAGTGCACCGATCAAAGGCGTTGCATCAGGCAATACCAAAATCGTCAAAACAAGAACGATCAAAGGGAATAACATCTTTTCAAGTTTTGAAACCTGTCTGGTTGTCGTCATTTTGATTTTACGCTCTTCTTCCGTTGTAAGCGCTTTCATGATAGGAGGCTGAATAACCGGTACAAGCGCCATATAGGAGTATGCCGCAACCGCAATCGCACCCAGAAGTTCAGGCGCTAGCTCCGTCGCGATAAAGATAGAGGTCGGACCATCCGCACCACCGATGATACTTATCGCTGACGCCTGTTTCATCGTAAAGTCAAATACACCTGCCTGAGCCAGTGCTGCTGCACCAACCAAAGAGCCGAAAATTCCAAACTGTGCCGCTCCGCCAAGAAGTGCCGTTTTAGGGTTTGCAAGAAGTGGACCAAAGTCCGTCATCGCACCGACACCCATGAAAATCAATAACGGGAAAAATTCGTTTGCGATACCCATATTGTAGATAATTCCGAGCATTCCGTGTTCACCTGCAAGATTTGCTACAGGAATATTCGCAAGGATACCACCAAAACCGATTGGAACCAATAGTAACGGTTCAAAGCCTTTCGCTACCGCAAGATAGAGTAAAAGAAAACAGACGATAAACATGATAATACGCCCCGCACTCTGTGCAAATATCGTCATATCTTTACCGTCAGCCGCCTTGACACCCTCTTTCGGATTTACTATAGCGTAAAGACCGGTTGTTTTGTAAAAACTTGCAAACAACTCGGTTACACTTTTAGGATGATAGACCTCTTCCTGTGCCTGTGCACTTTCCGCCGACTTTGCATGCGCATCATTCGCACTTGCAAAGCTTGGCAAAAAAAGTGTTAAAGAGATAAGAAGAGAGAAAAAAAGATTTTTCACGTTCATCGATTACTCCATTGTTGCCAGAAGCTGACCGTCTGTTACTGCATCGTTTGGTTTTACTTCAATACTTTTGAGTACACCGTCTTGCGGTGCAGGAATTTCGATTTCCATTTTCATCGCTTCAAGAATCATGATCGTATCACCCTCTTTAAGCTGATCACCCACGTTCGCTACGATTTTCCATACATTACCCGGTGTTTGAGAAAGAACGTCAATACTTCCTTTCCCACCTGCTGCCGGTGCCGGTGCTGCCGCAGGAGCTTCACTGGCTGCCGGTGCTGCATTTGTTACCGTAACGCTACCGTCATGTCCTTCCACTACATCTACGTTGTATTTTTTACCGTTTACTACTACTGTGTATTGACCTGCCATATCTTTACTTCCTTTTTCTGTTTTCATATTGCTTAATTTACGTACATTGACTTCCCCTTCACCTTTGAGGAACTTGACTCCCTTATCACCACATGAAGCTGCGATAAAGATATTTTCTTCCGTAAGTTCGATACCTTCTTTTTTGAGGATCTCTTCAAAATGCTTGAGTGATTTTTCAGGATCTGCATCTGCAAGTTCAAGCGCTGTTTTTGTCGTAGGCTCAAGCTTGAGTTGTTTACTTGCCAACTCTACAATCTCAGGATCTGGAGCAACAGGTGTTTTTCCAAAATATCCAAGTACCATACGACCGTAACCGGGAGCGATTTGCTTCCAAGATCCGAACATCACGTTTGCATATGCTTGTTGCCAGTAAAATTGAGAAACAGGTGTAACGGAAGTTCCGTAACCACCTTTTTCAACTACTTCACGCATCGCTTTGATCACTTCAGGGAACTTATCCAAAGAGTTGTTGTCTCTCATCATCTGTGTATTTGCCGTCAAAGCACCACCCGGCATAGGAGAGAATGGGATCAAAGGAGAAACCTGTGTCGCTTCAGGCGGAATAAAATAATCGCTCAGACAATCTTTCAATACTTCTTCGTACCGGAGGATTTTTTCCAGTTCTAAACCGCCAAGATCGTAGTTACTGCCTTTCGTAGCGTGAAGGAGTGTCAAAATATCCGGTTGAGAAGTACCGCCACTGACAGGACTTGCCGCAAGATCGATACCGTCTACACCGGCATCCAGCGCTGCGAGGTAGGAGGCTACACTCACACCTGCCGTTTCATGTGTGTGAAGGCGTACATGTACATCTTCAGGAAGAAGGCGTTTTGCCATTTTGATCGTTTCATAGACTTTATGAGGATTGGACGTACCACTTGCATCTTTAAAACAGACACTGTCGTACTCGATACCCGAATCCAAAATCTCACGTAAAACTTTCTCGTAAAAAGCGACATCATGTGCTCCGGTACATCCCGGAGGAAGATCCATAATCGTTACAACAACTTCATGTTTAAGACCATGCTTTTTGATACACTCGCCACTGTACTTGAGATTTTCTACATCATTAAGTGCATCGAAGTTACGAATGGTTGTCGTGCCATGCTTTTTGAAAAGCTTTGCATGAAGATCGATCAACTCGCTGCTTCCGGTATCTAGCATCACCGTGTTAACACCACGTGCAAGGGTTTGTAAGTTTGCCTGAGGACCTACTTTTTCACGGAACTTGTCCATCATCTCAAAAGCATTTTCATTCAGATAGAAGAAAAGGCTTTGAAATCTCGCTCCTCCACCAAACTCAAAGTGACTTATACCGGCCTCTTTCGCTGCCTCGACAGCAGGGAGGAAATCGTCCATCAGTACACGTCCTCCAAAGACAGACTGAAAGCCGTCTCTGAACGTTGTATCCATTATATCAATCAGTTTTTTTGCCATCTTCACATTATCCTTTTTTGTACTCTGTAATTGCCGCTGTAATCGCCGCTACGACCTCTTCATCTTCGCTTGACGCGGAAGAAACGGGTTTCGCCGCTTTTACGGGAGCAACACTAACAGGTTTTGGGGGGAAATATTTATTGAGTAATTTTGTTTGCAGTTTAAGCACATAAATCATCAAAAGCAGAAACAGGAAAACAGTTGTCATTCCAAGGACCATATACTTGAGTCCTTCGATGGTCATACTTACTTCCATCTAGCCTCCTAATTTAAGGTATTTTTTAATAATAGCATATGATATATTAAATGGGCATAATTACACAAACCATCCAGATATAAACACTTCTTAACATTTATATTCATGGAGGATGTGTTACTTTTTGTATATATTTTATTTTTCGAGATAAGACTCAAGATGTTTTTGCATATTTTTACGCTGAAGCTTTTTGGTATACTCCAGGACATTGAGATTGTTATTGTCACGGGCGTGAATATCCGCTCCCTTTTCCAGTAGAAAATCGACTATATCCGTATAACCGTACGATGCCGCTTGCATGAGAGGGGTAAAGCCACTTTTTCGTTTGGTACTGTTGACATCCATACCTTTCTCTTCCACTAAAAAACGTACCAGTTCCAAACTCCCCGAAACAATCGCTTCATCCAGTAAAGAGACCCCTTCATCATCGACTCTTTCAATGTCAATACCACTATCGATCAAAAGTTTGATCGTATCGAAAGAGCATTTGTGATGTAGCGCGAAAAAGAGTAAAGACTCTTCGTTTTCATTCAGTTCATTTTCGACGATCTGTTCAAGATCGACACCTTTTTTGATCGCCTGTTTTATCTTAAGATAATCATCGTTGATGATCGCTTCGACAATATCGATATCTGCCATAGTTTTCTCCCTCACTATATAGAGGCAGAGTATAACATAAGTTATAAGAAGAGTTGATAAAAAAGCAGAAGTGAATTAAAATTTAGAAGAGAAAGTATGAAAGGATAGCGCTC
>Ga0256843_1003282_pt1 | contig 11317 bp, 13 predicted proteins | sample AlvinellametaG_FD_191572 | JGI IMG/M metagenome (GOLD analysis project Ga0256843, IMG submission 191572) | Pompeii worm associated microbial communities from hydrothermal vent at the East Pacific Rise, Pacific Ocean - Alvinella | ecosystem: Host-associated > Annelida > Integument > Unclassified ... | reverse complement strand
AATCAACCGAAACAACTGAAGTATTGAAACGTAGGCTTAACTAAATTCGGACAGCCTGGATATGAATCAACCGAAACAACTGAAGTATTGAAACCTAAATTTAAAATACTTAGGTTTTATCAACTTCCCAATCAACCGAAACAACTGAAGTATTGAAACCCTTTTAGTAGCTTAAATTTATTAGCCCTTGCAATAAGAATCAACCGAAACAACTGAAGTATTGAAACATATTTACATTATATGCTTTTTTATTTGATATTTCAATCAACCGAAACAACTGAAGTATTGAAACATTCTAACGTTGCAAAAGTTATTGAAGGAGAAATAAATCAACCGAAACAACTGAAGTATTGAAACCTTATATACTCCTCAACAACCTCCCTCGCCTCTTCAAATCAACCGAAACAACTGAAGTATTGAAACAATTATGCGTTACTCTTTTAATAGAATACTCTCCATAATCAACCGAAACAACTGAAGTATTGAAACTATTATATAATTTCTGTACAAGAAACTGACTTAAAAATCAACCGAAACAACTGAAGTATTGAAACCCATTTTTTCTCCTTTTACCTTCTAAATATTCTCTCAAATCAACCGAAACAACTGAAGTATTGAAACAAAATTCCCGTTTGCACGTCTCTTTCAAATCCACCGTAATAAACCTAAACAATTGAAGTGACTTTTGAGCAAATTAGTTATAATTAATGTGATTAAAAAATATAAATTTTACAGGATTTTCAATATGAACTTTTTAACGGAAAAAGACAAAAGAGAACTTGAAGAGCTTTTTAAAAAAACTTTTTATGAAAAAATTTCCAAAACAAAAAACCCTGACGGATTAGAATCTTTGGACGAAATATTGCGTGAAACGATAGCTGAAATGGATATCAACATCGATAAAATATTAAATGACGACAGTGAATATTTCGCAGAATTGACTACTGAATTTGAAAATATTCTGCTCAAAAAAGTCTCTAACGCAGAAAATTTGGCAAAAATAATGGAAGAGGAAAACAAATCGTCTAAATAATTAAAATTTAAATTTCTTTATCTCCAAATCCTCTTTAAAATCAACATAATAAAAAATTTCATCCTGCTGGTTAAGGAGTGTTTTTAGTCCGAGCATGGAAGAAATTGAGCCGATCAGGTTAACCATTGGGGAAAGCTGACCTTTGACTTCGTGGTGTTTTGTAGCGAAGATTTCAAAAGAAGTGGTTTTAAACACACCCACCTGTCCGTGCCACTCTTCCACACTTGCGTAAATCCACGGGATATTGTAGTTTTTTGCAAAAAGATCTATTTTTTTTCTTACATCAAAATTATCCGTCGCATCAAACACAATATCCACGTTTAAATCTATATTTTCATCAAAATAGCCGTGTATAACTTCCACTTCGGTATCACACCTGGAAATTTTTTTAGCGAGAATCTCAGCTTTTGATTTGCCTATGTCATCTTTAGAAAACTGAAACTGTCTGTGAATATTGTGAAGTTCTATTTCGTCATAATCCACAAGACAGATCTTTTTAAGCCCAATACACCCGAGTGTAGTGGCGATAATATTACCAAGACCCCCGCATCCTACAATAAGTGCCGATTTTTTTGAGAGCAAGTCCTGGTTTTGCTCTCCCAAAACTTCAATCTGTCTTCTAAACATCGTACTTTCTCAAAGCCTCAAATACTTTTAAGGACTGGAAATGCTCTTTTACATCATGGCATCTTACAATACTCGCACCGTTTCTCACAGCTTCCGTATGGAGAGTAAGCGTACCCGGGAGTCTCTCTGTAGGAGAGGTTGAAATTCCTTCTTTTTGCATAATCATATCTATCATGCTTTTTCTGCTTGCACCTATAAGCAGTTCATATCCGTAATGCAGAAAATGCCTCATGTGTTTTATTAGCGCAATATTGTCTTCGAGTCTTTTGCCAAACCCTATTCCAACATCAAGAATTATCTCTTTTATTCCGAAACTTTCGGCTTTTTGCACCCTTTCGCAAAAGAAATCGTCAACTTCTGAAATTACGTCTTCATAATACGGGTTTTCCTGCATGTCTTTTGGTGTACCCTTTTTATGCATAATAACTACGGCCGCACCGTATTTTGCGACAGTTTTTGCATATTCGTCACTCTCAAGACCTGTGATGTCGTTTGCAATTTTAAAGCCCCTCTCAAGCGCATACTCAAGCACTTCGACTTCAAACGTATCTATACTGAAAAGCGCTTTTTCGTAAAGTTTTGAGTGATAAATTTCATCGATAATCGGTTTTACCCTTTTAAGCTCTTCCTCCACTCCCGGATAAACGCTTCCCGGTCTGCTTGACACACCTCCTATATCTATGATTTCGGCGCCGTCAGAAATCATATTTTCAATAGCTTTTATCGCGTCTTTTCCGCTGAATCTGCTCCCTTCAAAAAAAGAATCGTCATTTGCATTGATTACGCCCATAATTCTTAAAGGAAACTTAGGCGGTTTTATATGCTTTTTGAGCTGTTTGGCAAGCTCTTTCAGTCCGAAAGGCTGAAAAAACTCTTTTTTTACAATAATTTCAAGCTGTTTTCTTGTACACATAAGCACAGCGTCGAAATGGCTTCTTTTACAGTTTGGCACACCCATAGGCACAGCAAGCTCTGCCCCGCAGCTCAATGCGTCCTGTTTTAAAATATTGGCGGCTCCGCATGAAAGGTCTTTTATAAAAAAGAGATATTCGCTTTTTTTCTTTTTCATAATCTGAATACCTGATTTATCCACATGTATGCGTTCCATTAAACTCACTACGTTTGTTTCGTCGTTCAGTCTGATAATTCTCAAAACTTCTCCTTGAGGCTTAGCATAATCAATGCAAGCACCGCTTTTTTGTCTATGTTTAATTCTATCATTTTAATTGCATTTGACAAAATTTCCATCTGCTCGTCGTTTAGATCTTTTTGTTCGATAATTTTATAAATAAGCGCTTTTATCTCTTCGTTATCAAGATCCTGCTGTAAAAGATCTAAGATCTTTTCGTTTGTGATTTTTGATATATCTATTTCGCTTTTAGGCCTTGAGCTGTATTTTTTTGTTTCGATTACGAGTCTTGATTTTATTGTATCCAGAAGTGAGTATTTTGATTTGGCAAGCAGTACAAAGTCTATGTTTTTAGGAGGTTCTTCAAGCAGTTTAAGCAGCGCGTTTTGAGACACGACCGAGTATTTATCGGCCGCAATGAGTATTGTTTTTTTGTTTTTTTCAGCTATGTAAGCAATATCTCTTATCTGCTGTACGTTTTCTACTTTCAGTTCGTTTACTATGATTTTTTCGTCAGGGTTTATCTCTTCTACCGCCTTTTCAAAATCATCCGTTATTATGATTTTGCTCAAACCTCAACCTCTCCGAAAATTGCGGCTTTTAGAGTTTCGTTAAGAATTTCAGAAAGATCTAAAAGTTTTTTATCGAGATTTTCATCAAGCGATTTCAAAAAGAAATTTTTATGCAGATCCATATCCATTATCCAGAAAAACGAATCCGGTTTGTTTCTTGCAAATCTGAGTTTGGGTGTTTCAACCCCGATATACCAGAAAATGTAATTGTCGCTGAAACTGATGGAGAGCATATCCTCTATCATTTCAAAATGCTCATCCGTCCTTGCGTGTTCGAGCTGTGGAACGATTTTTTGAAGGTCGTAAATAGGTATAAAAGAAGGTTTGAAATCCTGAAAATTGTTTATTTTATTGATTATATAATCGCTAAACCATTTACGTTTGTAATCTGTAATTAAAAGTACGCTTTTACCTTCAATAACATTAGATATAAAGTCGGAAACAAGAGGCACCCATTCAAGCCTCTTTTCTTCCATCCATTTTATGTTTTTATCTCTAATTAGTTTTAGAGTAAACTGATTTATATCCATTATTTATCCAGTTGATAGGCTTTATGCAGTGCTCTTACAGCAAGTTCTCCGTATTTTTCATCTATTACCATTGAAATTTTAATTTCACTCGTACTGATCATCAGAATATTGATGTTTTCATCCGCAAGTGTTTTAAACGCAGTAGCCGCAACGCCGCTGTGTGATTTCATCCCTACACCGACAACACTTACTTTTGCGATTGAGTCGTCATACTCTATAGATTCAGATTTATTTTCGTATTCTTTAAGAACCTCTTTTGTAAGTTCAAGTTCAGTCTGTGGAACCGTAAATGTAAGGTTTGCTTTGTTGTCTTTACCCACGTTTTGTACGATCATATCAACATTTATGTTTTTGTCCGCAAGTTTTCCGAATATTTCTGCGCTGATTCCAGGTCTGTCTTCAACTCCGAATATACTAACCCTTGCTTGGTTTTTATCAAGTGCTATACCGCTAACTAAAACTTTTTCCATATCAGGCGTCTCCTTTGTTATTAATGTTCCTTTGATTTCCGGTTTAAATGATGATTTAACTTCAATATCAACGTTTAATTTTTTTGCAAGTTCAACTGATCTGCTCTGCATTACTTTAGCACCCAGACTTGCAAGTTCAAGCATTTCATCATATGTGATAACGTCTATTTTTTTTGCTTTTGGTTCAATTCTCGGGTCAGTTGTATATATTCCGTCAACATCCGTATATATTTCACATTTGTCCGCATTCAGCGCACCGGCAATGGCTACAGCCGTAAGATCGCTTCCTCCGCGCCCTAAAGTCGTTACGTCTCCGTTTTCGTTAATTCCCTGAAACCCTGCAATAATTACGATTTTGCCTTCTTCAAGGTGTTTTTGCATTTTGCTCGGATCTATATCCATAATTCTGGCTTTTGTATGATCACTTGTGGTTTTAATACCGGCCTGTCTTCCGGTAAGTGCGATAGCGTCTTTACCCATCGCCTGAAGCGCGATGCTTAAAAGTGCGCTTGTAACCCTCTCACCGCTACTGACAAGTAAATCAACTTCTCTTTGTGGGGGTGTTTTGCTGAAATGGTTTGCAAAATCAAGCAGTTTATTTGTCTCTCCCGCCATGGCAGAAACCACAACAACAACCTGATTGCCCTCATCCGCGTATTTTTTTACAATATTCGCAACGTTTTGGATCCTGTCAAGATCACCTACACTCGTCCCGCCAAACTTTTGAACTACTAACATTTATCTCCTTTAAATTAATCCCTCTTTTTTAAAATAATCAAGAACTATTTTATATACCGGCCTTTTGAACGATTTAACGTATTCGAACACTTCGTTTAGTGGCACGAATTTATAATCTTCAAACTCCGGAATTTCAGTATTTAAATTTATTTTTGCGTTCGGTTTTAGTTTTACCAGAAAATATTTCTGCTTCTGTCCGTCGAACGGATACATTTTTTTCGCTATTCTTTTTGGAAAATCATATTTTTGCCATTCAGGCATTTCAGCCAAAATTTCTACCTCGTCTGTACCGATTTCCTCTTTTAATTCCCTAAGGAGTGCTTCTCTTTCACTCTCCCCCTCGTCAATACCCCCCTGTGGAAACTGCCAAGCGTCTACATCGTTTCGTTTGGCGATTAAAATCTCCACTTTTTCCGGATATTTTGAAGAAAGAACAACTGCCGCTACATTTGGCCTATATTTTTTCAAAACATCACCTTTTTTTAGTAAAATTATAACCAAAATAGTAGATAAGTTAACAAGTTGAGAAGTTGTGAAGAAAAATTTTCATTAAAAATAAACAAAAAAGGGGCAATATGCACACTAATAAAGATATTTCATTAACACCTTCACACCTTCACACCTTCACACCTTCACAACTTTTATACATTCACATCCCTTTTTGCGACAGCAAATGCAACTACTGTGCGTTTAATTCGTACACAAATATAAATCATCTTAAAAAAGAGTATTTTGAAGCGCTAAAAAAACAGTTTTTAAATGAAGCGGACGAAAGCAGCAAATTTGAAACCGTATTTATCGGAGGTGGCACACCTTCGACAATGAGTGTCGGATTTTACGAAAAACTGTTTGAGCTGATTGGACCGTATATAAAAAACTCTAAAGAAATTACAATCGAATGCAACCCCAATACGTCATATGAATGGCTCAAATCCATAAGAAGCCTTGGAATTAACAGAATAAGTTTCGGGGTACAGAGCTTTGATAAAGACAAACTTGCATTTCTAAACAGAAACCACTCGGCCAAACAGGCTATAGAATCAGTAAACAACGCTAAAAAAGCGGGGTTTGACAATATAAACCTTGATTTGATCTACTCCACGGCCCTTGATACAAAAGATCTGCTTACAAAAGATCTAAACACAGCCTTTAGCCTGCCTGTTACACACATAAGCGCATATTCCCTTACCATAGAGGAAAACACAAAATGGGAAGGCGATTTTTCCAAACGCAAATACGATGAGGAACTTGAGATATGGTTTATAGACAAAATCAAAGAAAAGTTTGAGCAGTATGAAATTTCAAATTTCGGAAAACCGTGCCGACACAATCTCGGCTACTGGATGGGAAAAGAATATTTCGGCATCGGTGCGGGTGCCGTAGGGTTTAAGAAATTGAGAATGGAAAATGGAGAATGGAGAATTGAAAGATATTACACTCAAAATGATGTTTATAAGTATTTACAAAATCCCACAAAATACAAATATGAATATTTATCCGATGAAGATATAAAAAAAGAAAAAGTGTTTTTGGGACTGCGTTCGATCGTAGGGTTTGATGAAAACATATTAAACGAAGAAGAGAAAAAAAGAGCTGAAATTTTGATTTCTGAAAAAAAATTATATAAACAGGAAAATAAAATTTATTCTTATGATTTTCTTTTGGCCGATGCTATCACTAATTTTATATTAATTTAATTCTCAATTTAAAATTACCAAGGGGCTATAGCACTCCAGAATTTGGCAAACCAGCCCTGGTCCGTATATCTTTTGATATCGCCTTCTGTTTTGTAAGCGATTTTTGCATCGGAGATATATTTGCTGTCTATTGTGTTATCCGCGGCTATATCCTGCGGTCTGATAACCCCGCTGATTTCTATGATCTGTTTTTGACCGTCTACATAAATCTCTCTCGTACCCATTATGTAATAGTTTCCGTTTTTAAGAACCTTTACAATTCTTGCGCTGATGGTTGTCTCAAAGCTCTCATTTCTCTGCTGTGTACCGCTTCCCTGAAAAGATCTGTTTGAGTTCATAGACGGAAGATTAAGGCTGAGTCCAGTTCTTTTCATTTTATAATCCCTTCCGCCGATACTTACACTTCCCGTTACGCCCATATCAAAAAGCCCGCCGTTGTCCGCATTGGTTTCACTTAACTTTTTACTCGCCTGGGTTGACTGTTTTACTTCTTCAGTAATTACGACAGTCACAATATCGTTAACTTTCATCGCTTTTGTATCTGAAAAAAGATTATCCCCGTTTGTAAAAAGTGATCCAGGGTTGTTTTGAGGAATGTCGCTGTCCTGGCTTGGCATCTGTTCGACATATTTAGGAGGTTTCATATTGATACTCGGATCCATAGGATGCGTAGAACACCCTGTAAAAAACATAAAAACAATACCGGCCAAAACAGTATATAATTTGCTCATTCAGCGCCTTTTTTAAAAAGATGAGCAAAAACTATTCCGTTTTACCCTTAAGAGCCAAAACGGCTTTTTTTATATCGCTTTGTCTCATAAAATGCTCTCCCACAAGATAAGCGTCGACTCCGTTTTGAGAAAGTTTTTTAACAGTTTCAAAATCGTTTATACCGCTTTCAGCCACGACAATCACATTTTCCGGAAGCATAGGCACAAGTTTTTTACTAAGCTCCATATCCATTTCGAACGTTTCAAGGTTTCTGTGGTTAAACCCTATAATATCGGCACCCACCTCAAGGGCTTTTTTAAGATCCTCTTCGTCGTGAATTTCAAAAAGCACCTCAAGCCCGGTATTTTTTGCAAAGTCGTAAAGTCTTTTAAGTGTGGCTGTATCAAGCGCCTTTGCAATAAGTAAAATAAAATCAGCCCCCGCCGCATACGCTTCGGCTATTTGAAATTCGTCTATAATAAAATCTTTTCTTAAAAGCGGGATTTCACTGAATTTACTGATCTCTTTTAAATACTCCAGACTCCCCTGAAAGAAATGAGGCTCCGTTAAAATACTCATAGCATCGGCAACTTCAACATATTCTTTCGCAATTTCAACAGGACTGAAATCCTCTCTTATGACACCTTTTGAAGGACTCGCCTTTTTAACTTCGGCGATAATCCTGTACGGGTTTTCCGGTGTGGCTTTGAGGGCTTTTTTTACATCCCTGAAATCTCTTTTTTGCGAGAGGAATTTTTTAAAATCATTTTCGTTTTTTCTTTTTTCAAGATCTTTTTTCGTCTGCGCGATTATTTTATCAAGAATCATTTTTTCCCTTTAGATTTCGATTTTTTTAAACACTCTTTTATTTTTCTTTTATGATATAAAATTTCTTTGTCTTTTAGTTTTACGTTTTGGATAATCTCCCACGCTTCCTTGCATTTGCCGAGTTTATAATACCCCCACGCAAGAGAATCGATATACTCTTCATTGTCAGGATGCGCTTCAAGGGCTTTTTGTACGTATTCAAGCCCTTTTTTTACGTCAATATCGTATTTGATCAGTATATATCCCAGAAAGTTGTAAATATACGGCACCGGATATAGCTTGGCTATGTATTCCAGTTTGGGGATAATCTCAAGAACCGTTTTTTTAGTGGGAGAGGCTTCATATTCATATGAACAGTACTTTATAAGATATTCTATTTTTGCAGTTTTTTCATACAGTTTTTTTGCATAAAAGGACGCTTTTTTGTAATCGTTTTTACTCTCATACACAATCAGTCTGTATTCGTCCCCCAAATTGTATTTGTCTATAAGTTTCAGGGCTTTTGAATAATTTTTGTTATCAAGGTAGATCCTAAACGCAAACATAATGTATTTCTGATTGTATCTGCCCATTTTTTCATAAATGGTCGCAAGGTTGTCGTAATCATACGTCTGCTTGTAAATTATCGCAAGTCTGTAGCATACGTCAAACTCACATCCGTACATATCAAGATGCGTTCTTAAATATGCAAGTGCTTCATTGTATTTTTTAATCTTAATCAAAAGATCCACAAGCTGTAAAAGCGTCTGTTTGTCGTGATTCAGGGCATATAATGATTTTAAATATTCGGACGCTTTTTGGTAGTTTTTTTCTTTAATGTATATATAGGCCATCATTCTGTAAAAAAATTCGTCTTTTTTGTTGAGTTTCGTCAAAAGCTCTTTTTTGGCTTCAGCGTTTTTTTTCAGCTCGAGAAGCGAGAGGATTTTGTACATAAATATTTTTTTATCGAACTGATCTTCAAGATAATCATCGCACAGCTTTATAACCTCACCGTATTTTTTCATATAAAAAAGATCCGCAACCATTTTTTCGTAATAGACTTTTTTGTCTGTTTTTTCATACAGGAATTTATAAATGTCTGCAGCTTTCGCAAGCTGGTTGTTTTCTTCGTAAAGGAGGGCTTTTATAATGTAACTGTCTTCATCGGGAATAACCTTTTTCCCCACAGGAGGCTGCTTAAGACTGCATCCGAGTATAAACAGTGCCGAAATGAGCGGAATTAAGAAATTTTTACTCTTCACTTTTCACCTCTATTATTCCCGGACACTCTTTTTTTAGTTCGTCGATTTTGTCTTTATAATAGTCCCAAAAAGGAAACGTCCTGCACTGGTTCGGCCTTACGGGGTATATTTTGCATCCGTTTTCGAAAAATATACACGCAAACCCGTTATTGTAAGGCTTTTCTTTTAATGAATACCTGTATCCGACTTTGATAAGAAATGTTTTTTTAAAAAGCTCCTCATCTATATTCAGGTATGCGGCTATGGCTTTTATGTCCTGCGGACTGACCCAAATGTAACCGCTCTCGCCTATACAGCAGTTGCCTTCACATTCACTGCATGCATCCGCATTAAATTTATAAGGAAAATTCTCTTTTTCAATAATTCTCAATTCTCAATTCTCCATTTTCAATTAAATCTTCACGCTTTTCGTAGCCGCTTTTTTGTATATTTCAGCCGCTTCTTTCGAATAATCATCACCTTCAAAACCTATCAAAGGCGGATGAACGGTAACCATAGATTTTGCGTGTCTTTTCGCCCTCACCATTACAAGGGTCGCTTTTTTTGTAACTCTCGGGTGCATAAACCTTATATCCACCGTTTTAAGAGGTTTTGGCATATTTGAAATTATATCATCAATTCTTTTTGCATCATAACAGAATATAAACTCCCCTCTCTCTTTAAGTATTTTATTCACCTTTTCAAAAAACTCCCTCATCGGCAGAAACTCCTCATACCTTGCCGTTTTGATGATTTCGTTCTCGCTTTTCAGCGTCCCCTGGTAAAAAGGGGGATTGGATATTACAAAATCAAACCTTTTATCAAAGCTGTGTGTTAAAAAATCGTCATTAATCACATCCGCGTTTAACGAGTTTTCTTTCAGGTTTTTTTGTATAAACTCAGCCATGATTTTTTGTTTTTCTATTACACTCAAATTTACTGAGGGGAAATCCCTTTTTACCAGAAGACCGAGTACTCCGCACCCTCCTCCGACTTCAAGGACGTCGCCTTTTATGTTGAATTTTGATATAAAATCATATAAAAACATTGTGTCGCTGTTATAGCAGTACCCTTCTTTTGGCTGATACAGAGTCAAAATCTTCCTTTTTTTGATAAAATTTTATCAAAAAGGCCGCAAATGATTATAATTCCAGCCCGTTTATCTTCAAGCAGACTTCCAAATAAAGTTTTAGCAGAAATAAATGACACACCGATGATAATCTGGTGCGCAAACGTTGCGAAACAGGTAGACGACGTATGTATCGCCACCGACTCAAAAGAAGTTATTGACGTTTGTAAAAAATACGGTTTCAACGCCGTTATGACAAGCGACAAGCACCAAAGCGGAAGCGACAGAATAAAAGAAGCAGCCGATATTTTAGGACTCTCAGGTGATGAGACTGTTATAAACATGCAAGGAGACGAACCGTTTTTAGAACCTGAAATACTCCAAAAAGTAAAAAACAAACTAAACGACATCAAAAACAGGGATTTTGTAATGGTAAGCTGTTATAAAGAGATTGATGAAATTCATGCAAGCGACCCGAACCTCGTAAAAGTAATTATGGACAAAAACGAAGATGCAATCTATTTCTCAAGAAGCAAAATCCCGTATAACCGTGACGACGTTCCTCATCAGTATTTCGGACACATCGGGATATACGGATTTGACAAAAAGAGCCTCGACGAATTCGTAACAATGAAAGGGACAATCGAACACATCGAAAAACTTGAGCAGTTAAGAGTTATAGAAAACGGC
>Ga0256843_1003281_pt1 | contig 11320 bp, 8 predicted proteins | sample AlvinellametaG_FD_191572 | JGI IMG/M metagenome (GOLD analysis project Ga0256843, IMG submission 191572) | Pompeii worm associated microbial communities from hydrothermal vent at the East Pacific Rise, Pacific Ocean - Alvinella | ecosystem: Host-associated > Annelida > Integument > Unclassified ... | reverse complement strand
CAAAACTGCATGGTATAATGACACCAAGCGGTATCCAAGAACGCATTATCAACTCATACCAGCCCTTCCAAAACTGCATGGTATAATGACACACCACTTTCTTTTGACGAAACCAAGGTACTCATACCAGCCCTTCCAAAACTGCATGGTATAATGACTAATCAACCTTTGTTAGAGATTCAATATTCCTCATACCAGCCCTTCCAAAACTGCATGGTATAATGACTATTGCTTGTGGTCTAAGCGTTTAGCCTTTCTCATACCAGCCCTTCCAAAACTGCATGGTATAATGACTAATATATAGTTTTCCATTATCCCAAGATACTCATACCAGCCCTTCCAAAACTGCATGGTATAATGACTGATCGATGAAAGGTTTCATCAAATTGTTGCTCATACCAGCCCTTCCAAAACTGCATGGTATAATGACACAGCAAGAGGACGAGCAACACATTACGCACTCATACCAGCCCTTCCAAAACTGCATGGTATAATGACTAATCCCTATCAGTTTTGCAAGTTCTTTCCCTCATACCAGCCCTTCCAAAACTGCATGGTATAATGACCTGCACGAATGGCAAGCTGTAATGCCAACCCTCATACCAGCCCTTCCAAAACTGCATGGTATAATGACGTGATCGCGTACTCCCCAATAACTTCTTTACTCATACCAGCCCTTCCAAAACTGCATGGTATAATGACTGTGGGCTTTCAGTGTGCCAGCACTTGCCCCTCATACCAGCCCTTCCAAAACTGCATGGTATAATGACCGCCATTTTCAATAATTGTTTTTGAACGAACTCATACCAGCCCTTCCAAAACTGCATGGTATAATGACTCAAAGGTGTATAAGTTCTCAATACTGCCACTCATACCAGCCCTTCCAAAACTGCATGGTATAATGACGACCCTCTTACTGGTTCGCTCAAACCCGAACTCATACCAGCCCTTCCAAAACTGCATGGTATAATGACGTTGTCGTCTGGAAAGGATTAATAGATGCCTCATACCAGCCCTTCCAAAACTGCATGGTATAATGACGGCGGTGTGCTGATTGTGTTGTCTTCTGGACTCATACCAGCCCTTCCAAAACTGCATGGTATAATGACAGCATACTTGAGGATCTCCACCAAGTTACCCTCATACCAGCCCTTCCAAAACTGCATGGTATAATGACACCAGCCGTGTTTAGATGCAAAGGTATAAACTCATACCAGCCCTTCCAAAACTGCATGGTATAATGACAAGTCATTTATGTTATACTTAGCAACCTCACTCATACCAGCCCTTCCAAAACTGCATGGTATAATGACGCAGGAAGAGTTTGAGAGATGGTTTTTTAACTCATACCAGCCCTTCCAAAACTGCATGGTATAATGACTAAAGCATCATGTTTAATTGTTGCAGCTAGCTCATACCAGCCCTTCCAAAACTGCATGGTATAATGACCTGATCTTGGAAAAGTTCAGTTGTGAACAGCTCATACCAGCCCTTCCAAAACTGCATGGGTACAATAACCATCGACAAAATTCTCTAAAGCATTGACTCAAAACAATAAAACCCCGCAAAAACGAGTAGAAAACTCCTCTTAATTATAGAAAATCATCAAGAGTGCCATATGTTATGGACTAATACAGGAAATTGACGAAGCGTGATGTTTTGTGGTATAATTATTGCGTAAGAGGTAGACAGTTCGGAAATAATCCGTTGTGCCGACGGCGGTTCCCTTGAGGCACCGATATGGGGAGGTAACGGTTCCCCCTACCTCTTTGCTACTTCTATTGTATTTTTATTATTCTCTATATTGTTAATTCTTACATAACCAGCAGTTTTAATAAGTGTTACCTTTTCTTTTCTATTGGCAAGTGCTTTCGTATCAACAACTATCTTTAATACACTGTCGCACTTCTTCTCACAATAGTATAAATTAAGTTTTCCCTTAATGTTCTCAAAGTACACAAAATCATAATTTGACAGTATGTCTGGTATCTTCAATATATCCTCATCACTGAGTCCTGCACCACGCTTCTTTTTGCTGTCTCTTGCCAAATGAGACAGTCCTTTTGATGTCAGGTATATCTCTATGGTATGTATGGCAACTCCTCTATTTTCAAGGAATGCAATTACTTTTTCATCAAGCGTTCCAACAACAATCTTGTTCTTTGTGAGTTTCTTTTGGCTTCTAACTTCATCAAGCATTGTTCGTATATCCATAGCGACATCATACTCAAGAAGCTCTTTTATCTCAGTTATTCTATACTGAGGACTAACCGCATTAAAAGTGCTTTTCTCTTTTTTATTTACTTGATTGGCGCTGGGGAGTGATTATTTTAATACATCTGTCTCTCTTATGATACTCTTAGCGAATTGATAGTATAAATTGCAGTAAAGTGACTAAAGAATATGTAGTATTTATATACTATCTCTATTAAAAATTTTTATTGAAACCATAGTTAGCTTTGGGTATACTTAATAGAAGTATTCTTAACATTTAGGGATGGAGTGGTTATGAATTTGACACACAGTATATTGATTGTCGATGATGTGGTAGAGAATATTCAAGTAGCGATGAATATTTTGAAAGAAGAGAACTACCACTTCTCGTTTGCCAGAAGTGCCAAAGAGGCATTGGCGATTTTGCAACAGAAGAACTTTGATCTGATCTTACTTGATATTATGATGCCGGGGATGGATGGGTATGAAGTGTGTCAGGAGATCAAGGCTGATCCGCGGCATGTGGAGACACCGATCATTTTTTTAACAGCCAAACGCGATATGGACTCACTAGACAGAGCCTTTGAAGTGGGAGGGGTAGATTTTATTAGTAAGCCGTTTCATGCCAATGAACTCTTGGCACGTATTAGAACCCATCTGGAGCTCTACACGGCCAAAGAGGTACTCAAGCAGCACAACTTGACACTACAGGCAAAACTGGAACATCAGCAAGAGCGTGTGATGAGTGAGCTCGAAGAGAACCAAAAAGAGATGATAGAGTTGATCACAGGGCTGGTGGAGTCTGTGTCGGGTGAGACGGGTAAGCATGTACAGAGGGTGGCCGAGTACTCAAAGCTTTTGGCTCAGCACCATCCCGCTTTAAAAGAGGAGGATGTCGACATTATCTACCATGCCAGTCCGATGCATGACATTGGAAAAATTGCCATCCCCCAAGAGATTTTAAATAAAGAGGATCGTTTGACACCAGAAGAGTTTGAGATCATGAAAACCCACACCACCCAGGCGTATGCCTATCTGCACGGTTCGAAGCGTAAATACTTAAAAGCAGCAGAGATCATCGCCTATCAGCACCATGAGCACTGGGATGGCAGTGGATACCCACAAGGACTCAAGGGCGAGGATATTCATATTTATGGGCGGATCGTAGCACTAGCCGATGTCTTTGATGCCTTGACCAATATTCGTGTCTATAAGGAGTATTGGAGCTTTGAAGAGGCACGTGACTACATTGTTTCACAAAGTGGCAAACAGTTCGATCCGCTTTTAGTAAAGATTTTTCAGGAGCATCAGGATGCGTTTCGTAAAATACAGACAATCTAAGCTGTTTGTTTTAAAACTGTTGGTGCTGTTTGCACTTTTTTCTCAAGTGGCAACAGCACAAGAGAAAACATTTCGCTGGTTTGACGATGAAGACTACAAGCCCTACATCTACAAAGATGAGCAGGGGAAGCCGCAGGGGATCTTTAAGGAGTTGATGGAGGAGATATTTAAACGTCTGAATGTTCCTCTACATTGTGAACTCTACCCCTGGAAGCGTACACAGGTGTTTGTAAAGAGCGGTTTGGCCGATGGTATGGTAACGGTAGCTACCAAGAAGCGTCTGGAGACAATGGTGCATACCGATCCGCTTGTCAGTAGTGGAGAGAAGATATTTGCCCGAAAAGACAACCCCAAAATAGAGCAGATAAAGCAGATCAAAACCATTGAGCAGATGAGAGACTTCAGGGTAGTTGAAGTGATCGGTGCAGGATGGTCTGAAGAGAAGTTCAAAGATCTTCCACATGTCTACTGGGCTCCTAAACTCTCGAGTGCTCTTTATATGTTGGCGAATGGCCGTGCCGATATCTATGTGATGAATGAGTTTTCGGGTATTGAGATTGTACGAACCATGCTACAGACACCCTCACCCTTTCAAGAGAACTTTAAAAAGATCATTGTCTGTCCCAATACACTAGAGAAGATAGACTATACGCTACTGATCAACAAAAACTCCCCATGGGCTAACTTGGTGCCAAAGATCAACCAGATTTTAGAGCAGATGAAGCAAGATGGCACCTATGAGAAGATCATGGGAAGATACTTGAAAATAGAGCTTCCTTAGGTTCTGGGGTATGATGGGTATGAAGCGATATATGGGGCTCTTTTTATGGTGGTGTATGGTGCCGCTTGTGCTACTGGCCAATGTGACACAGAGTGTAGAAAACACACTCAATACCCTTAAGAGCCTCTCTGCTGAGCCCCTGTACAACTACAACTTTGAAGCGGCACAAACCCTCCTTGATGATGCACTAAGACAAAACCCTGCCATAGGCAAGATCGTCATCTACGACACTTTGACACAGAAGCCATTTTTGACAGTAGAGAAGCCTAACGTCACACTTGATGAGCTAGAGAAGGTAGAGGCAGAGGTACGCTACAAAGGTGAAAAAATAGGCCGAATTGAGCTTTTTTACAGTACGACACTGCTTAGTTTGACACCGCAAGAGAAGGAGTGGATCAAGCAACACAGTACTGTGAGTGTGGGTATTGTGGAGCAAGAACCCATTATGCTTTTCAAAGAGGGCAATGTCAGCGGTATGGTAGGGGAGTATCTGTCGCTCATTGCAACCCGTACGGGGTTACGCTTTAAGGCCACCTCTTTTAAGCAACGTTCTGACTTGGAAGAGGCATTTCAACAGGGACACATTTCGCTGATTCCTTCGGTAGAGAAAGATGATATTGTAAGAGAGTGGGGGAGTGTCTCTAAGTCTTATATGCAGTTTCCCTATGTATTGGTAAGTCGCATTAAAGAGCCTTTTATCGACTCGTTAGATGAGCTTGAAGATAAAAAAATAGCACTACCAGTCGAGGCTCCTAGCTATCGGTTGCTTCAGGTACACTACCCCTCTTTGGCACTTTTGCCCACCCATGATGTCATTGAGGCTCTGGAGGCAGTGAAGGCCAATCGTGCATTTGCATTTTTGGGCCACATGGCTGTTGCGATGCACTATGTCGGAAACTACTACAGCAACAGTCTGCACATAGCAGGAAAGACAGATCTCTTTTTTCAACATGCAATGCTTGTGCACCAAGATGATGCCATACTGCTCTCAATTTTAAATAAAGCTATCGATGCCATTACCCAACAAGAGCATTTGGAGATCAAGAACCGATGGTTGCACATAGAGGTAAAAGAGGCGGTTGACTATACGTTTATCTATACGGTTGGGGGTGTCTTTTTGCTTTTGATCCTGGCATCGCTTTACTGGAATAAAAAGCTCACAGCCGAGATACACGAGAGAAAGCGGGTTGAGGTTGCTTTAGAGAAGGCTAAACGTGAAGCAGAACAGGCCAACAGAGCCAAGTCGATCTTTTTGGCAACGATGTCGCATGAGATACGCACCCCAATGAATGCCATTGCCGGATTTACCGAGTTGCTCTCTGAAGAGGTAAAGACACCACGCTTACAGTCGTATGTGCAGAGCATACAGAATGCTTCGCATACACTCTTGAGATTGATTAACGATATTCTTGATCTCTCCAAGATCGAAGCGGGTAAGTTGGAGATGGAGTACCACCCTACCGATATTGCAAAGATGTGTGAAGAGATACTCTCGGTATTTGAGCTTACTGCACAAAAAAAGAGGATCGATCTACTACTTGAGATCGATCCTGACTTGCCACGAACCCTATTGATCGATGAGATCAGATTGCGTCAAATTCTGCTTAACCTGGTAGGAAATGCCGTAAAGTTTACCCAAGAGGGGTATGTTAAGGTTATTGTAGAAGTCTCTCCCTCTACAGAAGATGAACACTATGTCGATATTATATTGACAATTGAAGATAGCGGTATTGGAATTCCTGCAGAGCAACAAGCAGATATATTTGATGCGTTTGTGCAGACACAAGGACAAGACAACCGTAAGTATGAGGGGACAGGGCTTGGGCTCTCCATTTCAAAACGTCTTACAGAGATGATGGGTGGTTCCATTGCGGTAAAGAGCCAACCTGGCAAAGGGAGCAAGTTTATTGTATCGCTTTTTGATGTAGAGGTGGATCGTTCACGCAATAAACCGAGCCTGGTGGCTGAAACCTTTGATGTGACAGCCTTTGAGAAGGCACGTATTTTGATTGTAGATGATGTAGAGGACAATAGAGAGTTGTTGGTACGCATTTTTGAAAAGAGCTCCATAGAGACAGTAACAGCCAACAACGGAGAAGAGGGGGTAGAGCGTTTCTTTGCTACCTTGCCGGATCTTGTATTAATGGATCTGCGTATGCCTAAAATGGATGGCTTTAAAGCAACAGAGCTGATCAAAGAGGCATCACCGCAAACACCGGTTATTGCTCTGAGTGCTACGGTGATTCAGGATGATCGGTTTGATGCCTCTTTGGCAAAACCTGTCTCAAAGCAGGAGCTTTTGGGGCTTTTGACACAGTTTTTACCGTATCAGAAGCAGATCGGATCTAAAAAAGAGCCAACGCAAGGAACGCTGCAAAAAGAGGTTGTCTACACGGTACTCAAAGGACTCCCCGCAGAGAAAAAGGCCAAAATGGTTGAGGCATACACCAAAGCTGTACAGAGTAACAGCATTCCCGATATAGAGGCGTTTGTCTCTTACCTGGAGCATTTGCAAAAAGAGGAGGGGATCCACTGGTTCAAGCCATATATTGAGCAGATGAGAATGGCACTTGACACCTTTGATATTGCCAAACTGGAGTCACTCTTAGAGGAGTTCTATCGACTTTTAACGGAGTTAGAGTTAAAAATATGACAATATGAAATATTTTTAGCCACTTTGATAGAGGGCACGTTATACTCACGCTATCAAAGTAACAAAAGGGGTATTTGTGATCGTAGGAATAGAAGGAAGTGTAGAGAGAAAAGATCCTACCTTTGTGCATATAAACGTTAACGGGCTTATCTATGAGGTGCATGTCTCTATCAACACCTCCAATGCCATTGGCCAAACGAAGGTAAAGCTCTATGTAACGCAGATCATTAGAGAAGATACCAATGCACTCTATGGCTTTATGACGCTTAATGAGAAGAAGATGTTTGATACACTTATTAAAATAAACGGGGTAGGCCCCAAAGTGGGCTTGGCTGTCTGCTCTACTTTTACCCCTGAGACATTTGCACGGGTTGTCAGCAGTAAAGATGTAGGGATGCTCAAACGTGTACCGGGTATTGGGCCAAAAGCGGCCAGTCGTATCTTGGTAGAGTTGGCGGACTTTATTGTTGAGAGTAGCGATAGCAGTGAGGGCGGCGGTACCTCAATGGCTGAAGCGGTGATGGCCCTTGAGAGCCTTGGCTTCAAAAAAGAGGCCATTCAAAAAGCCCTTGCCGGTGTCAGTGGCGATACGGCAACCATGGTCAAAGAGGGGTTGAAGAAGCTACAGCGTCTTTAGTGCCTACTAAAAACAAGCTCTCCTACGGGTTGTCCTATATCTTGTGAGACAACACTACACTTGACAATGAAGAGGTAGTAGAGTGTACGTTTTGTAACGTCATAGAGGCTTTCGTAGTTGCCCATCCCTTTGGCAAGTACAATATCTGCCTCTTCAAAGAGCTTTTTTGAGTATGCGTTGGCATAGCCAAGATCGTAGCCGGGGGTAGGAACACCGGTGTCGACAATGGTGGCAACCTCTTTGAGTAGTGCTGCTTCATCACATGTTACATCGTTGATGATCGGTTTTCCTCTTACAAAGTAGTAGATCTCAATGTTGTAAAGTGCTTTGATGGTTTCAATGAGCTTCTTATCGAAGATGTGCTCTCCGGTATTATCGCCGATATATACCATGGTTTTGGCATCTTTCAGCTCTTTTTCAAAGGCTTCAAAATCGTCAATCCCAAATGCTCTGTGCAGATGGGTGGCGATTGTTTCGTTCAAGTCAAGCTGTTTTTGTGAACCAAAATCGATCACATTACCAATGACGGCAAATTTGATGGCATCGTGCAGGTTCTCTACCACAGAGGTATCTACCTCAAGTGCCATTTGTGTAGCATGTAGTTTGGCTTTTTTGACAGGATCATCCACACCTGTGATCTCTGCAATTTTGGCATATGTATCTTTTGCAATTTGTGGGGGTGTCTGCTGCATTGAAGCATCTTGCAGTATCTTTGCTGTAGAGTCAAGCAGTTTTTTGGCCATGGCATCATCGACTTGAAGCAGTTTGGTTACATTGAGCGTCTGGTTCATAATGCATGTAATGCAGTCGGGTTTAATATGCATAGTGATCTTCTTTGTTGGGTAAAATAGAAGTGCTATTATAGAGCGTTTCTACTGTAGTGTGGTTGTACTATCTTCTTTGAGTACCCGTTTTGCTCCGACAAAACACTCTCTGTAGTGTCCATGGGTAATGGGAGAGATGATGATACCCTGTTTGCGTGATGCGGCATGGATGAACTCGCCATTGCCCAGGTAGATCCCCACATGGGTAACAGGGATTTTGCGTTTTTTGTCGGTTAAGAAGAAGAGAAGATCCCCTTTTTGCAAATTGGCGAGTGAGACAGGTTTACCCACTTTAGATTGTGCCCATGCTGTACGAGGCAGGTTGATGCCATGCTTTTTATAGAGGTACTGCACATAGCCTGAACAGTCGAACCCTTCGGGTGTGGTACCACCCCAGACATATTTGCCCCCTTTAAAGTACTTGGCATAGCGTAGCAGGGCCTCTCTATCGGAAGTTGTCAGTTGATATTTGCGTCCTGCCTTTTTGGCCTCTTGTTGGGCCTTGGCAATACGTGCCGCTTCCTCTTTGGCTTTTTGTGCTGCTCTGGCCAGGTTCTCCTCTTTGTGTAGTTCGTCGTAGACGGCCTGAAGTGAGAACTCTTTGGCATCCTGACTTAAACAGGCGTTGTTTTGATGTTTTATGGGTTTGGAAGCTACGACATTTCCTTTTTTGTCTGTAATGACAAAGAGACTGGCATACAGTGGCAAGAAGAGTAGTATTGGCAATAGAGATTTTTTCATAGAACTATTTTATCACAAATCTATGTCACTTTGTCATACTTTTTCTGCTTATGCAAAAAGTAGGGTACAATAGCCCTGACAGATGGCACTATTTAATCCACTTTGGGTAGAATTCGCCGTTTAATTTTATAGATACAGAAAGAGGCAGCATGTCGTTAGAGCTTTCAAAAACACTGGTCATCGGTATTTCGGCTACAGCACTTTTTGATTTGAGTGAAGCAGACAGACGCTACAAAGCCTCTTTTGCCAAAGATAAAGAGAGAGCCATTAGAGAGTACCGAGAGTATATGCTTCAGCGAGAAAACGAGCCACTCGAAGATGGTACGGGCATGGCTCTGGTAAAGGCACTTTTGGCACTCAACCGCTATCAAAAAGAGGGAGAAGCCCCTCTGGTAGAAGTGGTGGTGATGTCGCGTAACAGCCCCGAGACAGGGATGCGTGTATTTAACGAAATACGCCGTCGTAATCTGCCTATTAGCCGTCATGCATTTACCGGTGGAGAGGCTGTTACCGACTATCTTGAAGCCTTCTATGTTGATCTTTTTCTAACCACCAACAGCAGTGATGCACAAGCTGTCATCGATGCAGAGATATGTGCGGCTGCCATTCTTAAAGAGCCACCCAAAGTACAAGAGCCACTTTCGCATGAGCAGGTACGCATTGCATTTGACGGAGATGCCGTACTCTTTGATGAGAGTAGTGAAGTTCTCTACAAAAAAGAGGGGATAGCACGGTTTCACCAGACAGAAGATGCCATGCAGGATGTCCCTTTGCAAAAAGGGCCCTATGCCAATTTTTTACAAAAGCTCTCATATTTACAGGAGCGTCTCCCTTTTGATGTAGAGCACTCACCCGTACGTATAGCCATTGTAACTGCACGGAGTGCCCCTGCTGAATTGCGGGTTGTCAAGACGTTAAGGGAGTGGGGTGTGCATGTCGATGAGATATTCTTTTTAGGTGGCCTGGAGAAGTCACGTATTTTAAAGGCCTTTAAACCCCATATCTTCTTCGATGATCAAGAGAGTCATCTGCAGAGAGCATCTGAGATTGTCTCTTCAGGGAAGGTACCATACAAGAGCGACTCACCCCTGCAAGAGCCCAGCCTCTTTTCAAAGGAGTCTTAGCCCATGCAAAAAGAGGTTGTTGTAATTGGGGCGGGTGCAAGTGGTTTGATGCTTGGTGCACTATTGCCTAAAGGTTCTACTCTTCTTATAGACGGAAACAGCCATGTAGGCGAGAAGATACGCATTTCAGGTGGTGGAAAGTGTAACATTACCAATGCAGTGGTAGAGCCTTCATGCTACCTGGGAGATGAAGCTTTTATCGCCCCTGTGTTGGAGGCTTTTTCTGAGCAAAAACTTCTAAAGTGGCTTCATCAGCGTGGATTGCACCCCGTGATTCGAAAAGAGAGACAGTACTTTTGCCCCAATAGTGCCACAGAGCTTGTTTCACTCTTGAAAAGAGAGAACCAAAAGCAGAACATACTGCTTCAAGAGAGGGTCGAGAAGGTAGAGAAGCGAGGGAGATACTTCTATGTCAAAACCAATAGACGAACCATTACCGCCTCTATGGTGGTGGTGGCATCGGGGGGCTTGAGCTTTCCAAAGCTTGGGGCAACTGCGATAGGTTTTGAGGTGGCAAAAGCATTTGGACACACCATGACACCTACTGCTCCGGCACTGGTTGGGTTTACGGTACAAAAAGAGCAGTTCTTTTTTAAAGAGCTTAGTGGTGTATCTACCGATGTAACCATTGACGTAGATGGAAATTTGTGTAGCGGCTCTTTGCTCTTTGCACACAGGGGCATTAGCGGCCCAGCAGTGCTTGACGCATCGCTATACTGGAAAAAGGGGCATATTACCATCGACTTCGTACCGGGCTTTGCATGGGAGAGTCTTAAAAAGAGTGCCAAAAAAGTCAGCACACTTCTGCCTATGCCAAAACGTGTTACTAAGGCATTTTTGTTACAATTTGGTTTAAAAGAGAAGGCAGGAAGAGAGTATACACCACAGGAGCTTCAACAGTTAATGCAGTTAAGCCGTTACCGATTTGCCCCCGCAGGAGACTTCGGGTATAGCAGAGCCGAGGTAACAAAGGGTGGTGTTTCTACCCATGAGATAGATGCATCT
>Ga0256843_1003280_pt1 | contig 11321 bp, 12 predicted proteins | sample AlvinellametaG_FD_191572 | JGI IMG/M metagenome (GOLD analysis project Ga0256843, IMG submission 191572) | Pompeii worm associated microbial communities from hydrothermal vent at the East Pacific Rise, Pacific Ocean - Alvinella | ecosystem: Host-associated > Annelida > Integument > Unclassified ... | reverse complement strand
CTTTCAATGTAAGGGAGAAACTCTAAATATCTATCTAGGAAATTTCAAACTGGGGAGTGTATCAAAAATACCAAAAGATAAAGTTATCTATACACAAGATATTTTAAACCTGCCAAGAGCAGCTACCATGCATCCAGATGTCACAAAAATATCTATGATTTTACAGTCTCTTGATGAAGATGCCGATTTGAATAATGGGATTACAATTACTCAAAAGAGTATCGATTTATTAGATAATGAATTAGAAAATTTTAATGATATACAACATCTAACTATAGAAGATACTAATAATATAATAAATAATGTCATTAATAATAGAAAAACAACTAATTCAAACACAGAACTCACTAAAGTTACAGAAAAAGAAGCTCAAATAAATTTAACAGAAACTCTTGCTCATACACCTCCAAAAAACTTAGATATTACATCATTTAACAGTATTTACAAATAAACTATTAGGAGAAGAATATAATGAAGCAATTAAAAGATTATAATAATATTTTTTTTAAAGAACATTTATATTTTGTTGGAAGTGGCTCTACTGCTTTATTTATTTTTATTAAACATAATAATGTAGAAAATAAAAGAATTTTATGTCCTTCAAATATTTGTTATTCTGTACCTTATGCTATTCTTACTAGCGGGAATATCCCTTTATTTTATGATATAAATCCAATTTCAGGGAATCCTGATTATAAAAGTATAAAAAAGACAATAGATAAAAATAATAATATTTTTGCAGCCATAATTCCACATATGTATGGAAACCCTGTAGAGGAAAGAGGACTGATTGGCCTTACTTGTAAAAAAAACTCTATCAAAATTATAGATGATTGTGCAGCTTCAATTGGTATGCAAGATGTAAATGGGTATATTAAATCTCAAAGTGATGCGGTCATCTTTAGTTTTGCAACGAATAAACATATTGATTTAGGGGCAGGAGGAATACTTGCAATAAATGAAAAAATCAATATTGATCTATATGACAAGTATATTGAGAATGATTTAATAATGCATAAAATAAAAACAAACATGCTCGATAAAATATATAAACCTATTTTTTATTCTGAATACTATTATGATTTGGTAGGAAACTTAAACAGTTTTAATAATTTTTTTGAAAACTCTTTTGTTTATAAATTTCAGCCAAATAAAACATATTTAAAAAAATTATTTTACCAATTGAAAGAATTAAAATCAAATATTCAATATAGACACGACACCGTTGAGTATATACATAGTCGCCTTGATTACAATCAAGAATATATAGAACAGTATGTCTTCAATAAAGGAAGCAATCCTTGGCGCTTTAATATATTGATTAGCAATAGAAAGATACGTATGTTGCTGACTGAAAAAATGTTAAAGAGCGCCTTGCCTGTAAGTATTTGGTATCCTCCTATTGACCCAATTTATGGATATGCAGTTCAACAAAATAGTAAAATTTTTTCAGATAGAATTTTAAATTTTGATTTTATCAATGCTTCGAAGAAGCAAATTGATCTTTTTATAGATATAATTAATAAATTTAACAAAGATGAAATAAAGTCGTAAAGATATTAGGTACGAATTTTTATAGCCATCATGTCTATCTAGATACAAAAAATAAATTTTTTTTTGCTATAAGTACAGAGAAAGTTACTAGGTTAAAATATAACGATACAAATATTAGTCTTATATTAGGTATTTATACATTATCATATTTATCATAGATACGATATTTTTGGTAGTCCTTTCTTGGATTATTTAAATATAATCAATCTTATAAAACTAATCAGAAACAAAGCTTGACGAGCTTTAATAATACTATAAACATCCCCTTAAACCGTACTAATTTAAACGGAATAATTCATCTCTAAATTGTACTTATCTAAATATTCAATAAGATTTAATTTTCCTAAAATTGAGTGTGATCGATAATTATGAAATAGGGTTGACACATCACTGTGACTTGTTTCACAGCCTCTCTTTTAAACTCATCTGTATATCTTGGTGGCATACTCTTACCCCATTAATCTTATAAAAATACCTTCTGGCATTTTAGCAAAATTAACCAACTAAAAATATGTCTATTTTTCAGGCCATTATACTTTGATACCTTTAGCTCTCAAGGTCTCAAGAATTGGTGCAACATCTTCAATCTCTTTTAGAATCTCTATAATCTGTTTCTCGCTAAACTTACTTTTTCGCATAAATACTCCTGATTTATTTTATCAGAATTATTCCGTTTTAAGTAGTACAGTTGTTGAGGAAGCCTATAAATTGTATTGTTGTGTTTTTTGAAACATAATATTTAATAAAAAAATATTTACAGTCTCTTGATATTTAGCTATAATTCACCATATAATAATTAATTTACCCCCCCCCATTTTAACTAACTGATTGAGTGTGTAAATTCAAAAAATATGGAGATACAACATTGTTGTTTAATAGCTACGAATTTATATTTGCATTTTTGCCAATAACATTTTTTATATACTTTTATTTAAATCACAAAAGACTTACAGAAGCAAGTAAAGGTTTTTTAGTATTTAGTAGTCTTTTCTTTTACAGTTGGTGGAATCCTATCTACTTACCTATTATTCTTGTATCGATGATTTTTAATTATGGTATAGGAGAAGTGTTTACTAAAGATTCATTTAAAAGAGTTAGTAAAAAATCTGTATTGTGGTTTGCAATTTTATCTAATATATTACTACTTAGTTATTTTAAATATATGGATTTTTTTATATCTAATATTAATTTTATAACTGGTGAGAATATAGGTTTATACCATCTTGCTCTCCCTCTTGGAATATCATTTTTTACCTTTCAACAAATATCATATTTGGTAGATAGTTACAAAGGTGAGACAAAAGAGTATGACTTTTTGAACTATGCTCTGTTTGTAACATTTTTTCCCCAACTAATTGCTGGTCCAATAGTTCATCACAAAGAGATGATGCCACAATTCGCAAAGACAAGAAACAAAGTAAAAAATTATAGAAATATAGCGATAGGACTTTTTATATTCTCTATTGGGTTATTCAAAAAAGTTGTTATCGCTGATACTTTTGCTGTATGGGCTACACAAGGATTTGATGTAGCAACAACATTAAACCTTTTTGAGGCTTGGGCTGCATCACTCTCTTATACCTTTCAGTTGTATTTTGATTTTAGTGGTTATACCGATATGGCAATAGGAGCTGCACTCTTGTTTAATATAAAACTGCCTATTAACTTTAATAGTCCATATAAAGCATTAAGCATTCAAGATTTTTGGAGAAGATGGCATATAACACTTAGTAGATTTCTAAAAGATTATATCTATATTCCTCTTGGTGGGAATAGAAAAGGTGAGTTTAGAACTTACACTAATCTAATAGTTACTTTTATAATTGGTGGATTATGGCATGGAGCTGGTTGGACATTTGTATTTTGGGGATTCTTACATGGTTTTGCATTAGTCGTTCATCGAGCTTGGAGTAAATTAGATTTTAAGCTTTGGACTTGGTTAGCTTGGTTTATTACTTTTAATTTTATCAATATTGCTTGGGTGTTTTTTAGAGCGAAAGGGTGGGATGATGCTATTAAAGTTTTAGGGAGTATGTTCAGTTTGGATTATATTGTATTACCTAATATGTTAGAAAGTAGATTACCATTTTTATTAAATTATGGAATTGAATTTGGTAGATTTTTATCTAATATATCAGCAGGAAAAGATTTAGTTTTTTGGATGTTAATAGCATTTATTTTAATTTTATTTTTTAAAAATAGCACTAATAATATACAAAGTATTAAATTGAAATATAAAACTGCTTTATTAACGGCAGGAATGCTTGTTTATAGTTTTTTATCTATGTATAAGCCTTCTGAATTTTTATATTTCAATTTTTAAGGAGCTAAATATGAATGCTAAAAAATGGTTATTGAGTTGTTTTCTCTTTTTTTTATCTTTAATATTCTTAGTTGAATTAAAATATCAAATATATCCAGGAAATCGTCATGTAGTTGATTATATTGTTAATGAATATATACCAACTCTTATCAATAAAAAATATAATACTCTAATTATTGGGGATAGCTTAGCACATAATGCTTTTAGTAATTTACTTTTAAAAGATAACATACTTGATTTAACAACTAATCAAGCAATATCAATGGCCGGAAATTATTTTTTGTTAAATAGATATTTAGAAAAAAATCAGGCTCCAAAAAAGTTATATTTATTTTGTATTCCTGATCTTTTACATAATGATTTAAATCAAATATTTACTTATGCATATTTCGAAAGTGTTTTTACTAGAAAAAAGGAAATTAAGGAAATTAAAGAAATTAAACCAAATTTATATAGTAGTAAATTTGATTTAAATAAATTTTTAGAACGAAGAAAAAAATCATTAAACTTCGGCGGATACAAACCAAAAAAGAGAATTAGCTATATCAAGATAAACGAAAAATCACTTAAAAAAGTTTCTAACTATATGAACAAAAAAATACAAACTAATATTCTAAGCGCTCAAAAAAATAAACAAAAAATAGATAACATCCCAAAAATTTATTTGGATAAAATTATAAAATTGTGTAAAAATAAAAACATATCTTTTACTTTGGTTATTGAACCAATGCCAATGGAATATAATATTATTTTTAAGGATTCAAAGTGGAATAAATACTTGCAAATGAAGGAAATAAATTATTTAAATATAAATGACTATTATGTATTCAATACCTACTTTTTTAAAAATGATGCTACTCATATTAGTGGAAAAGTTAATCAATATTATCAAAATTTAATAGACAAGTATATTTTAGATATTTATAATAATGAATGATATATCAACCCTATTTCATACTTATCCATAAACATTCTAAGCTGCTATTTCAACTTGTAATAGCATTTTTTCTTCAAACTCTACAGATGATAAATTACCATTTACAGAATGCATTCTCTGTCTATTGTAATAAACCTCAATATATTCAAAAACAGCCTGATTAGCTTGTGCTTTTGTCTCAAAAACCTCATGGTAAATGAGTTCCGTTTTTAGTGTATGAAAAAAGCTTTCAAGCACTGCGTATAATGGACTGAATATTTAAGACAAAAATTAACTAATTAAAAATATGTCTAACTTACTAGGGAAATTCCATAGCACAGAGTAAAAATAATATTGTATTAATATCTTTAAAAGTTGAAAATTGTTATTATTATGTTTTATATAAAGGATATATTTATTAATGATGAAAGGAATTATATTAGCAGGGGGTTCAGGAACACGCTTGTATCCAATAACAAAAGGTGTTTCAAAGCAACTATTACCTATTTATGACAAGCCAATGATTTATTATCCATTATCTGTTTTGATGTTAGCTGGCATAAGAGAGGTCTTGATTATATCAACACCTCATGATTTGCCTAGATTTAAAGAATTATTAGGGAATGGAGAACATTTAGGAATGAAGTTTGACTATATAGTCCAAGATTCGCCAGATGGATTAGCTCAAGCTTTTATATTGGGAGAAAAGTTTATTGGTAATGATAATGTAGGACTTGTATTGGGTGATAATATTTTTTATGGACAAGGATTTATACCTAAACTTGCAAATGCTGTTATGCAAAAAGAAGGAGCTACTATCTTTGGATATCAAGTAAAAGATCCTCATCGATTTGGTGTTGTAGAACTTGAAGATATTCATGCTGATAGTCATAAAGCTATAAGTATAGAAGAGAAACCAGTCCATCCAAAGTCAAACTTCGCGGTTACAGGATTATACTTTTATGATAATGATGTTATTGAAATTGCTAAAAATGTACAACCATCTGAGCGAGGAGAGTTAGAAATCACATCAATTAACCAAGAATATTTAAAAAGAGATAAGTTAAATGTAGAGTTACTTGGACGTGGATTTGCTTGGCTTGATACAGGAACTCACCACAGCCTTATTGCCGCAGGACAATTTGTTGAAACTGTAGAACAAAGACAAGGTTATAAAATAGCTTGTATAGAAGAGATAGCATATAGAAATAAGTGGATAGGTAAAAAGCAATTATTAAAACTTGCCGAGCCACTTAAAAAATCTGGATATGGAGAGTACTTAGTAGATATAGCCGAGGAAGTACTAATATGAAAACAATACTGGTAACTGGTTGTGCTGGATTTATTGGTAGTAACTTTTTACCTTATTTTTTAAAAAAATATTCAAATTATAAAGTCGTTAATCTTGATCTTTTAACCTATGCAGGAGACTTGAACAATCTTAGTGAGATAGCATATAATAAGCGTTATAAATTTATTAAGGGTAATATTTGTAATCGTGAACTTGTGGAATTTATTTTTAGTGAGTATGATATTAAAGGGGTTATTCACTTTGCCGCAGAAAGTCATGTTGATAATTCCATTAAAAATCCAGATATATTTATTAAAACTAATATAAATGGTACTTTTACTCTAATTGATGTTGCTTATAAATATTGGATGGCAAAGCCATTTTTATATAAAAAAGGATATGAAAATTGTCGTTTTCATCATATAAGTACTGATGAAGTGTATGGAACATTAGGTAAAACAGGTTTTTTTACAGAAAAAACACCATATGCACCAAATTCGCCTTATTCTTCAAGTAAAGCTTCAAGTGATATGTTAATACGTGCTTATAAAGAGACGTATGGCTTAAATACAGTAATAACAAATTGTTCTAATAATTATGGTCCAAAACAACATGAAGAAAAACTTATCCCTACTATTATCAAAAAAGCTTTACAAAATGAAGCCATTCCTATTTATGGTGATGGTCAAAATATTAGAGACTGGCTTTATGTACTTGACCATTGTAAAGGCATTGATTTAGTTTACCATACTGGCAAAGTTGGAGAAACATATAATATTGGGGGAAGAAATGAAAGAGACAACTTATATATTGCCAACAAAATATGTGAAATTTTAGATATTAAGATACCACAAACGAGAAGTTATAAAAAACTTATTACATTTGTAGAAGACAGAGCAGGACATGATAGAAGATATGCTATTGATGCTACAAAAATAGAAAATGAACTTGGCTGGAATGCCCAAGAGAATTTTGAATCTGGTATCTTAAAAACTATTGAATGGTACTTAAAAAAATGGAGAAATTTATGAATATAATACACTTTAGCACAAGTGAATCTGGGGGTGCAGGAGAAGCAGCATGCCGTTTACATAACAATTTACAAGCATATGGTCATAAATCTTTAATGTTAGTACAACGAAAAACTTCAAATGATAAAGCTACCATTGAAGTAAATAGTAAAATCTTTGACATTGTGCATAAAATTCTCAATAAGTTAGAAATTAAATTAAATTACTTTGATAAAAAATATATTTTTTTTAACAAAGGCAGAGAGGTTATCACTGATTATAGAGATTTAGTAAAAGTGATTCCTTTTAAACCAGATGCAATTGTATTAAATTGGATATCAGGGTTTGTCAGCCTCAATGCCATTAAAGATTTACAAAATTATTATAATGTACCAGTCTTTTGGCATTTGATGGATATGGCTCCTATGACTGGTGGTTGTCATTATGCATGGGATTGTGAAGGATATAAAAACAATTGTGAAAATTGCCCTGCAATCTTAAATAAAGCAAAAAAAAAGCTAGCTAGAAAAACATTCCAAAATAAAAAAGAAATAATATCTAAAATGAATTTATGTATCTTAACAGGTTCTGAGTGGACAATGGAACAAGCAGAAAATTCCACTCTTTTCAAAGATAAAACAAAGTACTCCTTCCCTGTACCAGTAGATGAAAATATTTTTAGACCATTAAACAAAGTTAACCTAAGAAAAAAGTACAAAATACCTTTAAATAAAAAAGTAATCTATTTTGCTGCTTCAAATGTTTTTGATGAAAGAAAGGGTTACCCTTATTTAGTTGAGGCATTAAAAATATTATCAAACAATACAGATATCTCAAACTTCACAGTAGTCATAGCAGGAAATGCTTCACAGGTGGACCTTATTTTAAAAGATTTAGAGATTGATTATATTAATATAGGGTATCTGAATGGAAACAGTGCATTAACAGAAGGTTATAATCTTGCTGATTTATATCTATCACCATCAATACAAGATTCTGGACCAATGATGGTTAATGAATCTTTAATGTGTGGAGTACCAGTTATAGCATTTAAAATGGGGGTGGCTATTGGTCTAATAAAAAATGGTATTCACGGATATCAAGCAAAATTAAAAGACAGCAATGAATTCGCGAAATGTATTTTGAAATTTTTTGAACATAATGAAAATGAGATTAAAGAAATGGCTAAAAACTGTAGAAAATTAGCTCTAGAAACAAATAGTTATGAAAAACAAATACAGACTTTTCAAAAAATAATAGATGAAACCACATTATCAAATGAAGATAACTTATGCCTAAAATAGTTGCAATATCACAATCAAATTACATTCCATGGAAAGGCTATTTCGATATGATTAATATGGCTGATGAATTTGTTTTTTATGATGATGTTCAATATACACATCAGGACTGGAGAAATAGAAACAAAATAAAAACAGCAAAAGGTGTTGAATGGTTAAGTATACCAACTGGAAAAAATCAAAATCGTCTTATTTATCAAGTTCAAATTAAAGATCATAGTTGGCAAAAACAACATTGGGGGAAAATTCTGCATAATTATAGAATGACACCATATTTTAAAGACTATAAAGAATTATTTGAAGAAATATATCTAAATCAGGTATGGACTAACTTATCTGACTTAAACCAACACATTATTAAAAAAATTTCTATTGATATTCTTGATATTAAAACAAAATTCAATGATTCTAGAAATTTTACTCTTTTAGGTAAAAAAGAGAATAGATATATTCCTCTTATTAAAGAACTTAGGGCGACAGAATATCTTAGTGGACCTTCAGCAAAAAATTACTTGACTAATGACATGCTTGAAAAAGATGGTATCAAACTAACATGGCTTGATTATAGTAGTTATACTGAATATACACAGCAGTTTCCTCCATTTCGACACGATGTCTCAATTCTTGACTTAATTTTTAACGAAGGTCCAAATAGTAAAAAGTATATGATGAGTTTTCATTAAAATACTTAAAATAAAAAAAGAGGTAAAATGATTTTGCAATCTAATAAAAAATATAAAATTCCTTTTAACAAAACAGTTCTTTATGGTAATGAAGAGAATTATATCCATAATGCAATTGCAATGAAGCATCTGTGTGGAGATGGACCATTTACAGATAAATGCCATCAATGGTTTGAAAAAAAACTAACTTCTAAAAAGGTATTGTTAACTACATCATGTACACACGCTTTAGAAATAGCAGCTATTTTATTAGATATTCAACAAGGTGATGAAGTCATTATGCCAAGTTATACATTTGTTTCAACTGCAAATGCATTTGTCCTTCGTGGTGCAAAAATAATATTTGTAGATGTCCGTCCTGATACTATGAACATAAATGAAACATTGATTGAAGCAGCAATTACAAATAAAACAAAAGTGATTGTGCCTGTCCATTATGCTGGTGTTGCATGTGAAATGGATACAATTATGAATATCGCAAAAAAATATAATTTGTATGTTGTTGAAGATGCAGCACAGGGAATGATGTCTACATATAAGGGAAAACCTCTCGGTACAATAGGTCATTTGGGTACTTATAGCTTTCATGAAACAAAAAATTATACTAGTGGTGGTGAAGGTGGGCTTCTTATTATTAATGACAGTACTTTTTCAAATCGTGCGGAAGTTATCCGTGAAAAAGGGACTAATAGAAGTCAGTTTTTTAGAGGTGCTGTTGATAAATATAGCTGGGTTGATGTAGGCAGCAGTTATCTACCATCCGAGCTCAATGCTGCATATCTTTTCGCTCAGCTTGAAGGAGCAGAAAGTATCAATCAAGATAGATTAAATTCATGGAATCAATATTTTGATGGGCTTTGTGAATTGCAAAAAGATGGTCATATTACATTACCAACTATCCCTCAAGAATGTACACATAATGCACATATGTTTTATATTAAAGTAAAAAAATTAGATGAAAGAAAAATGATTTTAAATTATTTAAAAGAGCATGAAATTTTAGCATCTTTTCATTATGTACCCCTGCATAGTAGTAAAGCTGGGAAAAGGTTTGGGATGTTCTTTGGTCAAGATAAATTTACTACAAAAGAAAGTGATTGTTTAGTACGTTTACCAATGTACTATAAGCTTAAAAATGAAGAAATTCAATTTATTGTTGAATTAATAAAAAAATTTTATAACAATTAGGAAGGTTAGGAATTATGAAAGAAAAAATTAAAAATATTTTGATTAGTATTTTACAAGATATAAATGAAGATTTAGAAAATGAAATGTTAATTAACCCAACTGATGATACAAAACTCTTTGGTGAAGGTGGAGTTTTAGATAGTTTGGCACTAGTTTCTGTTGTTACTGATCTTGAAGAAGAAATTCATGATGAGTTTAACAAGCATATAACTTTAGCAGATGAAAAAGCAATGAGTCAGAAAAGCTCTCCTTTTAGTACAGTTGAAACTCTTACAGAGTATATTTACAAATTAATTCATGAGTAAATGGCTATGAAAAATAAAATTATGCTCATTACTGGTACTCGAAAAGGTATAGGAAGATACTTATCAGACTATTACCTTAAAAAAGGTTTGACTGTAATTGGCTGTAGTCGAGGAAAAAGCACTATAGAAGATGAAAAATATTTTCATTACCAGCTTGATGTTGCTGATGAAAAAGCTGTTATTAATATGGTTAGAAGTATTAGAAAAAAATTTAGAAGAATTGATGTTTTACTAAACAATGCTGGTGTAGCATCAATGAATCATATTTTGATAACGCCATATAAAACGGCAAAAGAAATGATTTCAACAAACTATTATGGTACTTTTTTATTTTCAAGAGAAGTTGCAAAAGTTATGTTAAAAAAAAAATATGGTCGTATTGTTAATTTTGTAAGCATTGCCTCCCCATTAAAAGTAGATGGAGAGGCAGTTTATGCTGCAAGTAAAGCAGCTGTGGAGAATTTAACACAAATTACTGCTAGAGAAGTGGCTGATTATGGTATTACCGTTAATGCGCTTGGTGCCACTCCTGTGTGGACCGATATGATAAGTCGTGTACCAAAAGAAAAAGTAGATGCTCTTTTAGAACGTCAGGCTATTAAAAGGCTTGGTACCATGGAAGACGTTTCTCAACTTTGTGATTTTCTTATAAATGAAAAAAGTGATTTCATTACCGGTCAAGTAATATATCTCGGAGGAGTAAGTTAAAGCATGTTGTATAATGATTGGCTAATAAATAAATTCATAGTT
>Ga0256843_1003279_pt1 | contig 11327 bp, 13 predicted proteins | sample AlvinellametaG_FD_191572 | JGI IMG/M metagenome (GOLD analysis project Ga0256843, IMG submission 191572) | Pompeii worm associated microbial communities from hydrothermal vent at the East Pacific Rise, Pacific Ocean - Alvinella | ecosystem: Host-associated > Annelida > Integument > Unclassified ... | reverse complement strand
ATAATACTTAGAGTATTTTTAGTTATTACACTTACTCCAAGAAGATTCATTATAAAACTATGAATTAATAATCTCCCCTAACTTAGACAAAAACGCTTCATCATCCAAACTTGCCAACACATCAAAATCAGATTGAATTTTAAGTAATGTTGATGGGGTTTGTTTGATACTCATCATATTAAGAAGTGTGGATAGATACTCTCCACTCCCTTGTGCTATATTCTGTTTTATCTGAATTTTATTGTCTTTTAAAAATTTGAGTTGAGAGTATCTTCTGCCTCTCCTTTGTCGTTGTGGCTCTTCTGAGGTTGCTTGTGTTGAAGCTTCAAAAGCTAATACTGATGAAACTTGAATAGATATCTGAGCAGTTGCATCTATAGTAGATAACAATAAATCGTCTTGTCTAGGACCTGCCCCTCTGACAACTCTAGCTTTTCTAGGAGATACTCTATCATAAGCTTTTATCACCTTTGGTTGCATCTCTGCTACAGATAGTGTAGTTGTTATTGAAAATGTTGTTAATATTAATATAATTGGTTTCATTCTATTATTATAGTATAATTATATTAAAAAATAAAAAGAGTTAAATTGGATAAAAAGCACTCATTGATAGTATCAGAGATAGGTAGATTGGATAAAATCTTATCCAAAGAGTTAAAACAGAGCAGAAATCAAATTGAACAGCTTATCAAAGAGGGATTAGTATCTATTAATGATAAAATCGTTACAAAAACTAGTTATAAGCTATCTATTAATGACAAAATAGAGTACTCTTTTAAAGAGGCTAAACCAAAAGAGCAAATAGTAGTGGATTTTGATGTCGATATCATCTATGAAGATGATGTAATGATGGTTATCAATAAACCATCAGGCTTAGTTGTACACCCTGCTCCATCTCACAAAGGTGCTACTTTAGTAGATTGGCTCAAATCAAAAGGGATATCTCTATCAACTATAGCAGGAGAAGAGAGACACGGTATTGTACATAGAATAGATAGAGATACCACGGGTGCTTTAGTAATTGCCAAAACAAATGAGGCTCACCAAAAACTAAGTGACCAACTCAGAGATAAAAGTATGGGAAGATACTATTTAGCCCTAATAGACTATCCTCTCAAAGATAGTGGAGTGGTAGAAAAGCCTATCGGTAGAAACCGTAAAAATCGTTTGAGAATGGATATAATCTCAGATGGAAAATATGCCAAATCTGCATTTTACAAAATAGCCAAAAGTGACGCAAATGTGGAGTTGATAGCTGTTAAACTCTTTACAGGTAGGACTCATCAGATTAGAGTACACCTAAACAGTTTAGGACGACATATATTAGGAGATGTTTTATATGGTTTTAAGAGCAAAAAAGATACAATCAAGAGAGTTCTATTACATGCTTATAAACTATATCTAATGCATCCAGTTACAAATAAACAGATGGAGTTTGTAGCACCTATTTTTTCTGATATGCAAGATGTAATATATCAGCAGTTTAACAAAGGAGAGATTGATGAAAAGATTAACCCTCACATCATTGATGGCTATTTCAATAATATCACTAACAGGATGTAATCCTCAAGCGATGATGAGCTATAAGCTCAATAACAAATTACCAAGAATAACAGATGTAAAAGTGGTAGCTGACAATACAGCAGTTGGTTTTGAGTGGCAACCACTCTACAAAAAAGGGGTAGAGGGTATTAATATATACCGTACAGAACCAAATGCCTATGCTAATAGTAGCACAAAGCAGTTAACTAAAATAGCAACAATAAATAACCCTTTTGCTTCGCACTATGTAGATAGAGGATTGAAACAAAATAGTCTATATACATATACTTTTACCACAATCAAAGGAAACTACGAATCAGCCCACGGCAAGATTGTAGAGGTAAAAACTCTTCCACCTCTACCAAAGGTTACTTTTTTCCAAGGGGTTCAAAAATCAAAACATATTATCAAACTACTATGGAGACCTCATCCTGACAAAAGAATAAAGATGTATAAAATAGAGAGAAGCCTAAATGGTGCAAAATGGACTTGGGTTAAAACTGTTGATAACCGTTTGATGGCAGAGTATATTGATATATATGTAAATCCAGGCAACAAATACCAATATAGAGTTATCGCTGTAGGATTTGATGGTAGCTACTCTTTTCCTAGTGATATTGTTACTATCAACGCTAGATAAGGGGTTGTATGCCACATATTACTGTTAAACCGTTTGATACTTCTGTTATAAAAGAGGATAGATATCTAAATACACAACTACTATTTAAAGCCAACGATTTAGATAGTAGTGATGAGATAATTGGTGTAGAGGTTGAGAATGAGAAGTTTTTATTATGTCTAAAAAAGTCAAAACAGAACTGGCTACTCAAATATGACAAAGTCACTAGACCTATTGATGTCAATCTAGTTAAACAAGCCATAGGAGATATATCACAAAGCTTAAAACTTGATATAGTCAACTCCAATATAAATATAAGAAAAACTCAAACTAAATTAGCCAACCAGTATGAAAAGAGTATAGAGGATTTTATAAATGTAGAATTTCCTTTTGATACTGTATCTATAGAGGTTGGGTTTGGTTCTGGAAAGCATCTACTATATCAAGCACTCAACAACCCTAATAGGCTATTTATTGGTATAGAGATACACACACCATCAGCACAACAAGTCCTAAGACAGATTGAGCTACAAAGTATAAAAAATATATGGGTAGTCAATTATGACGCTAGATTGCTTCTGGAGATGATGCCATCAAATAGTTGTAGTAATATTTTTGTCCATTTTCCTGTACCTTGGGATAAAAAACCACACAGAAGAGTAATCTCACCCTCTTTTTTGGATGAGTCTATGAGAGTTTTGAAAAAAAATGGAAGATTAGAACTTAGAACAGATAGTTATAAATATTTTTGGTACTCTCTGGATGTTTTTTTAGGAGAAAATGTCTCTAAAAGTTCACTAGAGATAAGAAAAAATGAGTCATTAGAGGTGACAAGTAAATATGAAGCTAGATGGCTAAAGCAAGAAAAAGATATATATGATGTTTTTGTAACATCTTTACAAAATTCACCAAAAAGAGATTTTGATTTTGACTTCTCTTTTGATAATATAGTATATAAAAATAAAGTTTTAGATAAAATAACAAAGAAACCTATACTGTTTGATGGCTTTTTCTTTCATTTTGAGAGAGTTTATAGAGTAAGCCAAAGTGCAATTTTGTTAAAATTGACGCTAGGAAGTTTTGATAGACCAGAACAGAAATATATTTGGATGGATAATAGTATGAGCTACTACTTTGGTTCTCCTCCTGTTAAAACCCTCACAAACTATAAAGCACATCTAAAAATCAAGGAGTACCTGAATGTCTAATATAATAGTGGCACAAAACTTAACACTATCTTATGAAAGAGATGAAGAGATTATCAAAAATGCTTCATTTTTCGTTAGAAAAGGTGATTTTGTTTTTATTACAGGTCCTAGTGGTAGTGGTAAATCAACACTACTCAAATCTTTTTATGGCAATATCAAACCTCAATCAGGAACACTACTTATGGGTGGACTAGATATGAGTAAAATCAAAAAACCAAAATTACAAGAACTCAGAAGTCATTTAGGCATTGTTTTTCAAGATTATAAACTAATAAATGAATGGACAGTAGAGAGAAATGTAGTACTACCTCTTTGGATAGCAGGTTACTCAAAAGAGGTTCAACAGACTCAAGCAAAAAGACTACTACACCATGTAAAACTCAGTGGCAAAGAGCATAAATACCCACTAGAACTCTCTGGAGGAGAGCAACAGAGAGTGGGAGTAGCTAGAGCATTAGCCAAGAACCCATTTTTGATTTTAGCAGATGAGCCAACTGGTAACTTAGATGACTACTCATCTAATGTTATCTGGGATTTATTAGAGAATGCTTGTCAACAGTTAGAGACAACTGTCGTGGTTGTTACACATAAAATACCATCAGTATTTAATATCCCCTATAGACATTTTACTATTGATGAGAATGGAGCGATTTATGAAGTTCATTAAACAACATATCTCTTTAATCTTCCCTATGGTGGCAATTTTATTGGGATTGGAGTTTTTTATTGCCTTTGATAGAACAACAAAAGGGTATGAAAATAGCCTAAGAGACAACTACGCTATGCTTGTTGTTGCAAATGATGAGATGAGTATAGATGATTTCAAGTCTTGGGATAGCCATGTATATAAAGTTACAGAGATAGAAAAATCAAAGATATTAAACAAAGTTGACTCATCTCTACAGGCAACAAAAGACTCTAATATCCACAACAAAATACCAAACTTTTACTCTATAAAACTGAATAAATATCTAAATGAACAAGAGCTAGAGAGAGTCAAACAGAACTTTCTAAAAAGTGATAAAGTCAAAAGAGTAGAGACATTTGATACACTACATAACTCCAACTATGGACTATTTTCATCTATCAAACTATCTTTTCAAACTTTTATAGTTTTTATGACTATTATTGGTTTTTTTCTGATTATCAAACAGATGGAAGTGTGGAACTTTATGCACTCACAGAGAATGAAAGTCATGGATATATTTGGTGCTTCTCTATTTCTAAGAAGCAAAGTTTTAATAGTTATGGGGCTTATAGATGCTATTATCTCAGCACTAATTGCTAGTGGTGTCTTTTATATTATACAAAATGTATGGATTAGAGGTAAACATATTGCTATATTAGAAGATAATGTTGATGCACTATTTGAGTTTCATGATGTATTTACACTCTGTTTGGTATCTATTGTTATTGTGATGGTTGCTGTCTTTTTAGTTGTTATAAATGTAAAGGAGGAGTAGTATGAAAAAGATTTTTCTTTTTTTGACTCTTTTTTTATCTTTACTTTTTAGTAGCTCTATTGATAAAAAAATCAAAGCTAATAAAAGAGAGTTGAGCATAAAACAGAAAGAGTATAATAAAATGGATAAAAAACTCTCTACTCTTGCCAAGAAAATTTTGGACGCAAAAGCTCAAAATGCAAGAATAGATAAAAAACTATCTCAACTAGAAAAAGAGATAAAAAAAAATCAAAGCAAATTTAATGATTTGACAGCCCAAAAAAAAGAGCTAGACAAAGAGTTAACTGAACTAAACAAAAAAATAAAAGCAAAAAGAGAGAAATTTATCTCCCTAGTTGCAGAGAAATTTAGTATGGCTTTGGTTTTAGATGAGATAAAAAAACCTACTCCCAAATCTGTAATGCTACAAGAAACATATAAAGTATATGCCAAAGAGAATGAACGAAAAATTGAAAAGCTAAAAGAGGAGATAGAAAAGCTAAATGAAAAAGAGAGCTATTTTATCGATAAACAGCAAAACCTCAAAAGAGCAATAGATGATTACAAAAAGAAAAAAGAGGAGTACAAAGCTCAAAAGGCAAAAAAGACAAAACTTATCCAAGAGTTGGCTAGAGACAAATCAATATATAGAAAACGGTTTGATAAAATTCGTGCTAGTAGAAGAGCATTACAGAGAAAATTAGCTAAACTAAAAATCATCAAACAAGACAGAGAGAATGAAAAAAAAGCTATAGCAGTAACATCATCCCCAAAAAAGAAAAAAAAGAAAAAGCAAAGAGATATCAAGGTTGCTAGTTATCATGGAGGTAAAACTATATCTCCTCTAAGTGGTTCAAAACTGATTAAAAAGTTTGGAACATATATTGACCCTATATATAAGTTTAGGATTTTCAATAAATCTATTACACTAAAAGCACCATACCAAGGAGCAAAAGTCAAAAGTGTACTAGATGGCAAAATAGTATTTGCTGAAAATAGTGGTGGTATGCTTGGTAAAGTAGTAATCATATCTCATCCAAATAACCTACATACTATCTATGCCAAACTATCTAGGTTAGCCCCTGGTATTCATGTAGGCAAAAGAGTCAAAAAAGGCTCAGTAATAGGCAAAGTAGATAGTACATTGATGTTTGAAGTAACCAAAAATAATAAACATATGAATCCTCTGAAGTTGATAAGATTGTAGTGTTAGACTTTGTAGTAAATAGTGTATTTGAGATTGGATATATTGGATTTTTTTTCTATATGATAGTTGTGGGTACATTTGTACCATTGCCTACACAGCTCATTTTAATACCTGCTGGATATTTAGCTTCTCAGGGCAAACTTGATATAGCTACAACTATTTTGGTAACTGCTTCGGGTATCACTATAGGGGCTTTGATTAACTACCATCTAGCTGATTATATATCTCAAAAATTTTTAGATAAATCAAAAGCCCAAAAACTCAAAAAGTTTTTTGATAAATATGGAAAACTATCTGTATTTTTGGCTCCTCTAACTTTTGGATTGGGGCAGTATATATCTATCCCTGCAGGAGTTGCAAAGATGGATTTAAAGTGGTTTGTTCCTATTATTTTCATATCTAACTCTATTTGGAACCTCTCAATGTTATCACTTGGATATATCTATGGAGAGGATGCCTCATCTCATACAATTTATGTAGCTGGAGGTAGTCTTATCTTGGTAATAGTAGTTGTATCATTTTTTGTCTATAAGGAATTTAAGAGCTATTGATTATATCAAAAGCTACTCCTTGTCTGCTAAATATAACAATCCTATATTTTGATTAATTTTAAAATCAAATTTTTCAAAAAAATTCATTCCTAATAGTCCATCTGCAAATTGTTGTTTAAATGGAGCCAATGTGATAATAAAATCATTTAACTGCAACTCTCCTATAGTTAAACTATCTACATTAGCAAAATGTGCCATTATCTCTCCACCCGCTGTATTTAGTAATATCTCTTTTCCTAACACTAATGATGGTAATTTCTCTTCATCTATAAATGTATAAGTAGCACCTGTATCTAATAATAGAGTTAAAGGAGTATTGTTAATGGTTAAATTTACACTATATTGTGAACCTACTTTATTTATAGGTATGATATATTTATAGTGCTGTAGCTCTTTTTCTTTTTTTTCTATATCTTTTAATATACTTTGAGCTTTGCTAATATAGACTGAACCCTCATCTATATCCTCTAATAATTTTTTAGACTCTTCATAATTATCTAGTTCATTATAGAGTTGAGCTAGACGAATAATATAGCTTTGACTATCCTCTACTCTATTGATGATATCTTCCAAAAATGCAATTAGTTTTGAATACTCTTTGGCTGTTTTGAGATGATTTATATAGCTATCTATAGTTAGATTTAAATCATTCTCAACAATTTTTGAGTTTTGTGTATCTCTAAGTTCAAACAATAAATCGAGTGCTTTTTGAAACTCCTTTTTGTCTCTATAGAGTTTAGCTAAATATATCTTGATATCCTGAGAATTTGGTTCCAACTCTATATACCTCAATATCTCATCTATAATCTTTTGAGGATTTTTGGTGGCATTGTCATAAAAATAGACTTTTAGTATTAGTTTATAACTTTTTAACTCTTTTTCATCTGCTTCTAAATAGAACGCCATAGCATCATCAAAATTGCCACTCTTTAGAAGCTTCTCAAACTTTGATTTATTAGATATATTAGAGTCAATATTTTGTACAACTTTTTTTTCTGTTATACTCTTTTGAACCATATTTGATTGAACAAATTTGATAATGGTTTTAGGTTTACTCTCAGACTCTATCTTTTGAGGAGAAGTTATATTTTTTGGCTCTAAAGCAATATAAAACATATGAAAGTTCCAACCAATAAATATACCTGCCATAAGTGATAGTGAGATTTGAAATATATTTTGAAACATATTAATATTTTATCTAAATATACTTATAGCACTTTATGATGTCATCACTTTGTTATAAAAATAAGGGTAGAATTCGATTAATTATAAAAAAAGGTAGATAATAATATGACAGGATATATGCTTTTTTCTGGTACTGCAAATGAAGAATTAGCTCATGAGATATCAAAATATCTCGAACAACCACTATCATCAGCAAAGATTACAAGGTTTTCTGATGGTGAGATAAATGTTAAAATCCAAGAGAGTGTAAGAGGTAAAGATGTGTTTATCATCCAACCAACATCAGCACCTGCAAATGCAAACTTGATGGAGCTTTTGATTATGGTTGATGCTCTAAAACGCTCATCTGCAAAATCAATTACAGCAGTTGTGCCATACTATGGTTACGCTAGACAAGATAGAAAAGCAGAACCTAGAGTTCCAATCTCTGCAAAACTAGTAGCAAACCTTATGGAGACAGCAGGGATTACTAGAGTTGTTACAGTTGACCTTCACGCATCTCAAATTCAAGGATTTTTTGATATTCCAGTTGACAATCTCTATGGAGCAGTCCTTTTTAATGACTATGTAAAATCAAAAAATCTCAAAAACCCAATAGTAGCAAGTCCTGATATAGGAGGGGTCGCAAGAGCTAGATATTTTGCTAAGACTATGGGACTAGATATGGTTATAGTTGACAAGCGAAGAGAGAGAGCTAATGAGTCAGAGGTTATGAATATCATAGGAAATGTTGAAGGTAAAGATGTCATTATGATTGATGATATGATAGATACAGCAGGAACTATGGTAAAAGCAGCCTCTGCACTTAAAAAGCTAGGTGCTACTTCGGTTATGGCATGTTGTACTCACCCTGTTCTTTCAGGTCCAGCTTATGAGAGAATAGAAAAAGGTGAACTTGATGAATTAGTAATTACAAATACTCTTCCAATCAAACAGAGTTCAGATAAAATCAAAGTACTCTCTACAGCCAAGATGTTGGGTGAGGTTATTAGAAGAGTATATAACAATGAGAGTGTAAACTCTCTATTTGAGACCAATTAAAGGGGTTAAATGGCAGAAAAGATACCACAATCACATATTAGAAACTTCTCTATAATAGCACATATAGACCACGGTAAATCCACTCTAGCAGATAGAATTATCCAAGAGTGTGGAGCAGTAACAGATAGACAGATGTCTGCTCAGGTTATGGATACTATGGATATAGAAAAGGAAAGAGGTATCACTATCAAAGCTCAGAGTGTGAGACTTGATTATATAGCAAAAAATGGTGAACACTATATCCTAAACCTCATAGACACCCCAGGTCATGTTGACTTTTCATATGAAGTTAGTAGGTCACTAGCTTCAAGTGAAGGAGCATTGCTAATAGTTGATGCAGCACAAGGGGTTGAGGCTCAAACTATAGCCAATGTATATATAGCACTAGATAATGATTTAGAACTTATCCCTGTAGTAAACAAAATAGATTTACCATCAGCAGACCCTGATAGAGTCTTAACTGAAGTAGAGGATGCTATAGGACTAGATTGTACCGAACACTCACTAGTATCAGCCAAAACTGGTCAAGGTGTACCAGAGCTTATTGAAGATATCGTAAGAAGAATTCCAGCACCAAATGGAGATGAAGATGCTCCTACAAAAGCTCTGATATATGATAGCTGGTTTGATAACTATCTAGGTGCATTGGCACTTGTTAGAGTATATGAGGGCAAGATAGAAAAGGGTCAAAAAATACAGATAATGAGTACAAAAGAGGAGTACCAAGTATTAGACCTCATGTATCCAAACCCTATAGCACCAGTTAAAACTGATACTATCAATACAGGTGAGATAGGTATAGTAGTAACAGGGCTAAAAAGTGTAGATGGTTTGCAAGTGGGTGATACAATCACAGATGCAAAAAATCCAACAGCTGAGGCTATTGATGGTTTTGAAGAGGCTAAACCTTTTGTATTTGCTGGACTCTATCCAATAGAGACTGATAAGTTTGAAGATTTAAGAGATGCTCTAAATAAACTAAAACTAAATGATAGCTCCATCTCATTTGAGCCTGAGAGTTCACTAGCACTTGGTTCTGGATTTAGGACAGGATTTTTGGGGATGCTTCATATGGAGGTTATCAAAGAGAGACTGGAGAGAGAGTTTAACCTAGACTTGATAGCTACAGCTCCAACTGTTGTATATGAGGTACTCAAAACTGATGGAGAGAGAATAGAGATACAAAATCCATTTGATTTACCAGAGGCTCAAAAGATAGATACTATATTTGAACCATATATCAAAGCTACTATCTTAACACCAAATGAATATGTAGGAAATCTCATAAAGCTACTAAATGACCGTCGAGGTATCCAAGTCAAGATGGACTATATCAATGAAAACAGAGTTTTGATGGAGTATGATGTTCCTATGAACGAGATTGTTATGGATTTCTATGACAAACTCAAAAGCACCACTAGAGGATATGCAAGTTTTGATTATGAGCCTATAGGATTTAGACCTGGAAAACTAGTCAAACTAGATATAAGAGTAGCTGGTGAAGTTGTAGATGCCCTCTCTATAATAGTCCCTGAAGAGAAAGCTAGAAGTAGAGGTTTAGCCTTTGTCAATAGTCTAAAAGAGCTAATCCCAAGACAGCTATTTGAAGTAGCCATTCAAGCTAGTATTGGAAACAATATCATAGCTAGAACCAATGTAAAATCTATGGGCAAAAATGTAACTGCAAAATGTTATGGTGGAGATATCACCAGAAAGAGAAAACTACTAGAAAAACAAAAAGCTGGTAAAAAGCGAATGAAAGCTATAGGTTCGGTTAATGTTCCTCAAGAGGCTTTTATGGCTGTGTTGAAGTTGGATTAAAATAAATCTTCATCCACTCATCTCCAAATAAAATTTGGGGATGCATATGAGAACTACAAAAAACAATTAAAACAGATTTATCTACTTTGTGATATAATTAATCAACCCAACAAAAGGATTAACTATGCAAACTTTGACTATTCAAATTCAAGATAGTTTTATGCAAGAGTTTTTAAATTTTGTAGAAAAAAGACAAGAACATATCCATATAGAAAAAGATAGTAATCTTGAATATGACCCATATTTCTATAAACGACAACGAGAGTTACAAACTATTAGAGATGAGATAAAAAAGAGTAAAATTCAGATGATTTCTCATAATGAATTTTGGGATGATATAGATAATTTTGTAGATACTTTGGTAAAATGAAGATAATCTATACTCATATATTCAAAACCGAGTTAAGAGATATTTTAATATATATCGCCCAAGACAAACCCTCTGCAAGTCTAAACTTTAAAAATGAACTCAAAGCATATATCAATGAGATACCTGATAACCCATTTAAATATAGACAATCTTTCTATTTTGATGATAAAAATATTAGAGATATGACCTTTAAGGGATATACCATTGTATATGAAGTAAATTTCAAAAATAACTCTATAGAGATATTGAAGATTTTTAATAGAAATAAACCGTAAAATACAACTACAAAAAACAATTAAAATAAATCTTGATACATCTCAATCTGAAATATATATAGTTTT
>Ga0256843_1003278_pt1 | contig 11327 bp, 10 predicted proteins | sample AlvinellametaG_FD_191572 | JGI IMG/M metagenome (GOLD analysis project Ga0256843, IMG submission 191572) | Pompeii worm associated microbial communities from hydrothermal vent at the East Pacific Rise, Pacific Ocean - Alvinella | ecosystem: Host-associated > Annelida > Integument > Unclassified ... | reverse complement strand
AATGTTCAACAAACTACTTCTCACAACTCAGTAGATTTTTTTAAAATGCCCCTTCCGTTTATTTTTACGGATGATAACGGACACTCTTATGAAATCATGCTAAACAACACCATGAACGGTGAAAATTTCATGGTGAACACCGGCTTTGAAGTAACACATGTATATTTTGATCCACATCACGACATTATAAAAGGTCCGGGTACTTTAAACCTTGTTTTAAAAAACAAAATCATCCAACCTGATGAAATAAAAATTTATCCCAATCCCGCTCAAAGTTTATTAAATATAAAAAACAATACCTCATCCCAGATATTGAGTTTATCTATCTTATCTATCGACGGCAAAACAATAAAAAACTTTATAAATCCCGGAAACTCAATCGACATAAAAGATTTACCGGCAGGCACATACCAAGTAGAATTATTAACCGGACAGGGAAAATTTTTGCAAAAAATTATCAAAAAATAATTCTATAAAGTGAAGTATAAAAGTATAGAAGAAATCAAACGTAAAATAGAGTACTACTGTGCTTATCAAGAAAGATCCCATTATCAAGTTGAAAAAAAATTACTTGAATGGGGCATGTATCCGGACAGTATAGATTACTTGATGCATGAATTGATACAAGAAAATTTTTTAAACGAAGAAAGATTTGCCCGAACATACGTGCGAGGCAAATTCTATCAAAAAAAATGGGGTAAACAAAAGATTATTCAAGGACTGAAAACTCACAAAATTCACCCGAATTTGATCGATAAAGCTTTGGATGAAATCGAACAAGAAGATTACCGGCAAAGCATTGTTTATTTAATTGAAAAAAAGAGAAAGGCTTTAAAAAAAACAGATAAGTATCAAAATCTTCAAAAGATAGTTAATTATATGCTTCAAAAAGGTTACAAATATGATGAATTTTTCCCTTTTTTACCCAAAAATTAATAAATGCCTATTTCCTGATTTCTTCTCTTGATCAGTAAAAAATTTTATAATTTGCAAACAAATTTGAATTACCCAGGAAAAATTGCAATTAAAGCGACTAATTTATTAATAAAAGTAACGAATATCAATTAAAATACTACGCTTATTAATTATCATGAAAAATTCGGATTATTAATTATAGCTTTGAAATTGTTGTTAAAAACCTGAAAATGAAAAATTTACTAACGGGATTATTTCTCTTAATAAACCTGGGTATTCTTGCACAAGAAACCGGACAAATAAACCTGGGATTCAACTCAAAAGCCTATGACGGCTTTAAAAATGTACATCTCCTTTCAAATCAAATCAGTGATTATCTCACCATTGAATTTGAGGATTATGAAACCTGTAAAATATACCTGTTTAATACCGAAGGACGGCGTATTTTTAAACAAAGAGTAGAAAATCAAATTGAAGTTTCATATAGCATTTCTAACTTAAAACCCGGCATTTACTTGTTATTTGTCGTAGACAAAGACCGGCAAAAACTAACGAGTTTCAGAATAACAAAAATTTAATAAAATCAATTAAATTTTATTTACTTTTTTTCTTGAACCATTTTTTCCAGAAACTTTCCTTTTTCTCGAAATAACCTCCGTAGCCGTAGCCGTACTTATAACCGTAATTTTTACTATAACCGTATTTCTTCAACATATTGATTTTGAAATCGTTATAGATAATAGCCAGACTTTCAATTTCTTTCTTTTTATGTCTTTCATCAATATCCTTCACAAATGATTTAAGAGTATAGTCCTCACGCACAATAAAGATAGAAACATCAGCTACTTTTTGCAATTCCATTGCATCGGAAACAAGCCCCAAAGGAGGTGTGTCAATAATAATTATATCATATTTTTCAGACAATTCATCAAATAATTTTGAGGTATAATCCGTCAAAATTAACTCCGAAGGATTCGGTGGAATGCTGCCGGACAAAATAATGTCCAAGTTTTCAACTTCAGTAGGCACAATAATATCATCTAATACGGCATTTCCGCTGAGGTACTGTGATAAACCTGTTTGTCTTTGGCGGGCTTCTTTAAAATATTCTTTAAACTTGGGTTTTCTCAAATCAAATTCCAACAAAACAGTTTTCTTGTTACTAACAGCCTCAACCAAAGCTAAATTGGCAGACACAAAAGTCTTTCCTTCGCCTGAAATAGATGAAGTTATCAATATTACTTTGGATTTTTTTTCACGCGGTAGCATAAAACGCAGAGCCGAACGCAAGGATCTGAATGATTCGGCTACTATGCCTTGGGAAAAATCCAAAACCGGCAAATTTCCATTTTTATCGTGGTGATATACTTGTCCCAATAAGGGTGTATCGGTCAATTCTTCTACATCTGCTATGTCGTGAACCTTATTGTCCATCAAATATAAAAAGAAGACTATCAAAGCCGGAATCAATAAGCCCATAATGGCTGCAATCAAATAATTAATTTTGCGATTGGGTGCTACGGGTAATTGACCGACATCTTTGGCCGTGTCAATAATTTTTAAATCCGATACATTGGAAGCCATTACGATACCTGCTTCATTTCTTTTTTGTAATAAATTATTGTAAACTTCTTGTTTGAGTTCAAATTTACGTCGTAAAGTGAGTAATGTTTGCTTCTCTTCAGGTAATTTATTGATTTTTCTTTCGATGGATTTTATGTTTCTATTGACCAAATTAAATTCTTGACTCAAACTATATAAAGCAGAATTTACCGTTTCCAATAAAGACTTCCGCAAAGATTCTATTTCCAAATCAATATTTTTAATTACTTGAGAATCTTCTTGAAAACTCGTCAAAACTTTTTTGCGTTGAATAGCCAATTGTGTTATTTTCCCCACTTTATTTATTATAGTGGGATCATCAATACCCACCACTGTTGGAGCGGGTAAATCGGCATAATGATTTTTATCGTTTAAATAACGCAACAATTGTTCATAATACATTTTCTTTTGAACGATTTGATTTTTTTGCAAATCAAAACGGGTAATTTTTTCATATAATTTGGTCGTAGGATCATCTAAATTCAACACCGTTTTATTACTGATAAAGTTTTTCAAATCTCGTGCGGCATTGGTCAAATCCTTTTGGATATCTTGAAGGGTAGAATCGATAAATTTAATGGTATTTACCGCATATTTGTTTTTGTCATCTAATATTTGTTGCTTCAATATATCTGCCGTAGTATTCAAATAATCGGCTAACTTGGCTTTATTGGTTCCTTTTAGTTTAAGGATTAAAATAGATGAATTTTTATCTTTGGTCTTTACATTTAAATCTTCCCTATATTTTTGAACCGTTTTATTATAATCGTTTAAATGTAAATAGTAAGTGTCTTTTTTATCAAATGAATTTTTAGGATTCAATTGAAAAACCCCTTGTAAAAAAGGAGTTCTAACAACTTCACCAAATTTAAAATTTTGATGAAATTTATCTATTTTTTTTTCAAGACTTTTTCTGTTTTTATAATCATACAAAAGACTTGTATCATCTTCCGGCTGAAAGCTCAATTCAAAATTATAATCATCTAAAATTTTAATTTCTACCGGTTGATTGATCAACTGAAGGGCCGATTCATCCATTTGAAAAACAAAAGGACTTTTGTCATACAGGTTAATCGGAAAATATTTTCCTTTCTTTTGGTATTCGATATAACTTTTGAGTTTGTCTACCACTTTTTCATTATGGGTACGCGATTTAAAGGTAGTCATGATTAAATTAACTTTGTCACTTACCCCTCCCCAATTGAATACCAAACTCATATTGGAAGTAAAAAACGGATTATTTTCGTCTTTTACCGTCACATAATTATCTAATTCATATATATTTTGTTTCCGGACATTGAAGTAATAAGCTACCAGAAAACCTGTCAACAAAGCTATAACAAACCATTTCCAGTGGGAAAGAAGTTTCATTAAAAAAACCTTAAAATCGAAATTGACTTGTTCTTCAAAAGAAAATTGATTTTCCATACGCTAATAATTATTTGGTATATCTGCTTAATAATATGATGGTTGTAATCAGCGATAATGCAGTAATGGTAGAACTGATTGATTGTTGTAAGGTCGCTCCTGTTCCCAAGACTTTTTGTTTCAAGGGTTTTACATATACGATATCATTAGGACGAATATGATAATAAGGAGAATTAACCACCGAAGCATCTGTTAAATCCAAAGGCACTTTAACCAACTGTCCGTTTTCTTCTCTCATTACTATCACTTCTTTTCTGTTTCCCACCAAAGTGATATCGCCAGAATCACTCAAAACGTCAAAAATGGTAGGCTGAATTTTATACAAAACTCCGGAATGAGGATTTTTTACTTCCCCTACAATGGAGTAAGGCACACCTGCTAATTTTACTTGAATAAATATGTCATCTATCGTTTTAAATTGATTTGCCAGTAATCTTTGTCTAATCAATTCTTTTACCTCATTAAAGGTTTTGCCTTCCACTCTTAATTTTTTGACCACCGGTAAATCTATAAATCCATCTTTATCAACTGTATAACCGTTAAAGAATAAAGTTTGTGAACTAATGTTATTCGTACGCGTATCATCTACGGAAAAAACTTTACTGATAACTTCATTGGTAGATTTAATCTTGACATATAAAATATCATTTTTTTGAATTTTATAATCAACTGTATCCGATTTTTGTCGGTTTACCTCTCCTTGTACATATACGATTTTTTTGTAAGGTACACAAGAACTGACAAAACCCAGAATTAAAAAAAAGATTATAATTTTATTTAGTTTCATAAGATTTTAAAATATAGGACTTGCAAAAGTACGTTAAATTTTTATTATTTTAAAATTGTCTTTGGACACAATTCGATAAATACTTATCTATATAAGAAATTCTCCCGCTATTGCGAGAGAACATAATAGGTGACAAATAAATTTCTATTACTTGCATTTTATAATTTAAAAGCAAAATACATTTGCAAAGCAAAAGCCTTGAAATCTGTTGTAAAATGTGTACGAGACGTTGATATAACGGTATTATTATCATAAACCGGCAAATCGACATAATAATCATCCAAATGATTAAAATCCCAATAATAATTAAAAACAATCCCCAACTGATAGGTATCAAAATTATATTTAAAACCACCTCCGGGGAGCAATCCGAATAGCACAGTATCACTAATAAAATCATCCCCTCCAACCGGAAAACCAACATAAGGTCCCAGATTAACAAAAAAGGATAATTTTTCATTCAATGGAAAATGATAATTAGCCAAAGTATTCAGATGCAAACAATCACGATGCAATTTTAAATCACGACCTGTTTCTTGTTGAGTATCTTCTCCTGGTAAAGGTTGAAAAGTTATATGTTCTCTAAATCCTTTACGCACATAACCGATATTGGAAGATAGATTAAAAGATTTCTTCTTTAAATAATCCACTCCTACATGAAAGGCAAAACCGGTTAAATAATCGGTAGTATATCCTTTATCCTTATCTCCCCACTTATTTTTTATAGCCGAAAAAGTTGTTCCTGTTTGAACATGAAAATCTTGTGCTTTAATATTAAAACCTAAAGTAGGCATTAACAATAAAACATAAAAATATAATAATTGCTTTTTTATTTGAAACATATCATTTATTTATCAAAAATAACTCCGTATTGTTTAGCAATTCGTTTAGCTTCGGGGGCCCACTTACGTAAATTATTCATACGTCTTTCATTTGATGGGTGTGTACTGAGAAATTCCGGGGGTTGTTGTCCGCCCATTTTACTCATCTTCACCCAAACCTCTGCTGCTGCATCCGGATTATACCCGGCAATAGCCATAAGGATTTGTCCCATTTTATCAGCTTCTGCTTCATGTTTCCGGCTATAGGGTAACATGACACCTAATTGTGAACCATACCCATAAATAGCCATCCATTTTTTTTGATCTTCGGGCTTGGCTTTTGAAGTAGCTAACATAGTTAAAATAGCACCTAATTGTTGTCCGTAAGCCATACTCATGCGTTCGGCTCCATGATTGGCTAACGCATGTGAAATTTCATGTCCCATAACGGCCGCAATCTCAGCATCAGTTGTGGTTACTTTTAATAAGCCCGTATAATAAACGATTTTACCCCCCGGCATACAAAAAGCATTCATTTGCGGGTCATCTACCAAATTAACTTCCCATTTGTATCCTTGTAAATCACTTTCCCAACCGTTTTTCTTATAATATTTTTCTACGGCTTTAATCAAGCGGTTCCCTATTCTTTTTATTCTTTCCGATTGAGTGGCATCGGTTGATACCTTATGTTCTTGTAAAAAACCATTGTATTGCGCAAACGAAGCAGGAAATATCTGTGAATTGGGCACCATATTAAATTGCTTACGTCCGGTCATTTTAACCGTTTTACACGATATTACCGTTGCTACTACAAACAAAACTACTACTAATAATTTATTAACTCTTTTCATAATATAAATGTTTTATGTGTTGACTAGTTGAACAATATCATCCAAAGCCCCGACTTTTAATTCTTAATATTAAAAGTAAAAAGCTGTATCGGTTCAATTATTCGATATATTAATTTTTATCATTTGATTTGCAAAAATAATAAAATTTTAAGAATGTATCGCTATATATTTATTCACTGCATCTGCAATAATTTTAACTCCTTCATCAATTTGATTGAAATCCATGTTTGAAAAAGCCAATCGGATGTAATTATTTCTTTTGGCTTCCGGATCAAAAGTTTTTCCGGTAACAAACACCGCTCCTTTATCTATACTTTCACGTAAAATATCCGTACTGTCTACTCCTTCGGGCAAACGCAACCAAAAATAAAATCCGCCCCGGGGTTCTTGCCACTGCACTTCTTCGGGCATATATTTTAACAATGCTTTTTGCATCATATCTTTTCGCCGGGCATATTCTTTTCTAATTCTCTCCAAATATTGTTCCAAATAGCCTTTACGCATAAATTCGTAAGCAATCACTTGAGTAAAATTCGGGCTGCAAGCATCAATTCCTTGTTTGATAATCTGGGCTTTTTCATAAATTTCAGGAGATGCCAACATCCAACCCAAGCGGAAACCGGGACCTAAAATCTTGGAAAACGAACCGGTATAAACCATTTCAACACCTGCTGTATCCAATGACATAATGGGTTGTGTCATCTTTTTGGTTTCTTCACTAAAATACAATTCATTATATGCGTCGTCTTCTAACAAAACAATTTCTTTTTCCCGCAAAATATCCAATAATTTTTTTCTTTTTTCCGGTGAATAAATGATACCTGCCGGATTGTGAAAATTGGGAATTACATATAAGATTTTAGGCGTTTCATGTTCTAAAATTTTTTGTAATTCATCCAAATCCAAGCCATCCTTTTGCAAAGGAATTCCTTTTATATCTGCTTGAAAAGCTTTAAAAACGGCAATTCCTCCGATAAAGCTGGGAGTTTCGGTCAAAACCAAATCACCCGGATCGATAAACTCCATTCCTAAAATATTTATCGCTTGCAACGAGCCGGTGGTAATCATTAATTTATGTGTATCGACGGGTAATCCTTTGGCACGCAAATAATCCTTTAATATTTCTAACAAAGGCGGAAAACCTGAAGTAGGACCGTATTGAAAAGCCGTTTTCTTTAAATTCGGATCCATTTTTAAGATAATTTCGTCCACTTCTTTTACGGGAAACAAATCATTGTTGGGCATACCTCCGGCAAAAGAAATAATATCCGGACGGGTGGCCAACTTCATCAAATCTCTGATTTCCGAAGAACGTATATGTTGTACTGTTTGTGAAAAATAAGGCATATTTTTTAATTTATAGAAGTTAGTCATTAGTCGCAGTCGGCAGTCGACAGACGTCAATCATTACTCATCTGAGAAACTGCATCCTGCATTTGCGTAAAATTGCTTAAATTTACAAAAAAATATACATCTATATCAACGTAAAAATCAGTTTCAGATTATTTTTATGATACATCAAAAACTTATCCAACCCAAAAGTATTGCCGTTATTGGAGGTTCGGACAATCCCAATAGTCCGGGCGGAAAAATTTTAGAAAATTTATTGGAAAACCGGTTTCAAGGAGAAATTTATGTCGTCAATCCCAAAAAAGACCGGGTAAAAAACTTGCCTACTTATCGTCATGTATCCGAATTACCTGATAATGTAGATACCGCCATTATTGCCATATCCGCCAAATATGTATTGGATACCGTAAAAATTTTGGCTTCGCAAAAAAACACCCGTGGATTTATCATTATTTCAGCCGGTTTTAGCGACACCGGTGAAGCGGGCAAAAAATTAGAAGAAGCCGTGGTAGCCGAAATAGAAAAATACGGAGGCAGTTTATTGGGACCGAACAATATCGGACTGATTAATCAACATTATGCCGGTGTATTTACCACACCGGTTCCTTCATTAGATTCACAAGGTATAGATATGGTTTCCGGTTCAGGAGCTACTGCCGTATTTATTATTGAAGCAGCCATGCAATTAGGATTGACATTTAACAGTATTTGGACGGTAGGAAATTCTGCTCAAATAGGCGTAGAAGAAGTTTTGGAATATTTAGATGAAAGCCATGCCCCCGACAGCCCCCGGATCAAAATGCTGTATGTGGAAAGCATCGGAAATCCGAAAAAATTCTTGCAACACAGCCGTTCACTGATTGAAAAAGGCTGTCAAATTGTAGCGATTAAAGCCGGAAGCAGTCAAGCCGGAAGCCGTGCCGCCAGCTCACATACAGGCGCCTTGGCCAGCCCTGACAGAGCTGTAGACGCCTTATTTGATAAAGCAGGGATCATTCGAGCTTACGGGCGTAACGAAATGATTAACCTTGCCGGAATCCTCCGATACGGATTACCCCAAGGAAAAAATATGGCTATTGTAACCCATGCCGGTGGGCCCGGCGTGATGCTGACCGATATTTTGGAAAAAAACGGTATCCATATTCCCGAAATCAAAGGAAAAAAAGCCGAACACCTACGCGAAAAACTCTATCCGGGAAGTAGTGTAGCCAACCCTATCGATTTTTTGGCTACCGGCACTGCCGAACAGCTTGATGAAATACTTAAAACCGTTGAAAAGGATTTTGACCAAATAGACGCTTCTGCCGTTATTTTCGGCAGTCCGGGGTTATTCCGGGTTTATGAGGTATACGACGTATTGATGAAACACATCCGTAGTGATAAAAAACCCATCTACCCTATTCTGCCTTCGGTGGTTAATGTGGCAGATGAAATTAAATATTTTCACCAAAAAGGATTCGCCGCTTTTCCGGATGAGGTAATATTCGGAAAGGCTTTTGCCAAAGCTTATCAGCACCAAAAAGATTTACAAGAAAGAATTAAAATCGCATCTACTCCCCTTGTTGTTAAATCTGCAAATCTCCGTTCTGAATTAACGAATAAAAAAGGTTATCTCCGTCCGGAAGAAAGCTACGCTTTGCTTAAAGATTTTGATATTCCGGTAGTAAAAGAAGCTGTATTTACAGAAGTAGATCCTGCTATTGAATTTGCATCGCAACATTACCCCGTAGTGCTGAAAGTTGTTGGTGTTTTACACAAATCCGATGTGGGAGGTGTTCGTTTAAACATTCGTAATGAACAAGAACTACAAAAACATTTTGCCGATTTAATACAAATTAAAGGTGCCTCAGCCGTATTGATTCAAGCCCAAAAACAAGGTGTCGAATTATTTGCCGGTGTAAAAAAAGAAAAGGATTTCGGACATTTAATATTATTCGGTACCGGAGGTATTTTTGTAGAAGTTTTAAAAGATTTTCAAACGCTACTGACTCCCGTAAATGAAATGGAAATCCGGCAAAAAATTAATAAATTAAAGATGTATCCTTTACTCAAAGGAATACGCGGTCAACAAGGAATCAATATCGATGCTTTTGTCGATTTAATTTTAAAAATTTCAAAACTGGTGGAAACTTATCCGCAAATAAGTGAAATGGATTTGAATCCGGTTTTAGCCGGTCCTAACGAATTATTTGTAGTAGACAACAGAATAAAATTCAATTAACCCCCTATGTCTGTTTTTTATATTTATAATGAAATCAATTTTAATACCTTGCAATCTTTTCAACATTTGTTAGAATTGGAAAGAAAACAAGCCCAACCTCATATCGACATATACATCGATGAGGCTAATTCTCACATCTTCAAGTCATGGATTTTTCACAATTTCATTCAAAGTTTCAGTAAATTATACAATTACACTTTCCATACATATTTAAAACGCGCAGATACCGGCGGACTTCTGGTTTTTCTGGCAGTTCCTTACAACAACCGTTATCTTTCGGAATATGTTTCCGCCGAATATTCTCTACAAATCAACACCTCGGAAGACGTGCTTTTTGAAAAAAATTTTATCAATTATTTGGAAAAAGACAAAGACTTTTTACATATCGGAAACTACCGGGATACTATAGAAACTATCGTTAACAATTCAAAATTGAACTATACAAATATCGCACATTTATCAGAAAAAAATCTCGACTTTAAATTGATGAAAAAACTTGGATTTGCCGACAAAAGTTTTTATCCGTTTTTATATCGACAAGAAAAAAATTCCTTTGCCGAACGCATATTAAACAGCAATAAACCCGTTTACAATATTCCGGAACATATTCAACAAGAAGTGGAAAAATTAAAAAAAAATCAAGCGGAAGGCATCATCTCCAAAGGAGAATTGCTCAAACTCCTTATGAATTTGATTCAAGATAATCTTTAAAAGCAACCGGTTTCTTTATAAATCCATCTTCATTTTAAGCATAAATTCTTGAAAACCGTATTTTTTCCATGCCTCAACCCCTATTTTGTTACGAACATCAACCGACAATTCGAGGTGTTTGACCCGATGTTCTTTAAACCAATTTAACAAAGTATCAAACATCATCCTGCCGATTCCTGATTTTCGAAAATCCTTCTCGACAAAAGCATCGGAAATCCGGCCGGTTTTTTGAGGCACCAAAAATGGTTTGGCTTCACTGATTGTTCCTATAAAATATCCTGTGATTTTATCCTTTATTTGCGCTACCAAAATCAAATAATTGTCATCATCGATAATTTTTTCCAAAAATTGCCTAAACCCATCGGCAGTCTGTGCTCCGGACTGATAATAACCATCTATTTTCCGGTGATAATCAGCCAATTGCATATTGAGTCGCACTATGGCATCGATATCCGATGAACGGGCTTTTCTGATAAAGGGGTACATTGTTTTATGTTTTATCATTATATATATGTTACAAACAGGACGCTCCTAACGGAGCTCAATGGTTGATACTATTCTTTACATCTACAAACAGGACGCTCCTAACGGAGCTCAATGGTTGATACTATTCTTTACATCTACAAACAGGACGCGCCTAA
>Ga0256843_1003277_pt1 | contig 11331 bp, 8 predicted proteins | sample AlvinellametaG_FD_191572 | JGI IMG/M metagenome (GOLD analysis project Ga0256843, IMG submission 191572) | Pompeii worm associated microbial communities from hydrothermal vent at the East Pacific Rise, Pacific Ocean - Alvinella | ecosystem: Host-associated > Annelida > Integument > Unclassified ... | reverse complement strand
ACATATACCGTATCTTCCGGATCTTTCCCCTGATCGGTCTCATCCGCACCGTCCTGGATGGTTCCTACCCCTTCAAGGTCGGAGTTTGCCACATCAACATTACTGCTGACATTGCTCAGTTTGATATCAAACTGCTCATCCCCTTCAAGGATATAGTCATCACTGATCGGTACGGTGATCGTTGTTGTTGTCGCACCTGTGGCAATGGTGCCGCTTCCGCTGGTAGCCGTATAGTCCGCACCTGCTGTCGCATCCCCGCTGCCGTCTGTCTGGTCACTGGTGGCGTAGTCGAATGTCACATCCGCTGTCGTCGCATGATCCAGGCTGACGGTGAATGTCATCGTACCATCATCCTCATTGACGGTCACATCATCGATACTGATCGTAGGCGGAGTATCATCATCGGTAATATCCGCATCGACATTGCCGACATAGGTATTGCCTTGCGTATCGGTGAACCCGTCGATATCCACATTTTCAAACTCGGTTGTCGTCACACTGTCGATCTTGGCATTGAAGGTCTCATTATCATAATCGACATCTTCATTGGTATCGACGGTGAAGGTCGCACTGGAGCTGTTCGCTCCGATCGTCACGGTCTGTGCCGCATTGTCGAAGTCGCCGTCTTCGGAAGAGACGTTACTGAAGACCACGTGGACATCGGTATCCTGTGTCACGGTCACAGCATTCCCGTCTTTATCCAGGAGTTTGACAGTGAAGTCACCGGTGGTCTCCCCCTCTGTAGTAGCCGCAGGCCCTTCAATCACCGCATACACCGTATCATCCGGTCCGGTTCCTCCGTCACTCTCGGTATTCCCGTCTGTGATCGTACCCGTTGCCGTATTCGCATCACTGCCATACCCGTTGGCTGTCGTCGCCGGTGCCACATTTTCAAAATTGCTATCTGTATCCGTAACATCTGTCACTGTCACTTTGATAGGTTCACTTCCCTCTGCAAAATAGTCATCATTCGCATCGATTGTAAAACTTGTCGTATTGCTGCCTGTTATATCTACATTTGTCGGTAAAGTACTTGTATCTCCACCTGTAACGGCTGCACCACTCCAGTCGAGTGTTACATTTACACTCTCTCCTGCCGGTACACTGACATCGTTTCCGTCTTTATCAACAAGATTCACCGTATATACCAGTTGATCACCTTCTGCCGTACTGTCCTTATCTACACTGATCACTGCGAATATCGTATCATCCGGTCCGGTTCCTCCGTCACTCTCGGTATTACCATCTGTGATCGCACTCTCGGCACTGTCTTCATCTGCTTGATATCCGTTTGCTGTATTGCCTGGTGCTACATTTTCAAAATTGCTATCTGTATCCGTAACATCTGTCACTGTCACTTTGATAGGTTCACTTCCCTCTGCAAAATAGTCATCATTCGCATCGATTGTAAAACTTGTCGTATTGCTGCCTGTTATATCTACATTTGTCGGTAAAGTACTTGTATCTCCACCTGTAACGGCTGCACCACTCCAGTCGAGTGTTACATTTACACTCTCTCCTGCCGGTACACTGACATCGTTTCCGTCTTTATCAACAAGATTCACCGTATATACCAGTTGATCACCTTCTGCCGCACTGTCCTTATCTACACTGATCACTGCGAATACTGTATCTTCAGCTGCAGCAGGATTATCTGTACCAGTTTGATCCACAATATTGGTATCAACACTGTCTTCATTTGATTTTGGCTGGATATCCTCAAAGTTTGTATCATCAATTGAGTCGATCGTAACAGTGTATTGTTCTGTACCTTCTGCAAAATAATCATCGATTGTATCAATAGTGAAATCTACAGAGTTTTCTCCTGCAGGGATCACTACCTGGGCTACACCTGTAAAGTCTGTACCGTCAATTGCTGTACCGCTATAAATAAGATCGACAGTTATCGGGCTGTTTACGTCACTGGCAGGCTGATCTACTGTTACAGTATACGGGGCAGTAATATCTCCCTCTGTTACATTGTCCGGTCCGGTAATGGAAACCAGTGCTGCATCAATCGTATTGGGATCTGTCGGATCATTGATATCATCAGGGTTCTGAGGGTCGTAAGGATCTGTAGATTCATTAATCATGGTCTCTACACTATCTTCATTTGGTTTTGGCTGGATATCCTCAAAATTCGTATCGGTAATAGAATCAATAGTCACAGTATATGGTTCACCTGTTCCTTCTGCTAAACGATCATCAATTGTAGAAATAACAAAATCTACAGAGTTTTCTCCTGCAGGGATCACTACCTGGGCTACACCTGTAAAGTCTGTACCGTCAATTGCTGTACCGCTATAGGTAAGATCGACAGTTATCGGGCTGTTTACGTCACTGGCAGGCTGATCTACTGTTACAGTATACGGGGCAGTAATATCTCCCTCCGTTACATTGTCCGGTCCGGTAATGGAAACCAGTGCTGCATCAATCGTATTGGGATCTGTCGGATCATTGATATCATCAGGGTTCTGAGGGTCGTAGGGATCTGTTTCATCACTGATAGTTGTTTCTACTGGTGTAGAGTCAACAGTGATATTTTCAAATTGTGAACTTCCTTCTATAACAGAGTTAATAGCAATATTATAGACTTCATCACCTTCTGCAAGAACATCATCACGTGTCGGAACAGAAAAGTCTGTAAAACTGCTTCCTGCAGGGATCATAGCAGTTATAGTTTCTATAATATCATTGCCTTCTGCTGAAATATAGGTATACGTAAAATCAACAGTCAGGTCTTCAACTGCAGCAACAGGTGTTCCGGTATCATCTTTCAATTCAATAGTATAACTTGCCTTATCTCCTTCAGTGACAGCTGTATCCCCGGTCAAACTGATAGTAACATTATCTTTATTATCTGGAGTCAGTGTATTAACAGGATCATAAGGGTTCGGTTCATCAGTAATGGTAGTCGTAATATCTGTACCCGACTCGATCACACTATCATATCCACCATCGGTATAGGAAATGATCTCTACTTTATAATCTTCAGGATTTTCTGCAATTGCATCATCCACATTATCTACACTAAATGATACCTCTGTATCACCAGATGGTATAGTTACATGAATAACTTCATTTAGAATATCTCCATTGGTAGTAATATCGGATATTTTGATATCAATGATCATATCTACCAGGGCTGGAGTCTCAATTGCTACGGTATAAACTGCTGCTGAGCCTTCCATAACTTTTTCATCTCCAGATAATGTCAAAATCGTAGTAACTTCATCCTCAGCTGGTATTCTTGGATTTCCATTATTATAAGAAGGATTTATTGGTACCGGTGTAGGCGGAATAATAACATCATGTGGTGTATTTGGAAATATTTCTTTCGGAGGAATGATAGCTGGTGGGATTTCATCTTCTGGTATTCCCGGATAACCACTCAAAGCAGTATGAACAGAACCATAATCAAAATCAAATTGAACTTGACGCAAAGGTGCATTGATATTGACATCTTCTCCATCAAACAGGTCACGAGTCAATCCTGTATTTTCTGTCCAGAAATCATCATTTCGTAAAGGAGACTGTATGTTTACTTCAGCATACTCACTATCAAAATAATCAGTAGATGTAGTAGAACGAGGATGCTCTTCCTCAGAAGAAGATGTCTTTTTATGTTTAATTTTTTCACCTGAAAGATCAGTATTTACATTCTCTTCAGCACTGTTTTTTTCCAGCTTGTTTTCTTGGGAAGCACGTAAAGCATCAGAGATCAATTTTCCAGATGCATCTACTACAATTTCTCCCTCATAAACAGCTTCACCAGGATGTAAAGGTCTTAACTTTCCTTCTTCATCTTTGGCAAATGCCTCAATAGTTATATTTTTTAAGTATCCAATGATTTTTTTCATACAAGTCTCCATTTATACATACATATTATATAAAATATACATATTTATCTATATCTTTGTAAAGGGCATTTTCAATCATGTTTTTTTGTGAAAATGCCTAGTTGTTTTTTATGATTTCTTAATTGTAAAGTACAACGTCCACACGTTCATTCAACGCACGTCCACCAGATGTTGCTTCAGTAGCAAGTGGATCTCTGGCAAGTCTATTTTCAGTATAGATACTGGAGGATCGGATACCTTTTTGTATCAGTGATTTATAAACAGTATGGATGCGTGCATTAATCTCGGCTGCTGCCTCTTCACGGCTAACCTCTTTACCCCCGCCAAAACTCTGCCAGAAACTGCTCCACCCATTTAATGGAACTGCGTGCCCATCATCTTCATAATAAGAAGTATGACCTACAATACTCACATTGTATTGCCTTCCTGTCATTTTGCCTACAAGTGCTTGCAATGCCTCTTTAGAAGACTCAGTGAGTTTTCCACCATCAAAATAGAGTGAAACATGAAAGCGAATCTTTTTATGAAGTAAACTTTCACCGGAGATACCGTTCTCGATACCGGTATCGATACATGGATGCTCTACCCCGGAGGATGGAAGATAACTATAGGTATAGAGCCCGCCGCAAGAAGGTGCATATGGTGAGATATCTCCACCTGCATTAAGAAGTGCCGTCATTGATGCCAGTGTCAATAGTGTTTTTTTCATCATCTTATCTCCCCAACTTTACGCTTCTTAGTGACTGATACCCTTTGGTACATCCAAACGGCATCTTTTCACCACTTTTTCTTGATTCAGCACAAATATCTTTGTTTGCTACAACACCATCATGATCATCATCAAGGGTAACAGGCAAGGTATCATGTTTTGTCATACCTTCTGTACCATGTACACCTACTTTATTGTAATATTTCTCTACATTACCCATAATAGAAGCCATGGTAAGTCCCATCGCATCCAAAATACGATATTTGGAAAGAAGCAAATTAAATTTGGCATTGATCAGTTCATCATTGGCGCGCTTAAGGTCATTCTCTGTTGCCAAAAGATCAAGTAGAGAACGTTCACCCATCTCATACTCTTTAGAATAAAGCTTCAATGTCTCTGCACTCTGCTTTTGATAATCTTTCAAAAAAGGAATCTGCTCACGTGCAAGTTCATATGAACTCCATGAAAGATCAATACCCTCAACTACCTGACGTCTCAAGTCATTGACCACTTCAACTTCCTGACTGAGTTTACTCAACTTGCTGCGTCTTGCCGCCTCGTCTGCACCACCGTTAAAAAGGTTGTAGCTGACTACCACCATTGCCTGGATACGATCATCATGTCTGTTGTCCGCAAGCACATCATAGTTCTTGTTGTAATTCTCGGAGAGCTCAAGATCAACAGAAGGCATAAATTTGCTTTTGCTCTCACGGTAGAGTGCTTCTGCACCTTTAATATTGTATTTTCCTACCAACAAAGAAGGGTTATACTCAAGTGCGTACATCGTTGCCTGCTCTTGGCTTTTTGGCAGTTTAAGTGCGAAATTCGGTTTTATCAGCTCTTTAAGATTGAGCATATGCCCAGTTACTCTTCTAAAATTGAACATTGCATTCTGCAGTCTGTTCTGCTGTACCATCATATTAGACTTTGCAAGAGAGAGGGAAGATTGGATCTTGCTCACCTCAGAAAGTGTAGTCAATCCTGCTTTATATGCTTTGGACACTTTCTCATAAATTCGAGTATTATGTTCAACATTAATCTTACTGTTTTTCAATAACTCTTTTTGTCTAAGAAGATCCAAATAAACCTTGATCGTTTGAAGCGTTACATCATTGGCTTTTTCAAGATAACTGAATGCCGCTGCAAGTGTACGCATTTTTTGATAATTGACCTGTTCATGTGTACTGAACCCGTTAAAGATATTTTGTCTAAGAACCAGAGAATTTTGAAATACATCATAAGTTTCTTCTGCACCACCGTTAAAGCGATTGGTATATTTTTGGCCTACCGCCGATTCGAGATCAAGTGTCGGATAATATCCGGCATCTGCGATATTCACCTCTTCTTTTGTTGCATTGTAATTTTTTAGTCTCTCTTTAATCACAGGATTAGTTTCAAGAACATCTCCTACAACCTCTTTGAGTGTTGCTGCAGAAAGTGTACTCAAGCCCAAACAGAGTGCTGGTATCACCCATGCCTTTAAATTCATCTTTTCCCCTTTGTATTAATTCTAACAGTTAAAGATATCTTTAAGGCAACCCGGCGGTCTTTCTTTTTCAAGGGAAGATCCGTGGCTTTCCGTCCCCACCTTTCGAAGGGTTTGGCTTTATTCATAAAAATTTAGTATGATATTTTAACGAAAGAAAATATAATAAATGTCACAATAGAAAACATTTACCTATTTTTCACCTATAATCTACTTTTTAAAAAAAAAATCTATAATTTTATTGATGAAACTAGCGTTTATGATTATCTATTTTAATTATTAATTAAATCTATAGATCTACATATACTTTATCCAAATAACACAAAAAGAGTAAAAATGCAGTGTCGTGTGTATTATGAAGATACAGATGCCGGTGGTATCGTATATCATACCAAATATATCAACTATTGTGAAAGAGCTAGATCCGATATCTTCTTTGATAACGGTATGATGCCCGGAGACGGAGAAAAAAGTGGTTTTGTGGTAAAGCATATTGATGCCGATTTTCTTAGCAGTGCAAAACTGGGTGACCTGCTCACTGTCAAAAGTACACTGGTCGAACTCAAGCGAACATCGACTACACTTTTGCAAGAAGTCTACAAATCAGAGCAAAAACTCTTCTCCATGAAAATCCTGCTTGTCTATATGGAGAAAGGTAAAATATCCCGTATCCCGGAACACTTCAAAATGCTCTTTTCGCAACTCTAACAAGCTAATATAAATGCCTGTTAGATTTAAAGATTAACGGTTCAGCCAGTAGATCAAACTTCCGATATTCTCGATCCCTAGATAGAAATAGTTATTATCCACACTATCTCCCTGTCTGCGTACATAGGTAAAGCGCAGTATATCCATAATATCGATATAGACATTGGCACCAAAGGCATTATCCCGGTTATAGAACTTGCCCTCCATGTTGCCAAAGCCGCTCACACCCCCTCCAAACTTCAAGAAGTCATCAAATTCGGAAAAGGTATTGATATCCAGACGGACAAAATCCCCTCCTCTGTCATGGAAGTTATAGGATGGTTTGAACTCCAATCCGTTCAAAAAGCCCATTTTCCGGTACCAGTAAGCTTCATAGGCAAGACTCAAGCCGCCATTTGTCGTATCAGTCGATATCTCTGTAGGGAAAAACCTTAATGCTGTACGCATCGCTTCATTTCCTTCATCATCTGGAGCGTTGATAGGAAGAATATCCCATCCATTTTTCTCTTTCAGGAATGTACTCCCGCCCCACGCGGCAATACTGATTGCCTTTGCAACCGGTTTATAATCAGGATAGACTTCCGCACGTTCATTCTCCAAAATAGTAATCCGGTTCACTACATAGCGCAGGGGACGTTTTGCCCACGCATCCACATCTTTTCTGGCATAATCAAGGAAAGAGTTTTTCTTGACAGGTAGATAGCGCATATCGAGATTCATCAAGAAGTGCTTAAATTCATCATTTGTATAACGCTTTGAGTCTACAGTTTTCAGGTTGAATGCATAGTATATAGCTGCATAACGGTTGTTTCTTTTTGGCTTAGTCAACTTGAATTCCGTTGCCTTAAAGAATCTATATGCGGTGAGTGCTTCTTTGCTTTTAGGAATACCGATTTGACGCATGATGATATCCATCATATCAATCTGAGAAACCCCTGAAAACACCTCTTTTGTTCTCAGTTTCAATGCCAAATGATAGATTGCATCATAAACGCCAACATGATAGTCATAGAGACGAAAATTTTTATCAAGAAAAGCACCAAAATGTTCCAAGAAGCCTGCTGTTAACGGATGAAAGCGGGAAGAGAGTATCAACTTTCGTTCAGGATGTCCTCTAAAATGAGTATTGATCGCCTGATAGAGTTTCATCTGCTGAAAAATCTCCAATGAGTTGCTGAGCGGTCCGGCACTTGATGTTAGAAAACCGATAGGAGGCTCCTCTTTCTCATCTTCATCCGGCTCTTTCTCTTTACGCATATTGTTAGGATCCATAAAGAGGAAAAGTCGCGCTTTCGGATTAAGCTCTGTTGCAAGCTGCAGAGGTACATTATCGTATGCGCCTCCATCTATAAAGTAGTTTTTCCTGACCTTTCCCTTATACTCATAACGCAGTTTTACCTGCTGAAATGCACCAGGAAATGCTGATGAAGCAAACAGTACATCCACTACTTTTCTGTAATCTTTTTCTATACCGGGAATCGAAATATAGAAATTGGTACTCTCATCAGGCATATCCCTGTTTTCTATACGCACTTTCCCATTTTTCACATGAAAAGTAAAAGGTACTGAGAAGTTCTGATTCTTGATCTTGATCCCCTGAAACTCTTCTACGATCGGTGTTGATTTTGTCACAGAAAATCCCATAGGGACTTCACATCCTTCTGTAAAAATATGCTTATCCATATGTTCCATGATCAAGTCGGCTTTATGGCGAAGGACTTTTCGGGTAAACAGTGTACTCTTGTTCTCAGGATCTTTCCCCCGTATCATCAGGTCTTCAATACCAAGATTGACCCATGTCTCATAAAAAAGGTTGTCATCTACACTGTTCTGGTAGGGTACTGTATCTTTCTGGCACCAGTACATTGCTGTCAAAAGTGCGTTGATCGATCCGGCAGAAGCACCTGAAACAGAACGCAATGTAGGATCAAGTCTGCTTTTGTTGCTCTTTATCTTTGCCAATGCTTTAAGCATTGCCCAGTTGTATCCTGACTCATAGGCACCAAGACTGACACCTCCACTGATGACCATAGAGAAATCTATTGCACCACTCTGATTTGTATCATTTGCACCAAATAGCGCTTCTTTTGCCGATAGTACACCTGTTGTACAAAGGGACAAAAGTACTATAAAAAATTTTGTAAAATATATTGCTTTGTGCATATTATTCCTCTCTTTTTCTATCTCTCAAATCAAACATTTCGCATCAAAACTGTATGCACTGCCACTCCAGTATACTTGCTTTGCTACTATCTCTTTATCCATTATTTCATAAACCCACGCACCCTCATGTCCTTCCATGGTTGCACTTCCTGCACAATAAAGCGGGATCTTCACCTCCGGTATATCAACCCTATATGTTTTGTGTACATGACCAAAGAGTATCGCTCCTTTGTCAATAACAGAACAAGCATGTAAAAAGTCATCGGCATTGTGTAATCCGTGCAGCTTTCTGTCTGGCTCACCATTGGCAAGTCGTGGTGCATAGTGGGTCATGACAAATACAAACCGACCCTGCATCGCTTCATCCTGCAACAGCAGACCGAACGCCTCCAGCTGTTTGGTGGGTATGTGCCCGTCAGAACGCCACGGATAGGGATTGGGCTTGGAACTGTTGAGAGCCACAACGGCAACATCGTTACCTATAAGACGCACCAAAGGGTAATGCCCTCCTCGACAGTACTCCGGAAGATCGTTCTGCAAAACGGAACAAAACTGCTCAGAAAACCGATAGTGGCTATTGCCCTCATGCACATAGATATCATGATTTCCAGGTACGGTCAGATAGTTCTGCGGCGGATGCATCAAGGGGTCGACAAGTTCCCGTGCCAGTACAAGCTCATGCTCCAGCCCCAATGCCGTATAGTCACCGGTATTGATGACAATGTCAATACCGTTCTCCTCTTTAAAGCGAACCATCGCTTCCATCTTCTCTTCCACTTCATCAAAGTACTTGGCACGCCCACGAAGCAGATTGATCGCCCCTATCCCTCGTTTGCTGAACCACTTCTTCCACTTCATGTGGCGTACAAGCGCCCCAACGTGAATATCACTAAAATGGAGTATACGTAACGGCTTCTTCACAGGCACTATATATCCTGCAGCATTTTTTTGACTGCATACTCGATACGCTCTTTTTGCTCTGCTTTTGGAAGCGCTTTCAACTCACCTTCTGCAGTAGAGACCTTCAATACTTCACCAGTATTGGCATCAATAAGCATGATCAGGAGTGCCGCTTCAGGTGCTTTCTCTACGATCTGTTTTCCTTTATCATCCAAACGTACCTTGATGGCATCTTTATCTGAACCACCAACATAGGCAACAAAGAAATCGGGTGATTTGGAAACCGGTGCTTTACCTTTTTTCTGCAATTGATCGTTGATGATCTGTTCGATCATAGCAGAAACATCCGAAGCGGCATCCTTAACCTTGCCATCACTGTTCATCTCTACAACACCGCTGTCTTCAAGGAATTGGTATGTCTTGTAACCTTTAAAATTGGCTTTTTCATTAGTCACTGTCTCTACCTCAATATCACTGGTTGAGACACATCCTGTCGTACCCATAAGTATACCTGCCAATAAAAATAATGAAATCCATTTATTCATTTTGTTCTCCTTGATTTTTTAAACTGTTATCTTACATCAACATCATTAAGAATCTGTTACCGGCTGTAGAAAGTGATCTTTTTGACAAATGCCTTGGCACCGCCGGTTGTATTCTTGGTATTCATCTGAAATCCGTATGCGACCAGAGGAGGGGTTGGTTTTCCGAATTCTTTCTTAAATTTTCCATTGATATCAAAGCGTGTCGTAACCAAACCTTTTTGATTGGATACACAGTAGTATCGTCCAGATTTTTTATAGAGTTTACCAAGATAGCGTTTACCGACTTTTTCATGTTCTCCAATGAAAGGACCAAAAAAGTAAGGCGCTTTTTGCACAAAAGGCACACCGCTGGAGAACTTCTCTGTTCCCAGTGCGATCAACGCTCCCACGGCAAGACGGTTATTCCCCTTCTCCCAGTTTGCCCCCTCGGGGAACTTTTCGACACCCCATTCAATAACAACCGAACCTACATTCTCAAGAGGTTTTTTAAAACGAACACCAAATATCCCGGCATACTGTCCCTTTGTGCTAAACTCGATACGACCATTGTACAGTTTCATATCCAGCTTATCAGCATCGAGCAAAAACTCAAAACCTTTGGTTTTAAGGATCTTTTCGGCATTTCCCGAAGGCTGTTTGGAAAAATCAAAACTATACAACACCTTCCCGTCTGCCAAAAGCAGGGTACACAACAGAGACAATGACCAAAAGAATTTCATCAACACCCTTCATATAAACTTTCCATGAGTATAACCTAACTCCTCTTATTTGTCACACAAAATCATAGAGTTCTCTAATCTAAACAGACTATAATTGATCTACATGATTCTCCTGACAGGACACAACCGATGGCATATGCAACACACATCCGATTTTTCTCTTTTGCTACCTCTCTTTTTCTGCTGACAGCCTGTAATCAGCCCCAAAGCACTGAAGAAACTACATATAAGGTAAGCACCA
>Ga0256843_1003276_pt1 | contig 11333 bp, 6 predicted proteins | sample AlvinellametaG_FD_191572 | JGI IMG/M metagenome (GOLD analysis project Ga0256843, IMG submission 191572) | Pompeii worm associated microbial communities from hydrothermal vent at the East Pacific Rise, Pacific Ocean - Alvinella | ecosystem: Host-associated > Annelida > Integument > Unclassified ... | reverse complement strand
AGTGATACGCAAGATCGTTTTGGTCACTGCCAAAGAGAGTGCGGCACTGCATGATATGCTCAAGATCATCGAGAAGCGATGGCCGCTGGTTGAAGTGATGATCGTCGATACCTTGGTACAGGGTGAGAGTGCAGCGATACAGATCGCACAGAGTCTGCGTTTTGCCGACAGATTGAACGCAGATGTCGTCATTGTAGGAAGAGGCGGCGGATCGACAGAAGATCTTTGGGCATTTAACGAAGAGGCGGTCGCCGATGCGATCTTTGCTATGCGAACGCCGGTGGTCAGTGCGGTTGGTCATGAGGTCGATGTACTCATTAGCGATCATGTAGCGGATCTGCGTGCCCCTACACCCAGTGCAGCCATAGAGATGGTACTGCCTGATAAAAATGATCTGCTTTTCATGTTGGATGAATGGATGGAGCGTTATGATCGTCTTATAAAACAGAAGATCATGCAAAAAGAACAGCAGATAATGCATCTGCTTGCGCTGCTTCATCAAAACTCTCCACAGCGCAAACTTCAGGAGATGAGTATTGCCTTTGGCAGACTGAGGGAAGAATTTAACCGGACCATAGGGTATAAACTGGAACAGTTCAGTGCGCAGCTTCTTCCTTTGCAGCTACAGTTGAAACAGAATATTCAATTTGTTATTACACAAAAATCAAAAGAAGTAGAACACCTGAATGAAAAGATAAAAATGAGTAATCCCAGACTTCAGTGCAAAAGCGGATGGGTACAGCTATCAAAGAACAAAAAACCCATCACACTCAAAGAGATAGCAGTGGATGAAACCTTTTTACTTGCAGATGGAGATGTCAAGATGGAAGCACGATGCTTAAGTAAAAAAGAGATATGATATAGAAAAGTTTTTCTAACTATGTGATCACAACAAATAGAATAGAGCCGTGATATTCTTCCGGCAACAGAGGGTTGAAAAGTATGGGACTTCCATTAGATATATTCTTATTGTGTGCCTTGATGGCAGTGGTACTGTTAACAGTCCTATGGATGATGGTACGGCAAAACAGGCAGAAAAAGTATCTTGAAACAAATATTGAAATGTTGAAAAAAGCATTTGATATTTCAGAAGATGCTGTTCTCGTACTTGCTGATTCCGGAAAAGTATTGTATGCAAATAAAGTATTGCGGTCGCTTCTTTTACTTCCTGAAGATATACATAATCAAAAACTGGAGAAGATGCCAAAGGTCAAAGTGAAGCAGGAGTGGCTACCTCTGAATGAGTTTATTGGAAAACTTCAAAAAAATGCCGATAATAAAATGCTTGCATTTCCACAGGTCAGTTTGCAGGTAGAAGAAAAAAAAGAAGGTAGTATTCCCATAAACCTGTATGTCAACAGATCGTTTTCAGAGCTTCCTGGGTTGGAACGATACAATATTATCGCTATACATGATCTGACAAAAGAGTATGAACACAGTAAAGTCTCTCATCGACATAAATTGACAAATCTTCCCAATCAGCTTCAGGCGAAAGAAGATCTCAGCAAACTCTTCTCAAAGATACATCTGCATAACAAAAAACTTGCACTGCTTTTTATTGAAATTGATAATTTTTCAGAGATACGTTCTCTAGTCGGGGTAGAACGAAGTGAACAGATACTGACACATTTCGCACGTTACCTCGAAATATTGGCGAAAGAGTCCTCTTTCTATGTTTATCATACGTTTAGCAACAACTTTCTCATTTGTTTGCCTGTAATAGAATCTGCGGATGAAGTGGTCTATTTGAGTAAACAGATACAAAAGGAACTTCGTTCATTTTATAAAATAAACAATATTCACTTTCACTTGACCGCATCTGTAGGGATCAGTATCTATCCGGACAGTGGCTCGACACTGACTCTCATGGATAAAGCATACAAAGCGTTGGCAGAGGCACAGAAGAGTGGATATGGGCATATAAAGATATATAAAGAGAGTGAACTGGAGCAGAAGTATGATGAGTTGACACTCTTTAACGAAATTCATCATGCCATAGACAAGGATGAGTTCGAAGTACACTATCAGCCGATCATTCGGACAAAAGACAAAGAGGTGATTGGTGCAGAGGCATTGATCAGGTGGAAACATGAAAAGTATGGCTATGTTCCACCTGACATTTTTATTCCCATGCTTGAAAAGTCAGGATTTATTATTCATCTTGGGAGATATGTTCTTGCAGAAGTATTGAAGCAGCAGAAGCGATGGGAAGTATTCAAGTTCAAACCGATTGAAGTATCGATCAATATGTCTCTTCTTGAAATTGAAAGTGAAGGGTTTGTTGAAAACGTATCACAGCAGTTGGCAGAGCATCAGGTTGCACCGGAATTGATCAAATTCGAGATCACAGAGGGGGCAGCAATGCAGAATGAAACAGTTGCCGACTTGCAGCTTCAGCAGTTGAAAAAACTTGGTGTATCTATTGCTCTGGATGATTTTGGTACGGGGTATACTTCATTTGCCTATCTAAAAAAGTTTCCTGCTGATATTCTGAAGATTGATAAAACATTGGTAGATCATATTCTGGTAAGTGAAGAGGATCAGCGTATTATCCATGCGATGATCGATCTGGGGCATAATCTGGGAATGAAGATCGTTGTAGAAGGTGTCGAGAACAGTGAAATGGTAGAACTTCTTGAATCCTACGGATGTGACTATATGCAGGGGTACTATTTTTCCAGACCGCTTCCGGCATATGAGTTTCAGGAAATGATCAGAAGATAAATAATTTGATTTGGGTATTTGTATATAGGTTAGTGGTAAGAACAGGGTAGGCTGTAAAAACCTACCTGCAAGTGGGATTTGGATAATGATGTAAGCCTTAGGCTTACATCATACCTCCCATACCTCCCATGCCGCTCATGTCAGGCATTGCGGGAGCCGGTGTCGGGTTCTCTTTGATGTCGGAGACAGTTGCCTCTGTTGTCAGAAGCAGGCTTGCCACAGAAGTTGCATTCTGCAGTGCAACTCTCTCTACTTTCAGTGGATCGATGATCCCTGCTTCGAACATATCAACATACTCACCGCTTGCCGCATTGAAACCGAAATTCTCTTCAGAAGCATTTGCGATCTTGTCTGCTACCACACCGGCATCGAACCCAGCATTTTCTGCTATCTGCTTCATTGGTGCATAGACAGCTCTAAGAATGATGTCTGCACCGACCTGCTCATCTCCTGCAAGGTCAAGGTTGACTGCTTTGGCCGCTTTGATAAGTGCTGCACCCCCACCAATTACGATACCTTCATCTACAGCTGCCTTAGTTGCTGAAAGTGCATCATCAACTCTGTCTTTTTTCTCTTTCATCTCAGTTTCTGTTGCTGCACCGACTTTGATGACCGCAACCCCACCGCTGAGTTTTGCAAGACGTTCTTGAAGTTTCTCTTTGTCATACTCACTTGTCGTATTCTCGATCTGTACTCTGATCTCATTGACTCTCGCTTCAACTGCTGCTGAGTCACCTTTACCATCAACGATAACAGTATTGTCCTTATCGATGACCACACGTCCTGCTTGACCAAGATCAGCGAGTGTTGCTTTGTCAAGAGAGAGACCAAGTTCCTCCGTGATCACATTACCGCCTGTCAGGATAGCGATATCTTTAAGCATTTCTTTCTTTCTATCACCGAATCCTGGTGCTTTAACCGCAGCGATGTTGAGTACACCTTTGAGTCTGTTCAATACCAGTGTTGCAAGTGCTTCGCCTTCAACGTCATCAGCAATGATAAGCAGTGGTCTTCCGCTTTGCTGGATTTGCTCAAGTACAGGAATCAGATCTTTGAGTGAAGTGATCTTGCTGTCTGTGATCAAAAGAAGCGGATTCTCCATCTCACAAGTCATCTTCTCCGAATTGGTGACAAAGTATGGAGAGAGGTAACCTCTGTCAAACTGCATACCTTCAACCACTTCAAGGTCATCATTGATCCCTTTTGCTTCTTCAACGGTAATAACACCGTCTTTTCCTACCCTATCCATTGCCTCAGCAATGAGATTACCGATAGTCTCATCAGAGTTGGCAGAGATCGTTGCAACTTGTGCGATCTCTTTTTTGTCTTTGACCTCTTTGGAGATATTCTTCAACTCTGCAATAATTGCATTAGATGCTTTGTCCATCCCGCGTTTGACTTCGATAGGGTTTGCACCGGCTGTAATGTTTCTCAGTCCCTCTTTAAAGATAGAGTGTGCTAGAACAGTGGCGGTTGTTGTACCGTCACCTGCCTCATCTGCAGTATTGCTTGCAACCTCTTTGACCAGCTGTGCACCCATGTTCTCAAGTGTATCACTCAGTTCAATTTCTCTTGCTACAGATACACCGTCTTTGGTAATATGTGGGGCACCAAAGCTTTTTTGGATGAGTACATTACGACCTCTCGGTCCCATAGTGACTTTCACTGCATCTGCGAGCTTGGTCACTCCTTCAAATAGTCCGTTTCTTGCGCTGTCTGAAAAGTGGATCTCTTTTGCCATATTTCAACTCCTTTGTTAATTTCTATTTTATATTATATTCAGTGGTTTAGCCGATAACACCCAGAACATCTGATACTTCCAGTACCAGATACTCTTTATCATCGAGTGTCAGTTCTGTTCCAGAGTATTTTCCAAAGACAACAATATCATCTACGTTGATCTCTTCAACGTCACTTCCGATTGCCAGTACTTTTCCCTGGGAAGGTTTCTCTTTGGCATTATCTGGAATGATGATACCACTAGCCGTTGTGTTTACCTCTTCAACTCTTTCTACAAGAAGTCTGTCACCAAGTGGTTTAAAGTTCATCTTTAATATCCTCCGTTTATGTATGATTTATTATTTGTAATCGCGATTCTACAATATTTTTCTTCATTTGTCAATAACATTTAGTCAAATAGACTAAAACATTCTTCGTTTTAAGATGTAGCTTTTCTTTTTGTAGATAAAATATGTGTTATAATTTCAAAAATACCTATTAAAGCAAGGAGTATGCATTATTATGGAAAAGAAACAAAAAAAGATTGTACTCTTTACCTCCCCAACTTGTAAGTGGTGTACTGTAGCGAAAGAGTATTTTAAAAAGAATGGTTTAAAATTCAAACAGATAGACATAACCAAAGATACCAAAGCAGCGCAAGATTGCGAACGTCATGGATGTCGGGGAGTCCCTGTTATACTTATTGGAAGCAGATGGATTTGCGGATTTGATCAAAAATCCATAGAAAAAGCACTCAGTTAAGGTTTTTTAACCATTCTTTAAGAAATAATGAACTACAATCTCGACCTCCAAACAAGTCAAGGTAGCTCAGCTGGTTAGAGCGCTGGTCTCATAAGCCGGAGGTCGAGGGTTCAAGTCCCTCTCTTGACACCATTTCCAACTACATCGTTATTTACTCGTTACTGTCAGTGGAATTGTCAGTAAAAAGCTTTAGTCTTCGATCCATACTTTAATATTATTACTCCATTGATTCATTTAAAAGACCGTTATTACTTTAATATACTGTCATAAGTTGGCCCTTCCTAAAACATTCGTATTTAGAATAGATTGGCATTTTCAGGATTAATTTTGTTGAAAAATGCTCTTACATTCTTTTTTTAGTTTTTATATAGTAGATGAAAAGAACGGTAGTAACTGCCAGATATTGGTCTGTACTGATACAATTTCTGTTTGAAGAGGAGGGGTATACAGAGAATGATCTATAATATACACAAATAGATAGGTATAGGGATGTTGTTAGATGATATTTTTAAATATTTCATTAAAACAACAAATTTTTTATGGTATCCTATGGGAAATGCATTTAACAAAGTGCAAAATAATGATATTCAACAAGGGAGTTAGAACAATGGTAAAGCAAATAGTAGTTTCATGTATGGCAATGGTTTTGGGTACATCTCTTTATGCAAAAGATTTTTCTGTGAGTGAAAGGATTCTTGGCCTTGAAATAGGTGGAGCAAAGATCCAGGCTGATACAGGAGGACTTATCGGAGGAGAGTTGGATCATGATGGTTCGGATGTTGAATACGGTATCCGTATCGGTGCACAAATGAATGAGTGGAGAACACTATTGATAGTAGATTACTTTGACAGTTCTGATGATGACCAGAATTATGAGAAAGGAATGATAACACTTGACTATATGTTCATGAACTCTGAAGAGCGTATAGAAGGCTTCCAGCCATATATCGGGTTAAATATAGGATATATGAACTATGAGTCAACAGATATTGATGAAGATGGGCTACTGTATGGAGGACAGGTTGGATTCTCATACAGATTTACAGAAACTTTTGGAGTTGACTTGAGTTACCGATATTCACTTGTTGATGCTGACAGTGTGGATCATATGGAAAGTTTTGTACTTGGGTTAAACTATATTTACTAATGACGACAAAGGTTTAAATGATGAAAAAATACATTTTTGCAATACTTGCTGCAATGTTGGTATTTGTACTTTCGGGATGTGGAAGTAATAGTAAAAGCGATGGAACAGGCGGAGGTAGCGGAACGTCACCATCCACACCCGGACTTTCCATTACTGGAGGTAAAGTTAAAGTTGATGATAAACAGAACTTTAGCTTGGATCTTATAGTAGAAAAAACTGCAGGAAGCGAGTATCAAATTACATTAAGTGATTTTGAATTAGGTATTCTTGGATGTGATGTAACTGGTGAAACAAGTTATACACCTGATCCGTTGGTATTGGAAGGTAATGACAAGTTAAAAGTACTGAAGATCACAGGAAAACTTGATGGTGTATGTTCAAGCCTTGGCTATGGGTTGAAAGCAACCGAGACCATTACCAAAGGTGGACAGACAAAAGTACAAGCGATCAATTATGTCGGGAATGGTGGAATAGAAGTTCTAAGTGGTTTTTTTAATGCATCAACACCTTTGACGATCACTCAGCCTCAGACAACATATGAGATAAGTGTTCAGGTTGTGAAGCAGGGACATATTGTCGTTGGACAGGCAGTGAACCTTAGACCATTCAACCGAACATATGGCTATTCTACATCATATTCTACTGTAACTGGAGAGGATGGATATGCCAAATTTAGTTATATTTCCCCAGATACGCTTCCAGCGGATGGAGAAACAGTAACGTTAAAACTTGATATGCAGGATGAGGAAGCAGGAAAAACGGTGACACAGGATATCGTTCTGACTTTCAAAAAAGAGTCTCCAATTCCACCGGTTGATACAACAGGTTATGTTTTGAATGTTGTACCAGCAGCTATTAATATTAGTAAGCCTATGGAAAGTGTGGGGATTGATCTTCAGTTATTGAATGGAAATAATCCGGTGAAAAACCAGGTAATTATTGTTCATGCGTTTAGTATCAGTAACGGAAGAATGGCAGACATGAAGGTAGAGACAGACAATGTAGGAGTGGCACATTTTACTTATATTGCTCCGGCACAGCTTCCAAATAACAGTTTAGATCTTGTTTTTGAGGTAGAAGGAGGTACTCCGGTATTACAGAAAAGTGTTAATGTGGTATTTGGAGGAACTCCCCCAGTTGATACAGCAAATTATACGATCCAGGCCGTTCCGTCACAGTTTACCATTGGTGGTGCAGGGGAGAGTAAAACAATCAGCCTGTATGTTGTAAATACCGCAACACAGGCACCTGTACCAAATATTACGGTTAAAGCAGATTGGTTTAATCCGGTAAACGGTACCTTGAATGCCTACTCGATTACAACAAATGCGAATGGACAGGCTGTATTTAATTATACCGCTCCAGATGTATTGCCGACAAATGGATTTAATATTACTTTTAAGTTTGACAATGCGACTAATCCGAAACCAACAAATGTAGCAGTAGCATTTGGCGGATCGTCAAATCCTCCAGTAAATACAGCAAATTATGCGATCCAGGCCGTTCCGGCACAGTTTACTATTGGTGGTGCAGGGGAGAGTAAAACGATCAATCTGTATGTCGTCGATACAACAACCCAGTCTCCTGTACCAAATATCACGGTCAAAGCAGATTGGTTTGATCCGTCTAAAGGGACATTGAGTAAATATACAGTAACAACAAATGCAAACGGGCAGGCAGTGTTCAATTATACTGCACCGGATGTGTTACCGACAACGGGATTCAATATTACATTCAAGTTTGACAATGCAACAAATCCAAAACCGACTAATGTATCTGTTAGTTTTGCATCAGGAGGACAATACAACCTTACCAATGTAACAACACCAATTACTGTGAACTATGATGATGAATTAAAAGTAATTTCAGTTGATGTTGTTAATCAAAACGGGATAGGTGTCAGTGGTGTATCTGTGAGTATCACAGCTGTAAACGGTATTGAAAATGGATCTATTATTAGTGCTTCAACAGTTCAGTCAGATGCAAGTGGACATGCTCAGTTTACATATAAGGCACCATCTGATGTCGGAGCTGTTGATGGAACATCAACGAATCTAACGCTTTCAATGGTGGATAATGGTACAACAATAACAAGAAATGTTGTGATTACATTTAATAAGATCAATACAGTTTCACTTGTACCAATTGTAGTGATAGACAGCATATATAAAGATATTAATATTACTCAGAACAATCAAAATGTTCAAATGGTCGTTCGCGTCTTTGAAGAGGGGACAAATAATCCGTATACTCAAGGGAATGTCAAGGTTTCTTTACCGAATGAAGTATTAAATGGTGTAGATGTGGGAAGCTTCTCTGAATATACTGTACCAGTAGGAAGTAACGGTCAGGCAGTATTTAACTATACTGGACCTCAGGATATTCAGGATCTTTTGAATTCTGGTCATACGGGTGCAACATTTGACTTCTCACATGAAGGCAACCCGACACAGGGTGAGAGTATAGCAGTAACATATAACTTGACTACGGGATATATACCTGCAAACTATATTTTGAGTACTTCAAGTGAAGATGGTGAACAGACAGTAGGGTTAAATACATTTAAGTCCTTTACCCTTTACTTGAAGAATGATCAGGGTACGTTCGTTGACAATGCAGATATTACTCAGGTTACCATAGAGAGCAAAAATACACTGATAGGGAAACTGGTTGATGCAGCAAATGGAGGAGCAGTAGTTGATACCCTTGTCTTCAATGGTAATGATGCAATCAACAGTCAGCCATTTACGATTCAGACAAATACGCTTTCAGGACTGCTTCCAATAGAGATCACTGTAACATTTGATGATGCAAACGGGGACTCCAGAACACTTTCAACAATTATGAACGTTGTTGTTCTTTCAGGACCACCTACCGCGATGAGTATTGTTTATGCCGGTGTTGAACAGAATGAAGCAACAGCAAAATATATTGAAAAATTTGTTGTAACGGTTACAGATGCATATAACAATGCGGTAAATACACGACCATACATTTCTGTAGGTGGAATGGTGGAATATGCTGTGGATGGCAGCAGCCTGTCAGGTAACAGGACAGAAACTTCACCAAGGCTATGGCATGGTTTGTATGACTCCAGAGGTACAATTGATGCAGTAGGAGGGAACAAAGCGCAGTTTGCAGCAACACAGAACAATGTATTCCAGTATATTGATATGGCGAATGATAAACTGGTTGTCTTTGGTGCAGGGTATGTATATGAAGCTCTTGGTAAATGGGATATTGCTTCGGTTACCGGTAATGATGATACACTTGAGCTGGTTGATGACTATTACGGAGATGACAGAGATAATCTTTTCTATGCTGTGGGGCATAACAATAGACAGGATCTCTGTTCTTCCGGTATAGAATATATAGGGAATATGAAGGCAAATACATATCAGTTGGATGATACAGGGCATGCGTTCATTTCCTTTGAGTATGATTACCATCTGACTGGTAAAGACATTATGATTTGGGCAAATCTGACTGGATTCCAGGCAGATAATAACCATACTGGTCGTATTGGTGAGGCTCAAAAACATACATTGAGAGGATATGGATTTGTATCCAATGATTCTTATACACTTGCTGCTGGAGCAACAGACGTGATTAAAAAGTTTAGAGTACATCATGAGAATGCACCGGAGTGGTATCAAAATGGACATTTTGGTTTTTCAACAACAGGAACTTGTCAGGTAAATGGTATTGTTGACTGGAGTAATCTGCATGATGCAAGGGAATGTACAAATATCGTATCATATGTTGAGCTAAATATTACGAACCCGATTCCGCTTGGAAGTTGTGTGATTTCAATTGATGGTATTGCGGTTTCACCAGAGTTTACAGGTGTTTCATCTTATTAAAATTTCTTATTATGGTAGTGGGATTTCATCTCCACTGCCAAACCTAATTATCTTTCCACTATAATTCCATAAACAAACATTTTACTTCTAGGTACATTTATTATGATCGATCTCAAATATTTACAGAACAATTTTGAAGAGGCAAGCGCCAAGCTTCAGAAAAAAGGTGTCGATGCACAGACACTGGAAAGACTTAAAATACTTTTTGCCGAGCTAAAAGAGGCCAATGCGGCGCTTGAAGCAGCCAAAGCGGAGCAGAACAGCATGTCGAAGCTCTTTGGGCAGTATAAGCGTGAGGGGAAGGATATTGCCGAGCTTAAAGCAAAGGTCGATGCCAATAAAGAGGCGATGGTTCCTTTGCAGGAGAAGGCAAGAGAGGCAGAAGCCGCACTTTATGAAGTGGCATTGGCGATCCCTAACTTTCCTGATGACTCTGTTCCCGAAGGTGCGGATGAGGATGACAATGTAGAGCTTCGTAAAGTGTTGGAGCCAAGGGAGTTTGACTTTGAGCCGCTTGAACACTGGGCGTTGGCGGAGAAGAACGGATGGATCGATTTTGAGCGTGGGGTAAAACTTGCCAAGAGTCGTTTCTCCGTACTCCGTGGAGAGGCTGCAAGGCTGGAGAGAGCGTTGATCAACTTCTTCCTCGATACCAACAGAGAGAAGGGCTTTGAGGAGCTATGTGTGCCGTTTATGAACAATGCGCAGATGCTTCAGGGAACGGGACAGCTGCCAAAGTTCGAAGATGACCTTTTTAAAATTGAAGATGAAGACCTCTACCTCATTCCGACTGCGGAAGTGCCGTTGACCAACCTCTACAATGATGAGATCCTCAAAGAGAGTGAACTTCCGGTACTGATGACCGGTTATACGCCATGTTTCAGAAAAGAGGCGGGAAGTGCCGGGCGTGATACACGCGGGATGATCAGACAGCATCAGTTTGATAAGGTGGAGATGGTTGCCATTGCCCATCCTGAAAGAAGTGACGAAGTGTTTGAGATGATGGTACAGAATGCTTCAGATATCTTGACTGCGCTTGGGTTACCGCACAGAGTAGTAGAGCTGTGTGGCGGAGACCTCGGTTTTTCAGCAGCAAAGACCATTGACCTTGAAGTCTG
>Ga0256843_1003274_pt1 | contig 11347 bp, 9 predicted proteins | sample AlvinellametaG_FD_191572 | JGI IMG/M metagenome (GOLD analysis project Ga0256843, IMG submission 191572) | Pompeii worm associated microbial communities from hydrothermal vent at the East Pacific Rise, Pacific Ocean - Alvinella | ecosystem: Host-associated > Annelida > Integument > Unclassified ... | reverse complement strand
AAAGTATCATCTCCACTAAACATTGCCCTAAAGTTGTCATAATCTTTGATAATCTTGGAATCTTTATCAAACCATATTCGATAACTCCCCTCAAATGATAGGTTTTTTAGTGATATAGATAGTAGGGCTACTAAAAAGGTTATGGATAGGATTATTGGTAGCTTGTATCGGTTGAGTAGGGTTATGTAGTTTTTCATTTTTGGATTGCCTTTTTCTTTGATGTAAACAATTTAAGAGAGAACCACTTAAAAAGATTTACTTTTGATGGGGAGAGTTTAAGGAGTTGATTCTAAACCTACAGGATTAGATGCTACAATGTTTAGAGAAGGGATGAAATATCGGTTTTAAACCATAAAGGGGGCGATTACTATCGCACCAATAATTCCAATTTTAAAAGGTGCGTTACAAACACACCCTAAAGGAGAGACCTCATCAAACAATATATCTATAAATTTACCGTTATGACATCGCCGTGTGAGATTCATATCTATTGTGATAATGAGATAAAATCAAGAGAGATTGCTAAAAAAATCTTAGCTATGGCAAAAGAGCTAGAGCATAAATATAACTTCTATAATCCAAGCTCTTATCTATCGGCTCTAAATCAACGTAAAACCAATATAGTTGATGCCCAAACCAAAGATTTATTAACACGAGCCAAACTATTTTATAGCAAAACCGATGGTATATTTGATATTACCATGGGAACGGTAGTTCAAGCAAGAAAACTCCCTTCTATAAAAGAGATTGACAGTAAGATAAATCGTTTAATGCCATATATAGGTGTGGAGCATTTTAAGATTAAAAAAAATAGACTCATCTTTGATAACCCCCATACCCGTATTGATTTAGGAGGATTTGTAAAAGAGTTTGCTGTAGACCAAGCTGTAAAGATACTCAAAAAAGAGAAGATAAGCTCTGCCTTGGTTAACTTTGGAGGCGATATTTATGCTCTTGGTTTAAAACCCAACAATCAACCCTTTAAAATAGGCATTAAAAACCCCTTAGAGCCAACAACTTATATTACCCATGCAACCATTGCCAACCAAGCTTTAACCACCTCTGCTTCGTATGAACGTAACCATCAAATTCAAGGTAGAGACTACTCCCATATTATCTCAAAATCCCAACAACAAAAAGATATTATCTCTGCTACAGTTATCGCTTCAACAGTCGTTGAATCAGGGGTATTCTCTACAGCTCTAATGATAGAGCCAAAGATTCAGACCAAACTACAAAAAATTCTCATTGGGCATGATTTAAAAATAATAACCTAATGCTCTTTTAATAACTCTCCTGTAATCTCTTCATACTTCTTACGAATTTGAAGATTTTCAAAAGGTATGATTTTAGGCATCTGAATTTTAGCTATCTTATTGAACATCTTCTGACTCTCTGAGATAACACTATAGAGTTCACTACTTAAAGAGACGGTATTGTAGATATTTTGAGAGAGTCTAATATTTGATTCTGTCATCTCTTGAGCCTTTTTCATCTCATTTGTTGCCTCTAGCAGTTGCTTTTTATACTCAATGGCTACATATTGTGTCTCTTTTTGTATCTCAAAATTTTTTTGATAAATAAGACGTTTTTCAGCTTCTCTCTCTTTATCAATCAAGACTGAAGTTTGACTCATCATTCTATTGGTTTGTTTAATAATATTGTCAATCTCTGGAATATAAGTACGCTTAACTCTATCAATATATCTCTGCTGAATATAGTAGACCAACTGCCATGAGATAAGATGCATTCCATAGTAACGTTTTGCTTGAGATAGCTCCTCTCCACTCTCTTGCATTAAAACCAGTATCTGTTGGGTAATTTTATTTAAGACTTTCATCACCACACTCATCTGTATAATGTCATCGCCATCCACCCTACTTAAAAGAACATCCAACTGCTGACTGTTAAGCTCAATTCCTGTGGATAGAAAACTCTTCTCCAGACGTTTTTTAACCATACGAATATCATTCTCTAAAATAGCAACCTCATCTTGACTATTTTTAATCTCATCTGTATACTCCTTTTTGGTAGTATAAATCATACTCTCTTTGGGTGCCCCTATCCGTTTCTCTCGATAATAGAGAATTCTATTTCTAAGTTCAACTATCTCCTCTTTTTTCTTGGCTATCTTCTCTTTATATTCCAATAAATTCTGTCTTGTCAATACTCCTAAAATATCATTAATAACCTCATCAATCTCCTCTTGATAATCAGCTTTAGTAGAGACAAACCATGCTGATTTTGGAGCAGACAATCTCTCTTCTAAAAGAAGGGTTCCCTCTTTATATTTATCAAAAACATCATCCCATGTCTCTCTAAACTCCTCTGCATCTAACTCTTTTTCTGTTTTAGGCTCAGGAACAATCGTTTTTTTTGCAGAATTATAGACCTCTTTGGTCTTCTCTTTTGTAATACTATAGGCTCTGTCCAATGAATCTGACCACTCTCCATAACAAAAGGAGAGCAACAGTGTTACTATTAATAATAATTTTTTCATAAAATAATTATATCATAGTTTAAGGAACTTCATTTCTTATATTAAATATAAGAAAAAACTTAATTTTATTATAATTTTAGAGCATCTCCATAGATAACATAAAAAAATAATTTTAATCTTTTTTAAATTTTTTATAGTGATAGAGATTTAAATATCTATATCATTCGTTTATATTTTATATAAAATACTCTTTAATCTATCTTTTTTAGATTTTACTAATTTAAATAGAAGAGTAATCCACTTATAATAAAGTAGACTATAAAGAAAGGAAAAATAATGTCTGTAAGATTATACCTATTGGTCTCTATTTTTATACTCTTCTTTTTTACATCGTGTAAACAAGAGTTTATAACAATTAAGATGCCAAAAATTACACTATTTCAAGAAGAGCCTGAATCTAACACTACTTTTATTAAAGAAGTACGAAAGAATCTCTCTGATGTTCCTGATATTTATGGAACCTATAACTTAATTGAGGGGTCATACAGTTATGGGGTAAAGGATATGCTAAAAAAAGAGAAAATTATAGCATCAACCATTGTAATTGAACAGCTCTCTGAAACAGAATTTGGTTTCTACTATGTTACCAAGCTAAAAGGTTCGCTTATAAACCGATATTTTGGAGGATTTACCTATAAAGATGGTAGATTTTATCAAAAAGTAATTGATTATCCATCTACAAACACCATATTAAGGGATAACATTACCCTAACAAAAAAAGGAAATCTACTTCGCTTAACGGTGAAAAGTATTGATGAACAACGCACTATTCTATGGGGTTTAAGTTCGGAACCTATGCCATCAATTAAAACTATTTTAGAAGAGGAGAGAGAGAATTATATCTCCCTCTATAAGAAAAAACTCTTTCCTTAGATTTTAAAAGATTATTTTGCTGGTTTAGAGAGATTTAAATCAGCAACTGCTCTTCTAACCTTAGACATAAAAGCATCTCCTGGGTCTGATTTTTTAGTTCTATAACCATCGTCTAACTCTAACCAGTACTCTGTCCCCTCCATTTGACGATATTCGTGATGTCCAATCATTGTATTTATTGTTGGATATTTCTCTTTCAAATAACGAACCAATGCAATATTGGCGTTAAGTTGAGCTTGAGTTAGGTCATCTTTTCTATTCCCTTTACCTCCAACATTTTCAATACCAATTGTACTATAATTCAATCCGATTACATGACGTGCCATCCAATTCTCTGGCATTAAACGATAGATAGTACCATCACGTTTAATTAAAAAGTGTGCTGACACATTCAGTGCTGAAGCTTTTACAATATCTTTTCTATCAGAAAAAAGTTTTTGAGGCTTTAATCTATTAAAACTCTTATTAAAACTCATATCTGCTGTCCAGTGGAGAACAATAATCTTGGGAATTATCTCTATATTGTCTACGGCAAATCCATAGTGTGTTTTTATATACTCCTTGGTCATATCAATTCGTTCTTGACCAAAATCTATCGGTTTGTCTATAATCTTTAATTCACTTGCAGAACTCATAACCAAGAGTGCTGTTAAAGAGAGTAATACTCTTTTCATCGTTTTAATTCCTTTATTATAAAATAGGCTACTTTTGAAGCCACTTGTTTTAATCTTGTTTTTAACCAATCCATCTGCTCATCACAGGTTATCTCTCCCAACTCCAAAACCAAAAATCCTTTGATTGCTGAGACTCTTGAAAAACCATAATATTCAGCTAAATTTTCCGTAAAATTATCTTGATGCCACTTAAAAGGGAAAAGTGTTCGATACTCCCTCTTCCAACGTCTTGCCATCGAACGTGACGCGTAAGAGTCATCATGACCAATAGATGCCCCCGTACTACAAGGCTTCTCAGAACCATCAAAATGCAGAGCCACAGCAATTGTTGTATTCGTTACAGGAATGCTAGCCCCTACCCGTACAACATCAATCCCCCTACTCTTTAATATTCGTTCTATCTCGACACCTACTAGATGATTCCACTCTGACTCTTTTATGCCTCTATGTACTGAACCTGTACTTCCTATTATCCGTCCTACATGACCCTCTTGAATCAATACTGTGGTATTCACTACTCTATGATTATAAATGTAAATTAAAAAAAGTAAAAACAGCCCCCCAATTAACATATTAAATACAGCCCTAACGCTCACACACTCCCCTTATGGATAAATCAGATACTTTTTACGTATCTTTTTAAATCTTTTTAGACCCTTTTTCCAGCCCTGCTTAATCTGCCATATTGACTTTCCTGCCATAATATCTCGACGTAAACGAGATGAACCTGCCAACTTATCAAAAAATCTATTTTTTAAAAAAAACTTCTTTTTAAAACGGTAATGTTTATAAGCATCTAAAATATATTTTAAATTAATTCCAGCTGTTGTATCTATCTTTTCACCTCTTAAATCGACACCATAACATCGTCTATTCTCATACTTCGGATGTTTTGCCCCCTCTCGAGAAATTGGTTTAAAGGTGAATTTTGTTTTTTTATAATAAGGACTTCCATAAACTTGAAACTGCATGGTTGTACCACGCCCAACAGAGAGAGGTGTTCCCTCAAAAAATGCCAAAGATGGATAGAGATAGACAGACAAAGCATTCGGTAAATTTGGTGAGGGTTTTACAGGTAGAGAGTACGGTGTAGTGTGTTTATAATTTCCTAAATGCACTACCTTTAACTTCGCTTTTTTATGTCCCTTTAACCAGCCTTCACCATTTATCATTAAAGCATACTCACCTATAGTCATCCCATATAAAATTGGTACAGGATGCATCCCAACAAAGGATTTATATTTTAAGTTTAAAACCTCTCCATCAATACGCCCACCATTTGGATTGGGTCTATCTAAAACAATCACAGAGATATTGGACTCTGTTGCAGACTCCATAATATAATGTAGTGTTGAGAGATAAGTATAGAAACGAACCCCTACATCTTGAATATCAAACAGTAAAATATCCACATTACGTAAATCTTTTTTTGTTGGCTTTTTATGTTTTCCATAAAGAGAGATAATCGGCAAACCTGTAGCCAAATCTACACCATTTTTAAGATGTTGACCTGCATCCCCATTCCCTCTGAACCCATGCTCTGGAGCAAAAATTTTAACAATATTTATCTTCTCTAATAGCAACTTATCAACCAGATGCTCACCACCAATAAGAGAAGATTGATTAACCACAAGGGCAACATTTTTCCCACGTAAGTCAGAAAGATATTCAACAGAGTTTTGAGCGCCTGTAATAATCTGAGCAAACAGTGATAAAGAGAGGATAAGTAGAAGAAGGGTTATTTTTTTTAACATTTTTATGACTTTATTTTATAAATTGTCTTTCTACCTCCCCATAGGAGTAAAGAGGTAAAAAGATTCGGCAGAAGATGTAATTGATTCCTGCATATTATTATTTAGACTTCCGAAAACAGTATATGAACTATTTGTAGAGTAATTGTATAAGTTTACTCCTAAATCAAGAGTTTTATTAAAAAAACACCTCTTTAGCTGTAAAAGCAAATATAATGTAACATTTTAACTCAAAATAGAACTTTAAACCGTCTGACTACTATCACTATGACGTTTTTTCAACATCCCCTCCATGCTCAAATAACTGTTTAATGCACCTATATAGGCTCTGGCACTTGCCAACATCGTATCAATGTGCAATCCATGACCAATAATAGCTGGTTCTTTATCATTAAAAGCAACCTTGACGGTTACCGAAGCTAAAGCATCTTTCCCTTCACTCACTGAGCTAACTTTATAATCTAATAATTTTCCATTAAACTTAGAGATTCTATCTATTGTCTTAAAGATAGCATCAATTGTCCCCTCTCCAATACTCGCTTCGATAATCTCTATCCCGTCTTTTTTAATCTTAACTACAGAGCTTGGAGTCCCCTCTGAAAAGTCCATCAACTGTAAAGAGATTAACTCATAAATTTGAGTAGCTTTCGTCATCTCATTGGTAACCAAGGCTCTTAAGTCGGCATCAAAAATATCTTTTTTTCTATCTGCCAAAATTTTAAAACGAGCAAATGAAGCATTTAACGCATCCTCTTCTAATTTAAAGCCCAACTTTGCCAACTTATCTTTAAAAGCAGCCCGTCCAGAGTGTTTACCCAATACCAAAGTATCATCTTTAACCAAACCGATACTCTCTGGACTCATAATCTCATAGGTTTCACGGTTTTTCAACATCCCATCTTGATGAATCCCACTCTCATGAGCAAAAGCATTTTTACCCACAATCGCTTTGTTTGGTTGTGGCTCTATTCCTGTGATATTAGCAATTAAGCGACTTGCAGGATAAATCTCTTTGGTATTGATATTGGTCTTAAACTCAGAAAATATATCCCCTCTAACTTTTAATGCCATTACAATCTCTTCTAATGCTGCGTTTCCTGCTCGTTCTCCTAAACCATTAATAGTACACTCAACCTGTCTGGCTCCATTAACCACAGCCTCTAATGAGTTCGCCACACCTAAACCCAAGTCATTATGGTTGTGTACCGAGATAATTGCTCTATCTTTGGTATATTCACTCATAATACGCACCATCTCACCAATCTCTGAAGGCAATCTAAAACCTACCGTATCGGGTAAATTAATGGTAGTTGCTCCTGCTTCAATAACAGCATCACTAATCTCTTTCATAAATCCAATATCACTACGCCCTGCATCTTCACAACTAAACTCTACATCATCCACAAACTCTCGTGCATAACTTACAGCTCTTACAGCTCTTTTGATAACCTCATCAGGAGTCATCTTTAACTTATACTGCATATGAATATTAGAAGTGGCAATAAAGGTATGAATTCTCTTCATCTTAGCCTTAGCAATCGCCTCTCCTGCTGATTTAATATCACTATCAATCGCTCGTGCCAACGAACAGACAGTTGAACGCTCAATACGCTCTGCAATCTTACTAATCGCATCAAAATCTCCTGGACTCGCTGCTGCAAACCCTGCCTCTATAATATCTACTCCCAATTTTTCCAATTGAATAGCAATCTGAATCTTCTCTTCTGTATTCATAGAAGCCCCTGGACTCTGTTCGCCATCTCTTAATGTTGTATCAAATATCTTAATTGTCTCTGTACTCATTATGTTTCCCTTATGTTATATAATCTACACTACTCTAGGCAGATAAAAAATTGTCTAATTCTATCCTAAATAGGATTATTAGAAAGCAATGAAATGTTTTGTGATTGAAAAGTTTTAATAGGTAAGAAGCAGGAGAAGTAACGTACTTTTTGTAGATGTAGTTACACTATTATGAATTGGATTCATGATTCTCTCCTGTTTTTTATGAAAGTATAGCAGATGTTTATTAAATATCCAAATTAAACTCGCTCACCCAAAAATGGATAAAAACGAGAAAAAATTAACTATTTTCTCGTTTAATATGTGCCATTCTAGACTCCATTCCCTTCTCTTCTTCGAATGCTAAAATAATCTCTTGAACTCTGTCGCCCTCAATTACCTCTACATCTAAAAGAACTGCTGACATATTCTCAATAGCTCCATCGTATTCTCGTAAAGTCTTTTTAACATACTCATAACGCTCAGTTAAAGTTGATTTAATACTGTTATCAATAGATTGTGCCATCTGTTCACTGTAATCATTGGCTACATGACCTCCACCCAAAAATGAACTTTGCGTTCTTGAGAGTACCATTAATCCTGCTACATCACTCATTCCATAAACCGTAATCATATCTTTTAAGATAGCTGTTGCTCGGTCAAGGTCATTTCCTGCACCTGTACTAATCTCTCCTAAAAAGACCTCTTCTGCAGCACGTCCACCTAAAAGGACATCTATCTCTGCCATAAGCTCATATTTACGCTTTAGGAATCTATCTTCATCATCAGGTAGGTGTAGTGTATACCCTAATGCACCCAAGCCTCTTGGGATAATAGATACTTTTGTAACACGTGTTGAACCTTCGGTTAGCTCTGCCATAAGGGCATGTCCACTCTCGTGATAGGCAACAATACGCTTTTCTACATCAGATACTTTTCTGTTTTTCTTCTCTAGTCCGACAAAAGCTCTCTCAATTGCCTCAAGAAGCTCCTCTTGTTCAATTAGTTTCTTATTTCTTCGACCAGCTAAAAGTGCAGATTCATTAATAATATTGGCCAAATCTGCCCCTGCCATTCCTGCCGTCTGTTTTGCAACAATCTCCATATCTACAGAGTCGGCAAACTTTACATCTTTTGAGTGTACTTTCAAAATAGCCAAACGTCCTGCAAAGTCTGGTTTATCTACCAATACTTGACGGTCAAAACGCCCTGCTCTTAGTAACGCAGCATCAAGAGTCTCTGGTCGGTTGGTCGCAGCGAGTACAATAACTGGTGTATCTGTTCCAAAACCATCCATCTCTGCTAGAAGTTGGTTTAGGGTCTGCTCACGCTCATCATTTCCACCCATCTGACCACCACTTGCTCTTGATTTACCAATAGCATCAATCTCATCAATAAAGATAATAGATGGAGCAACTTTTTTAGCCTGTTCAAACAAGTCACGAACACGACTTGCACCAACACCCACAAACATCTCGATAAAGCTAGAACCACTTACCGAGAAGAATGGAACTCCTGCCTCTCCTGCCACAGCTTTTGCTAAAAGTGTTTTACCTGTACCTGGAGGTCCCACAAGCAGAAGACCTTTTGGAATCTTTGCTCCAAGTTCAATATAACGCTCTGGATATTTTAAGAAGTCAACAATCTCAACAACCTCATCTTTTGCCTCTTGAACCCCTTGAACATCATCAAACTTAACGTTTGGTGTTTCCATATTTATCATCTTATCAGACTTTCCAGCCCCCAAGATTCCACCCATCCCTTTACTCATCTTTTTAGCTAAAAAAAGCCAAATACCGAAAAATATAAATATAGGTAAAAGCATACCAATAAGCTCGGATACAAACCCCTCGCCTATTCGCCCCTCGTAAGTAATATTCTTCTCTTCAAGCATTGGAATTAACTTCTCATCAAATGCAGGAACATTTTGTGCAATATATCGAATATTTCCACTCTTATCTACAGCTTCTATTGTTGATGATGTAATTTTTACAGACTTTACTTGGTCTTCTCTAATAAACTTTTTAATATCAGAATATTTTACATGTTCAGTCTTTGCAATATGATTACTGCCCATAATATTATTAATTGAATCTTCATTTGTAAAAGATTTAACAAGAATAATAATAACCAAAGCAAAAATTCCAAATGCTAAAAATGGATTATCATTAAAAAAATTATTGTTATTATCGTTATTTTGATTGTTATTTTGATTATTCATCTATTTTTTATATTTCCTAATTTATGATTTTTTATAGACCAGCGTTACCCACTCATCTTTCTGTTTTCGTTCTACCAACTCTAAACTGCTGTAAACCTCTGTAACTTGAGACTCTTTTTTATCTAAAATACCTGAAAGTATCAAGATACCATTATACTTTACTGCTCGTTTTAAATCGTGGACAATAAACTTAAGCACATCAGCAATAATATTGGCAATGACCACATCATACTCTCCTTGAGCTTGATTGGCAGAACCTTCCCATAGCTCTTCATACTCCTCATTATTGAGTGCAAAATTCTTTTCACAAGAGTCAACAGAAATAGGGTCAGTGTCACAAAGTTCAACTTTAGCACCAACTTTACAAGATGCTAAACCTAAAATACCTGAACCACATCCAACATCTAAAACACGATTTCCCTCTTTTACATAGGTTCCAATCGCATCTAAACATGAAAAGGTCGTTGCGTGATGTCCTGAACCAAATGCCAATGCTGGGTCTATCTTTATATTAATCTTACCCTCTTTTGCTTCATACCAACTTGGATAGATATAAAATTTTCCTGCTTCAATTGGTTCTATAGATTTCTGATACGTAGCAATCCAATCAACGTTATCTTTTATCTCCATTTTATACTCTATATCAATTGTTCCACCAAGTGTTCCAATTAATGATTTAACAGCCTCCTCTACATGAGAAAGGTTATTTTCAGAACGTACAATAATCCTATTTTTACCCAATTCAAGCCCATCTCCTGCAATATTTGCAATAAAATCAGCAATAAATTCAACAAAATCCTCTTTTAATGTCAATGTTAACTCATAATATTTTTCATGCATTAGCTACTCCAAATGCCTCTTTAAGGTCAAGTGTTCCCTCATAGAAGGCTTTTCCAACAATTGTTCCATCAATTCCAGCCTCAATCAACCCATTAATATCACTCATATCTTTTAATCCACCACTTGCAATGGTCTCTAGCCCCGAAGCCTCTTGAATTGCTTTTGTAAACTCAATATTAACCCCTGTCATCATCCCATCACGACCAACATCGGTACATATTATAGCTTCTACACCACAAGATGCAAACTCACGAGCCAAATCAGTAGCCTTCATATCTGAAGTCTCTGCCCAACCCTCAACAGCCACCATTCCATCAATAGCATCAATACCCACAACAATAGGGTATTTAGATGCCATATCTTTAACAAACTGTGGTTCTTTAACTGCAATAGAACCAAGAATCAATCTATCAATCCCCAACTCCAAATACATCTTAATGGTCTCTTCATCACGAATTCCCCCACCAAGCTCTAGCTTTAGGTTACAGTTTTCTCTAATCTTCTTAATCTGCTCCAAATTCTTAGGCTCTCCTGCAAAAGCCCCATTAAGGTCAACCAAGTGAACCCACTCGCTCCCCAACTCTTCAAATCGTTTAGCAACCTGCCAAGGCTCATCACTATATATCTTTGCAGACTCCATGAGTCCTTTACTTAATCTTACTGCTTTGCCATCTTTTAGGTCAATTGCTGGTAGTATTGTCATTTT
>Ga0256843_1003273_pt1 | contig 11349 bp, 14 predicted proteins | sample AlvinellametaG_FD_191572 | JGI IMG/M metagenome (GOLD analysis project Ga0256843, IMG submission 191572) | Pompeii worm associated microbial communities from hydrothermal vent at the East Pacific Rise, Pacific Ocean - Alvinella | ecosystem: Host-associated > Annelida > Integument > Unclassified ... | reverse complement strand
AATCCTCTAATCTATTTTTTATCTGTGCAATACCAAGTCTATGAGCAATAGGTGCATAAACTACCATTGTCTCTTCTGCAATTCTAAGCTGTTTTGGCTTTGGAAGAGCATCCAATGTCATCATATTATGCAATCTATCACAAAGCTTAACTACCAAAATTCTAACATCTTTGATAGAGGCAATGAGCATATTCCTAAAAGTAAGTGCTGAAGAGATAAGCTTTTGATTTGAGGTTGAAGGAATTAACTCTTCATCTCTTAGAACCTCAATTTTTGTAAGTCCATCTACCAAAAGTGCTACATTATCTCCAAATATATCTCTAATCTCATCTAAAGTATAATCAGTATCTTCAACTACATCATGAAGTAGTGCTGAAGCAACCATAGTCTCATCATTTGAAATCAAAGCAGTAAAAGCACCTACTATTATAGGGTGAATAATATATGGTTCTCCACTTTTTCTAACTTGCCCTTGATGAGCCTTCTTAGCTAAAGATAAAGCTTTTTGAATAATATCTGAATTAGAGTCGGTATAAGAAAAGAGAAGTTTCTCAGCCTCCTCTATGGTAGAGATATTACTTGCTTCGCTGAGTAAAGCATCCACAATTTTTAATCCTCATTTGAAACTATGATTTTACCTTCTGCTATCTCCACCAAGGCAATATCTGTAAACTTTTCTATCTTTGGGTCCATATCAACTAAAGGTGTAGCACCTTTTGAAATCTCTTCGGCTCTTTTACCAACAGCCACAGCTAACAAATATCTATCAAAAGAGAGTCTCTCTAACGCTTTTGCTGTTACTTCTTCTATCTTCATATTATCTAAAAATCCTTTCTTTAAATTTTTATTTTAAGATTCTACAATAGAGCATAGCTCTCTATTTCCATTAACAATTTTTAGTAAATTACCTTTTTCAAACATATTACAAACAATAATAGGCATACCGTTATCTCTAGCAAGTGCGATTGAAGTATCATCCATTACTTTTATATGCTCAGTTAATGCTTGGTCATAAGTGATTTTATCAAGCTTTACTGCATCATCATATTTATTTGGGTCTTTATCATAAACACCATCTACTTTTGTAGCTTTTATCAACATTTGAGCCTCAATTTCCGATGCTCTAAGGGTAGCTGCTGTATCTGTGGTAAAGTATGGATTACCTGTTCCTCCAGCAAACACTACTACTCTACCCTTTTCTAGATGTCTCTTTGCTCTACGAACTATAAAAGGTTCACCAACCTCTTTCATATGAATAGCACTAAGAAGCCTAGTTTCAAGCCCTGCATGTTCAAGTGCCTCTTGAATAGCGATACCATTAATAGCAGTAGCCAACATACCCATATAATCACCACTTGTTCTTTTGATAACACCATCAGCTGCTGCTGTAACACCTCGGATAATATTACCACCACCAATAACAATAGCAACTTCATTACCATTTTCAATTAGAGATTTTATCTCTTCAGATATATAGTGCAAGATTTTGGTATCAATACCATAACCATTCTTACCTGCCAAGGCTTCACCTGAAAATTTTATCAATACTCTTTTATTTTTCATTCTTTGCTACCTCATATTTTAAGTTGAGATTTTACCCTAAAGTACTTAAATTTGGTTGACTTTTGTTATAATCACAGAATATAAAAATCATAAAAAAAGGAAAAAATATGTCAGCCCAACTTTCAAAAGAAGATAAAGAAATTATATTAAATAGTATTAGAGATATTCCAGATTTTCCAAAGAAGGGAATTATATTCAAAGATATAACAACACTACTAAACAATCCAAAGGCTCTAAAAACTCTTATGAATCACTTAGAAGAGAGATACAAAGAGTATAATTTAGATTATATAGCTGGAATTGATGCAAGAGGATTTATATTTGGTTCTATTCTTGCTGATAGATTAAATATAGGATTTGTTCCAATTAGGAAAAAAGGGAAACTTCCATATACCACAGTAGCTCAAAAATATTCTCTAGAGTATGGATTTGATGAGGTAGAGATTCATATAGACGCATTTGGCAACAAAAAAGGAGCAAGAGTTCTATTAATAGATGACCTAATAGCCACAGGAGGAACAGCAAAAGCAGGTGCTGAACTTATAGATAAAGTCAATGCTAATTGTGTGGAGTGTTGCTTTATAATAGAACTTACATTTCTAAATGCAAGAGAAAATATAAAGACTCCAGTATATAGTGTTTTACAGTTTTAAACTACTCAAGAGAGGCAAAAGTCTCTCCTCTAAACATTCTATGCAAATAAGTACCAAAAATTTTATCTCTACTCCAGCTTCCCTCTTCTCCTTTTCCATTTGGAGTTTTGCTTAATATATCAAATCCTTTTTGAAGAGTCTCTTTTGTGGGTTTAGTATAGTGAAAAGCGTGTCCTCTCTTGCCATTTTGATTATAATAGTACCCTAACCTATTAAATCTATTATCCAAAATAAACTCAATATCCAAAATTCCACTCATTTCTTTCTCCCCTACTCTATTTGAGAGATAAAGCAACCCTGCACATTCAGCATATATTGGCTTTGTTTTACTATGAGATATAAGAGAGTTTTTAAAATTATAAGAATCTTTTACTCTACTATATGCACTATCACTCTCAACATATCCACCACAAATATATACTATATCACAACTTTCTGGGACAACCTCATCCTTGGTGGAATCAACTAAAATCACTTCTCTAAAAACCTCTCTAAAAAAAGAGAGATTATCATAATAGAGGAAAGAGAAATTTTTATCATAAACAATAGCCAAAAATTTATCTATCTTTTCTATCTTTTGAAATGGATATTCTATCTTTTTGACTTTTTTATCTCTTTTGGCGATTTGATAGATTTTATCTATATCTATATTTTGAAGTGCCTCTTTGCTAATATCTTCAATCTTGGATAAATCTTCCAAATCCAACCCCAAATGAGTATCTCTTAGAGAAGTTAGATTCTTTTTTATCCAACCTGCTACTACAATATTTGGATGGTCACTTTCTATCTGATTTTTTATCAATTTATAGTGCATATCCGAAGAGAGATTATTCAATACTACTCCTCTTATAGTGTTATCTTTTTTATACTCTAATAGCCCTTTTAAGATAGCAGAAATTGTAATATAACTACCACTTCCATCAAGTATCAAAATAGTAGATATATCCAAAAGCTTAGAGACACTATAAGCACTACAACCCTTATTTTCACCATCATAAAAACCCATAACTCCCTCAAGTATAGAAACCTCTTTATCGCTATAATGCCAATAGAGCCACTCAACCTCTTTTGGAGTCATTATAAAAGTATCCAAATTAATTGAATCTATCCCACAAATCATTTTATGAAATTGTGGGTCTATAAAGTCTGGGCCTATTTTAAATGGTCTAACAGATTTTCTAAAATGCCAAAGTAGTGCTGTGGTAAGTAGAGTTTTACCCTGATTTGAAGCAACAGCAGAGATACAAAGGTTTAACACTTTTCTCTCAACTCTCCACTCATCTCATATTTATTTAGATAACCTCTTGGAGTCAAAACCAAACCATTTGAAGTAAGTCTCGTTTGAGAGTTTCCAACTATAATAAGAGTGGACATAGTAATTTCTGGATGATTTATATCTTGGGCTATCAAATCTGTGGTTGTAGTAATTGTAATTTTTTCTTTATCCCTACCTACATGAGATGCTATAATAGCTATTCTCTCATCTATTTCACTTAGGGCTTTTAGAAAGTTTTGATAAGGAACTATTCTCTTTTTTGATTTTGGATTGTAAATTCCTAAAACCATATCAGCATCCAAAGAGTTTCTAACTCTTTTGTCTATAATATTTATGTCTGTCAATTTATCAGATAGAGAAATAACAGCAAAATCTTGACTAATAGGTGCACCAATCCTCGAAGCAGTAGCCAAAACAGAAGTAACTCCAGCAATAGAGACTACCTCTATCTCATCCCAAAGATTCTGTTTATCTACAAGTTCTACTATCAAAGTAGCCATACCAAAGACATTTACATCTCCATTTGAGATAATACAGGTAGTCTTTCCCTCTTTTGCATAATTGATAGCCTCTTGACATCTTTGAATCTCTTTTGTCATTCCAGACATAAAAACAGGTTTATCACCAATTAGCTCTTTTAGCTCTTTGACATAATTTCTATATCCTACAACAACCTCACACTCATCAAGTGCTTTTAGTGCTTCGGTGGTCATATACTCTATTCCACCTGCTCCACTACTTAAAATATATAATTTTTTTGCCATACTTTTATAACGCTCCTGCAATAGTTACTGAATTAAAATAAACTTCTTTTTTAAAAATAAGCTCTTTGTAGTCTGAAAGCAACAGGCTACAAGGTTCAGCCACACCCTTTATCCCAAAAAACTTGGTAGATGCCGATTCTGAAAACTCATTTTGGAGTGCGTTTATATCATAATCATCATAAAAAACTATTCTAAATTCATTTTCTCTTGCAAACTCCAATAATCCTTTTTCTCTCTCTTTTAGTATAAAAGAGGCTATATTTTTAATTTGAAACCTCGATAAACAATGTTCCTCTAAAAATAGTTCAAAAGCTTTATTAATTATCTCATAAGGTGTATCTCTGTTACACCCTATTCCCAAATAAACGGGTGGAGATAACCATAGATTATTCATAAATTTATTTGAAGGTGCTATAATTACCGTATCAGATATATTAAAATATACATTTTTCTTAGAAGTATCCATTAAATTTATCAATTTCAAATTCTCTTTATTTGGAATTGAATCAAAAATTTTTGGATAGGTAGCTACTTTCACCTTTTGTTTATTTATTAGCCTATTTGATATTTTTGCAAGAGGTTTTATATTACATATAATCCACTCTCTTTCTTTTGCCAACATCTCAAAAGAGAGAGTATTTGTTTGGTCTGTGGCTGTGGATATAAAATTGACACACCCATCGATTCTAGATGCAATAATATTAGAAAACTCATTAGCCCCAGCCAAATGTCCACCAAGCAGAGGAACAACTCTATCAAGGGCAAGATTCATTACAAGTATAGCTGGGTCTTTTGTCTTATCTTTTAAAAAAGGAGCTATTTTTCTAACGACTGCACCGATTGCCAAAAGAAAGATAATAGCATCATACTTTTTTGTTTCTTTGGATTTTTTCAAATTACCCCACAAAGAGGGTAATATATCATCTAATTTTTTATAATAGATAACTTTTTCAAAATTATGTTTTAAACCTTTTTTTGTATATATATCTATCTCATAATCTTTTAAATACAAAGATAATCTATATGCACTATCTAAGCTGGGTTGGTTTATTGTGACTATTGCTATATGGTGCATTTTTCCTTCTCTTATTTAGATTTTAAATTAGCTTTTTCTTTTTTTAGCTCTTGAATAGCACTTTTGTAATCTGCTCTACAACTCTTAACCCCTTGTCTATCTGAGGCATTTTTAACACAATCTCTGAAATTATTCATAATAGAAATTTTTTTATCTAAATGCTCAAGTATTAAAGCTTTTTTTTCAGAAAAGTTAGTAGAATCAGCTGACAAAGAGACTACACCAACAACTAATAACACTGCAAGTACTTTTATATTCATAATTAATTCCTTTAATTAAAATTTGTGAGGGAATATACTATAAATTTGTGGATAAATTGCTTAAGTTGCGATAGCTTTTCAGACTTTCTTTTTTTGGTTACTTTTTTCTTTGTTCTGACACAAAGAAAAAAAGTGACAAGAGAATATATAAATCAATTCTTCCTCTTACTATTTGGAATAGTAATCTTTTCAAAACCATTATAGTTTTGTCGTAGGGCTTCATAAGTTATAATCCCTACACTAATCCCCAGATTTAGACTTCTACCCTTTGCACCCATTGGAATTGTAATACATCTATCCTCATTTTCCAATAAAATATCCTCTCTTAAACCCTTTGTTTCTGAACCAAAAATTAGATAATCCCCTCTATTGAACTTGGCATCAAAATATAATTTATCTGTTTTTGTAGTAGCAAGATGAGAACTGTTATCTATTGGATGAGCCTCCAAAAACTCATCAAAACTCTCCCAAACAACCAAATCCAACTCTTTCCAATAATCAAGCCCAGCCCTTGTAACTGCTTTGTCATCTATATCAAACCCCAAAGGCTTAACTAAATGCAAAGTTGCACCCAAATTAACACATAATCGACCTATTGTTCCAGTATTTGGTGGAATTTGAGGTTCTACTAACACAATATTAAACATTTTATTATCCTATATTTTTTATTTATCTTAGATATAATAGTCTTATCACTTTACTTAGGAGATGCAATGAGACTACTCAAGAAAATAATATTAAGTGCAATTTTATCACTTTTATTCATAAGTTGTACTAAAGCTCCAATCACAGGTCGAAATCAGCTAATTATGATAAGTCCTCAACAAGAGGTACAGTTAGGGTACCAAAGTGCAAAGCAAATACTAACAAAAGAGAAAATTAGCAATGACCCAAGATTAAATGCGATGGTCAAAAGAGTTGGTGAGAGAATAGCCAAAGTTAGTGGTCAAAATGACTATAAATGGGAGTTTTTTGTTATAGATAATGACAAAGAGGCAAACGCTTTTTGTCTGCCAGGTGGAAAGGTTTTTGTATATACTGGACTTTTTAAATATATCTCAAATGATGCAGAATTAGCAGCAGTTATGGGACATGAAATAGGTCATGCCTTAGCTAGACATGGAGCAGAGAGAATAAGTCGTAGTGAACTAGTAAATGTTGGAGGACAAGTCTTGCAAAGCGTTATGGTAGGTAGAGGAAATCCTCAAAATACAGCAGCTGTTATGCAAGCATTTGGGATAGGAACTCAACTAGGAGTAATTCTACCTCACTCAAGAACACAAGAGTATGAGGCTGACCACATAGGATTAGTTCTTATGGCAAAAGCTGGATACGACCCAAATGCAGCTTTAACATTTTGGGAGAAATTTCAAAATAGTGGACAGACTCCACCAGAATATCTATCAACTCACCCAGCCCCAGCTAATCGTATAACTACTATCAAAAAACTTATTCCAAAAGTTATGCCTCTATATGAAAAGGCTATAAAAGCCTAAAAAACCCAGACTTTTATAGTCTTGGGTAAAATCAAAATCCAAAATAATTCGTTCTTATATGCAACTTTGCGATATAATCCCAAAAAAATTTTAATAAGTAGGAAATATCGTGAGAACACACTATTGTGCAGAGATAGACGAAACACTTATTGGTCAAGAAGTAACAGTAGCTGGTTGGGTATCAAGCAGAAGAGACCATGGTGGTTTGATTTTTATCGACTTGAGAGACAAAGATGAAGTAGTGCAACTTGTCTGTGACCCAGCAGATAGCAAAGAGGCTCACCAAAGAGCAGAAGAGGTTAGAGACCAGTTTGTAATAATTGCAACAGGAAAGGTAAGAGCTAGAGGTGAAGGATTAGAAAATCCAAAACTAAAAACTGGAAAAGTTGAAATAGTTGTAAATAACCTTGTTATAGAAAATAAATCTCTTCCTATGCCTTTTGATATTGGTGATGATAAAGTAAATGAAGAGATTAAACTAAGATATAGATACCTTGAGCTTAGAACTCAAAAATCTTATGATATATTTAAATTACGCTCAAAAGCAACAATAGCTACTAGAAATGCTCTTGATGAGCTTGGATTCTTAGAGGTTGAGACACCAGTTCTAACAAAATCAACTCCAGAAGGAGCAAGAGATTATCTAGTACCAAGTAGAGTTCATGCAGGAGAGTTTTATGCACTTCCTCAATCTCCACAACTATTCAAACAGCTTTTAATGGTTGGTGGATTTGACAGATATTTTCAAATAGCAAAATGTTTTAGAGACGAAGACCTCAGAGCAGATAGACAACCTGAATTTACCCAAATAGATATAGAAATGAGCTTTTGTGACCAAGAAGATGTTATAAATGTAGCAGAGAAACTTGTCCACTCTATATTTACTAAATGTGGTTTTGATATTCCAACAAAATTCAATAGAATGACTTATAATGAAGCTATGGAGAAATATGGAACAGATAAACCAGATATGCGTTATGATTTGGCTATGGTTGATGTAATCGATATTTTTGCAAACTGCCAAAATGAGATATTTTCAAATATTGCCAAAGATACCAAAAAAAATAGAATCAAAGCCCTAAAAGTTCCAAATGGAGATAATATCTTCTCAAAAAGAGAGATGAAAAGATTTGAAGATTATGTTAGAAAGTTTGGAGCTTCAGGACTTGGATATTTCCAAATGAAAGAAGAGGGATTAAAAGGACCTTTGACTAAATTTTTCTCTCAAAAAGATTTAGATGATATTATAGAAAGATGTGAGCTAAGTGTTGGAGATGTTGTATTTTTTGGTGCAGGAGAGAAAAAGCTTGTACTTGATTATATGGGCAGATTTAGAATCCATCTTGCAGAACTTATGAATATTATTCCAAAAGATAAATTTGAATTTTTATGGGTTACAGATTTTCCTATGTTTGAAAAAGAAGATGGAAAAGTAAAAGCACTTCATCACCCATTTACAATGCCAAAAACAGATGAAAATGGAAAAATTTCATATGATGATATAGAAGAGATTCAATCAATAGCTTATGATTTGGTTCTAAATGGAACTGAACTTGGTGGTGGTTCTATCCGTATCCACAAAGAGGATATTCAAGCAGAAGTATTTAAGTTACTCGGAATCTCAGATGAAGAGGCAGAAGCTAAGTTTGGATTCTTGCTAAATGCTCTAAAATTTGGTGCACCTCCACATGGTGGGATAGCATTTGGACTTGATAGACTTGTAATGCTTATGACTGGTGCAAGTAGCATTCGTGAAGTTATAGCATTTCCAAAAACTCAAAAAGCACAATGTCTTCTCACTCAAGCACCAAGCGAAGTGGATAACGAACAGCTAAAAGAACTCCATATTAGAGTTAGACAACAAATCAAATAAAAAAGGAACAAAGAATGTCAAAAAAACTATTTTTAATAATCGGCGCACCTGGAAGTGGTAAAACCACAGATGCAAGTCTAATAGCACAAAGACATAGTGATAGTATAGTTCACTACTCCACAGGAGATATGCTAAGGGCTGAAGTGGCAAGTGGTAGTGAGCTAGGTAAAGAGATAGAAAGTTATATCTCAAAAGGAGAACTTGTTCCACTTGATATTATTGTAAATACTATTATTTCAGCTATCAATAACGCTCCAGTAGATAATGTACTAATAGATGGATACCCAAGAAGTACTGAACAGATGAAAGCACTAGATGAGCTACTTCAAAAAAGAGATGATATAGAATTAGCATCTGTAATAGAAGTAAGAGTTAGTGAAGATGTAGCAAGAGAAAGAATCCTAGGTCGTGCATCAGAAGCAAAAGAGGGTGAAGCAAGAAGTGATGATAGTATAGAAGTTTTCCAAAACAGAATGAAAATATATACTGACCCACTCAAAGAGATTCAAGATTTTTATAATGAAAAGTCACTTTTACATGTAATTGACGGAGAGAGAACTCTAGAAGTTATAGTAGATGATATGGATAAATTTATCCAAAGTAAAATAGAAGAGAAATAAATCTATTTCTCTTCCTCTCTTGGTAAAAATTTACCACATCCCTTTTCGGGAGTTCCTCCAAAAGTTTTAACTTCTCTAGCTGTTTTATTCTCATAAATCACTGTTCTTTGACACTCTGAAGACTTAATACATTCACTGTTATTACATCCTACATCTGCTGGTACTGACATTTTTATTCCTTATTATATTTTTTTGAAATAGTATCCAAATTTTACTTTTTATTGACTATAATCAATCTCTTTATAAGGTATTATAATTATAATAACACAAATTTATAAATAGGAGACAATATGTCTGAAATAGAAAAAAAAGAAATTGAAGTAGCAGGTGCAACAGTACCTTTTTTTGAATATAAAATAGGAGATACTCAATATTATGAGTTTGATACTTCAAGATGTGGACCTCCAGACCCAATGGTAAATGCTATGGCTGGATTGAAACTTATTACTGATGAAAATAAAAAATTAGTAATGATTAATCACAAAAAACCTATGGGATTACTTGATAAAATAGGTCAAAATTTTGATATTACAGATGAAAAACTAGAAGATGGTCGTGTAAAACTTGTTTTCTCTTATAGACCTCAAGAGAGTGAAAAAGCTGACTTAACTCAAACTAGCTGTCACGGATAAGAGGTTATGTTTGCAGTATCAAAAGATTTTGCACCACCTCTAAAACTTATTGCTCCTTATTTCAAAATAGGAGTAATATTTTATCTACTATCTACAATATCTCTTTTGGCTTTTAATAGTAATTTTGCCTACCAAGAGATGGCTATTGCAGGATGGATTCACCTATTTTTACTTGGTTTTGTAATGGTAATTATATTTGGAGCTATGGCTCAACTAATTCCTGTGGTTTTAGAGGTTGGTCATGCTGTGGTTGATTTGTATTATGTCATACTTCCACTGCTAGTAGTTGGTGTTATTGGAATGGTAGTTGGATTTTGGATAAATCCTGCTATATTACCATATGGTGGTATATTGGTTTTAACATCAATGATTATTTTTGCATCAGAAGCATTTGCAACGCTTAGAAAAACTAAAATAGATACAATTACAGTAAAAACTGTTGCTGTGAGTAACTCCTATTTGTTAATTGGAATTTTGACAGGGTTTGCAATAGCTTTAGGACTTAGTGGGGCTATATCTATAAATGTTGATACTATGTTAAAAGCTCACGCTTACGCTGTTTTAGGTGGTTTTGTACTACTTACAATCATGGGACTCTCTCTCACTCTAATTCCTATGTTTTCTCTAGCACATGGATTTGATGAGAAACCAATAAAAGCAGGATTTAATCTCGTAGCTATTGGCGTAGGTATAGTTTTTGTTGGTGCATTAATGGATATTAGTTTTATTCAATGGATAGGTTATCTAACTACACTTGTTGGTGTAATATTTTATATCTATCAAATCTATCTAATATACCAACTAACAGTTAGAAAAGAGCTAGACATATGGGCTAAATCTATGCTTTTTGGTTTTGGTTCACTTATGGCATCTATCTTTTTTGGACTTGTCTATTTTATAGCACCAGATAGCCAACAGTTTATAAATACGTCTATTTGGTTTTTGATGTTAGGTTTTATAGGGTTTTTGATAAATGGACATCTATATAAAATAGTTCCATTTTTAGTATGATTTGAGAGATTTTCACCACTAGTTGGAAAAGAAAAAGTTCCAATGCTTCATGAAATGTACCCAAAAGAACAAGCTAATGTAATGTTCTGGTTTAGTGCAATAGGTACAGTTATAGGAGGTTTAGGA
>Ga0256843_1003272_pt1 | contig 11350 bp, 10 predicted proteins | sample AlvinellametaG_FD_191572 | JGI IMG/M metagenome (GOLD analysis project Ga0256843, IMG submission 191572) | Pompeii worm associated microbial communities from hydrothermal vent at the East Pacific Rise, Pacific Ocean - Alvinella | ecosystem: Host-associated > Annelida > Integument > Unclassified ... | reverse complement strand
GCTTACTAGCCTCATTATTGATTACAAAATGGTATGTTTGAGCTTTTGGTATAGGAGGTGTTTGAACTGGTGCACTGTTTTTTACATTTAGATTATTTGCCATTTGCTGAGCAAGAGCAAATCCCATACCCATACCCATCGCATCACCTGCCGTGCTTGATCCATTTGCACTATTTTCAAGTGCTTGAGCTGTTTGGTATTTTAAATATTTATCAAGATCACCAGCAAGCTCCATACTTGTTCGTTTATCAAGTGCTTTTTCCACTTCAGGTGGCAAAGAGATATTTTCAATAAGAAGATTAACCAACTCAAGTCCATAAGCCTCAAAATCTTGACTTATCTCATTTTTTATAAAAGTTCCCAACTGCTCATAGTTTCCAGCTAGATCAAGTACAGGGATATTTGCTTGTCCAAGTATTGAAGCAAATCTTGATACTATCACATTTCTAAGTTGATCACTTACCTCATCTACTGTAAAGTATCCATCCGTTCCAACTATCTCCTGTAAAAATACTTTTGGATCCTCTATCTTAATTCCATATGTTCCAAATGCTCTGATTCTAATAGGACCAAACTCCTTATCTCTTAACATAAGTGGATTTTTTGTTCCCCATTTTAGATCCAAAAACTGTCTTAAATCAAAGAAATAAACCTCAGCCTTAAATGGTGATTCAAAAAGATGATCCCAATGATTAAGTGTAGTCATTATTGGCATATTTTGAGTATGTAGTTCATAAATACCAGGTGTAAATATATCAGCTATTTGCCCCTCATTTACAAAAATAGCAACTTGAGATTCCCTTACAGTTAATTTCGCGCCATATTTTATCTCGTTGCCATATCTTTCAAATCTATATACCATAGTATCATCAGTGTTGTTTGTCCACTCAATGACATCAATAAACTCACCTAATAATTTATCAAAAAATCCCATTATTTATCCTCTAATAGTTTTGTCTCTTCTTTAGATTCTTCCTCAAGACCAACTTGTTTTGCATGAGTTGATATCAAAGTTTGTTTTAGATCTTGTTCTAATTGTTCCAACTCTTGTTTTGCTTTTTCTCTTGCTTTTTTACCCTCATTTGCTATAGTTAATCCATCTTCAATTGTTTCTATCAATAGCTTATTTGCAAGCTTGATACTTTCTATATCAAATACCCCTCGCTCTGCTAATTTTTTCGTTTGTGCATTTGCCTCTTTAAGATTTTTTGCATTTGCTTCAAGTAGTTCATTTGTAAGATCCATAGCATCATTTAGAACTTTTCCAGCTTTTTGATTATTATAAATTGTAATTGTTTGAGCTAATTGATTTTTCCACAATGGCACAGTATTTACAAGTGTAGAGTTTATCTTATTTATCAAAGTCTTATCATTATCTTGAACCAATCTAATTGATGGCAGTGCTTGAAGTGCTACTTGTCTTGTAAGCATAAGATCATGTACTCTTCTTTCAAAATCATCTCTTATAGCTCTTAGATCTTTTAATTTTTGAGCATCCAGCATATTTTGTGATTCTTTTGCTTTTTGTTCAAGTGCAGGGATCTCTTCATTGTCTAAAATCTCAATTTTTTTCTCCCCTGCAACTATATAGTTTTCAAGCTCATATATATAGTTTAAATTTGCATCATACAATCTATCTAAAGACTCAATATCAGTTAAAAGTGTACCTTTTTGTTTTTCAAGTTCATCTGTTATTGCTTCTATTTGCTCTTTTGTATCCTCATATTTGCTTAAAAATACAGCCAATGGCTTTGCTTTTCCAAACAATCTATCAAAAAATCCAAGTTTTTTATTTGGATCTAGCTCATCAATATCAAACCCTCTTATTGTAGTAATCATATTTGAAAGTGGCATACCAGCCTCACCCAAATCTTTATTTTTTACACCCTCAAGCATAGATGATGATACATTTGTAAGCTCTTGTTGTGCTTTTGATCCAAACTCAATAATAGAATTACTACTGCTTAAATCTATTTTCTCAACTATTGAATCTACTAATTCCTGATCTTTTACTTCTATTTTTACTAACTCTTTTGTCATATTTTAATCCTCATTTTGTAATCTTTTTTTCATAACTTCAATCTTTATATCCAAATCTATCAAATCATCATCCATAAGTTTTTCATATTGATTATTTAACTTCTCAATACTACTATTAAGTGTACTTAAAAATGATTCTTTCATGGTTTGGTGTTTATTTTGAAGTTCCAATTTTATATATATTTTTGACATATTTGTAAGCTCTTGTAGATAACTTACCAAATATTTTCTTGCTTTGTCATAATCATCTGGTTCATTTTGTATATGCTCTACTATACTAAAAAAAGCATCTGCCATACCATTCATACTGTTTTTTATTTCACTACTTGTTGATTTTTGTGCCAATTGTCTTATAGTATCAATATCCTCATTTGCTTTTATTAGAAGATTCATAATTCTTTGAGCAGATCTGTCACTTTCATATCCATCTATTTTATCTTCAAACGGATCAAAACCATAATATAAATACCATCCAATAAGCATAACTATAAAAAACAGTATTGATGTTATTAATGAATATCCACCAAGATAAGCTGAATATGAAGATACTAGAGAAAGCATAACTGCAGCAACTGTTTTATATGGGATTTTTGGCGCTTTTGCATATTTTGAGTTATTATATATTTTTTCTAGAGCGATACCTTTTCTTAAAAACAAAAATGCATTTACAAAACCAGCAAATATAACCAATCCACTGATAAAATAAAAATTCTCCCCGTTGCTTAAAGCTTTTATACTAAAAGATAGATATTTAATACCAATCAGTAAAAATACAATTCCTGTGAATATTGGAGTATATGATGAAAGTTTGTTTTTCTTATTTGGAGTGTATCGTTGTGCACTATTATAGCTATTTGAAGACGACATCTGTGACACCTCCAAATGCAGTGATAAATAAAACACTGTAAAACAAAATAAAACCTATACCAACCCGAATCCATTTGGGCATCTAGACCACCTTAAAAAAAAATTTGAGTCATTATATCGTTTTTATAATTATTTTTACTTAATTTATAATATATTTATTTACCCTTTTATATTTGTTATAAATCTATTTCTTCCTGCTCTTTTTGCCTCATACAATAATTGATCTGCTTTTTCATAAATTTTTTGTTCATCTTTTTCATCATCTGCAACAACATATACTCCCAAAGAGATAGTTACAAACTCATCAACCTTACTACCTTCATGCTTTATTTTGATTTTTGATATATTATTTAATGTATTTTGAGCAATTTTTATAACATCCTCATCATGTTTGATATGAAACAACATACCAAACTCCTCCCCACCTAATCGAAAAACCATATCACCCTCTCTATACAAAGAGTGGCTTAACGCTTTTGCAACTTTTTTAAGTGTTTTATCTCCTGCTTGATGTCCATAAATATCGTTATATTGTTTAAAAAAATCTATATCAATAATAGCCAAAACTAATTTTGAATTATTCTCCTCTTGTAACTTTTGACTAAACACCTGATCAAAATATCTTCTATTATATAAAGAGGTCAAAGCATCAGTGATAGAGATTTTTTCCATCTGTTTTCTTTGACTAACATCCTCTTCTATTGTGTTGTATCCTATATATTCACCATTTTCATCAAATTCTGGAATAAAAACAGCTTTAACCCAATATTTTGTACCATCTCTTTTAATATTTACAAGATCTATACTAATTTTTTCATCTTCAAACTCAATATCTTCCAATTTTTTAGTTAAATTAAAATATCTTAATACATTGTGATTTTTACCTATTATATCCTCTTTGGCAAATCCACTATCTATACAATACGCTTCACTTATGTATATAATCTCATTTTTTTTATTTACTTTGGTAGCTAAAACATTTTTATCAAATAAAGATACCACTAATTCTAATTTATTTTTTTGCTCTTCCAGATCTTCTGTTTTTTGTTTAATAATTTTATTTACTTTTTCTAAATTTCTTTCTGTAATTATAAAAATAGTTAAAAGACCCAAAATAATAATAGCAATAATTGAATAGATTAATATTTGTATAGTTGATATACTAGTGGGGTTATTATTGTCATTTCCTACAATTGTTTGTAAATTAATATTTGCAAATAACAAATATAATAATATTATGCCAACAATTATGTACAATATTCTTTTCATCATTTGCCTTTATAAAATAATATTTTCTAATTATAGCTAAGGTAAGTTTAAAAAGGATACTTTATAACATTTTATTCATCATTTATAAAAACAAAAGCTTATTCATAATATAATCCATTATTAAAACAAAGGAAAATAATGTTAGAAGAGTTTAAGAAGTTTCTTATAAAAGGAAATATGGTTGATATGGCAGTTGGTTTTATATTTGGTGCAGCTTTTGCAACACTTGTAAAATCATTAGTAGCAAATATAATTATGCCACCTGTTGGTATGTTGCTTGGAAAAGTAGATTTTTCAAAACTGTTTATTGCACTTGATGGTAAAACATATGAAACAATGGCAGCTTTGGACAAAGCTGGAGCTCCTGCAATAAAATATGGTGTATTTATCAATGATACAGTATCATTTGTAATTCTTGGATTTGTAATGTTTATGTTTATAAAAGCATACAACAAGTTAAAAACAAAAGAGGAAGAAGCTCCAGAACCAGAACCTACTACAAAAGTATGTGAGGATTGTGCTATGGAGATTCCATTAGCTGCAAAAGTATGTGCACATTGTGGAAATACTAAAGTATAAAATATATATTAAAATACAGTAATAACTTTATTACTGTATTTGTTTTTAAATTATTTAATAGATAAATAATAATCTTTTGGGTATAATCTTTGATTATTTTAAAAAATTAGGAAATAATTTGAAAACAATTACAGTTGCCCATTCTCCAGATGCTGATGATATATTTATGTATTATGCTATAAAATTTGGCTGGGTAAATTTAAAAGATACAAAATTTGACAATATCGCACAAGATATAGAAACATTAAATAAAGCTACACTAGAGGGTACTTACGATATATGTGCAATCTCTTTTGCTCTTTACCCATTTGTGAAAGATGATTTTGCTCTTTTAAAAACTGCAGTTAGTTTTGGAGATGGTTATGGTCCAAAACTTGTAAAAATAAAAAATAAAAATCTAAAACCTAATTTTAAAGTTGCCCTTAGTGGACAATATACGACAAATGCTTTACTTTTTAAAATAGCTTATCCAAAAGCTAGAATTACATATATGAATTTTTTAGATATTGAACAAGCTGTACTTGATGGGACAGTTGATGCTGGTGTTTTAATTCATGAATCGATATTAACTTACAATGATAAACTTGAAGTTGAAAAAGAGTTATGGGATATATGGCAAGAGTTAGCAGGTAAAGATTTGCCCCTACCACTTGGTGGGATGTGTATAAGAAGATCTATTCCGTTAAATCAAGCAATTGATTATGAAAATACACTTATAAAAGCAGTAAAAGTAGCAAACAACAATAAACTACTATTATCTAAAATGTTACTTGAAAGAGATCTAATCAGAGTAGATCATGATACTTTACAAACATATCTTGGACTTTACGCCAATGATGATTCTATTCAATTAAGTCCACTTCAATACAAAGCATTGGATAAATTATACGAACTTGGACACAAACATGGATTTTACAACGACCTTATAAAATCACAAGATTATATTATACCTTCACAATATCAGGAGCTAAGAAATGGCTAAAATCTTTTTACCTATTTTTTTAAGTTTGTTATTCTGTATAAATTTACAAGCTACAGATAAATATGATGATGAGTTTGCAGAGTTTGATTATGAGTTTGCAAGTGATGAACCAGCAGTTAAAAAAGAGCAAAAAAAAGAGCCTTTGGATGGATATAACAGAGTTATGACAAATTTTAATGACAAATTTTATATCTATGTATACAGACCTGTTTCTAAGGGGTTTGATACAATTATGCCAGATCAAGTACAAAACAGTATTCAAAATGTTTTTAACAATTCCACATTTCCTATACGATTTGTTAATAATATACTACAGTTGAAATTTGATAAAGCCTTTATTGAAGCAGGAAGATTTATCATAAATACAACAGCAGGTGTTCTTGGAATTTTTGATGTAGCTAAAAATCAATTTCATCTTGTAACAACTCCAGAAGATTTTGGACAAACTCTTGGGTTTTATGGAGTAGCTACAGGATGGCATATAGTATTACCAATTTTAGGACCATCAAATGTTAGAGATATAGTAGGAATGTTCCCTGATTCGTATCTAAATCCAGGTTCTTATGTAACAAGCAGAAGAGATACATTTATAGCAAATGAGGATCATGCTTGGAAATTAAAACTATTAGATACAGTAAATTATGGATCTTTAAATTATAAAACATTTGATATTATGAGAAAAGATGCAATTGATCTTTATCCATATTTGAAAAACACTTATGAACAACATAGAATAAAACAGATAAAGGAATAAAAATGAAAAAACTTATACAAAATATTTTATTAATAAGCATATTTTTAAGCCAAATTGTACAAGCAGATGTAAAAGCTGATATATCTACACAATTCACAACTAGACTAGATGCAGCGTTACAAGTAGTAAATAATAAACAACTTAACAAAGAGGAAAGAAATCAAAAAATCATTGAAGTTATAAAACCGATGTTTGATTTTGAATTGATGGCAAGATTAAGTATCGGTAGAGCTTGGAAAAAATTAGATGATACTACAAAAAAAGAGTTTGTTGAGATTTATGTTAAAAGAATGGAAAAATCATATTCAAATAAAATTGACCAATATACAGATGAAAAGGTTATCATAGAGGATCTAAAACAACCAAAGCCAAATAAAGCTATCCTTATAACTTACCTTGCATCAAAAAATGACAAACTTACAATTGATTATAAATTTTATCATCCAAAAAAGAAAAAACCAAATAAAGATGAGTGGCTTATATATGATGTTGTAATAGCAGGAGTTAGTATAATTAAAACTGATCGTGCACAATTTAGTGAAGTACTTAAATCTCATGATATAAACTATCTAATGGAACAGATGAAAAAATAAAATTAGATGAAACAAAATATTTATACAAAAGCAGTACTGCACAATCCTAAAAAAGTATTAATATTTATCACAATTATAACAGCTGTTTTAGCCTTTTTTGCTCTAAGATTAGAAATAGATGCATCGGCTGAAACATTATTGCTAGAAGATGACAAAGATTTAAAACTAGCAAGAGAAGTTGCAAAAAGATACCCTGGAGGTGAGTTTTTGGTATTAACCTACTCACCAAAAGTTGATCTACTATCAGACAAATCTATAAATACAATAAAATCTATAAGTAATGAAATATCTAAATTAGAATTAGTAACATCAATAACTTCAATTATAAATGTTCCACTTTTACAATCTCCTCCAAAACCAATAAAAGAGTTATTAAACAATATACCAACATTACAAACTCCTACTACAGATAAAACTCTGGCAAAAAAAGAGTTTTTAAACTCTCCTTTATACAGTAATAATCTTGTAAGTGAAGATTTTAAAACAACTGCTCTTTTAATTAATTTAAAAGAGGATAAAAAATATCAAGATCTAATTCAAAAACGAACACTTTTAAAACAACAAAACAAAACTACAGAACTAGAAAATCTAAAAAAAGAGTTAAAAGAGTATAGAGATTCTCAAAGAGAATTGATGCATCAAACAATTATCAAAATCAGATCAATTATGCAAAAATATCAAAAAGATGCAACACTTCACTTAGGTGGAGTTAGTATGATTGCAGATGATATTACAACATTTGTACAAAATGATCTGCAAACTTTTGGGGTAGTTGTATTTTTATTATTGGTTTTGGTTTTAGCAATTATATTTAGAGATCTCAAATGGGTGCTTATCCCTATAATTATATGTACATATTCCGTTATTAGTTCAACCGGATTATTAGGATTACTTGGTTGGGAGATAACTGTAGTATCTTCAAATTTTATATCGTTGCAACTTATTATGAATATGTCTTTGGTAATTCATCTTGTTATAAAATATAAAGAAAATTTAGAAAAATATCCAACACATACTCAAGAGCAACTTGTATATGATACAGTAATGAGTATGTTCAAACCATCATTATTTGTTGTTATTACTACAATTACTGGTTTTTCTTCACTTGTACTTAGCAATATTTTACCTATTATGAATTTTGGTTGGATGATGAGTATTGCTGTAACTTTATCTTTATTTTACACATTTCTAATGTTTCCATCTATACTGATGTTATTGCATAAGAAAAAACTGCCAAAAAATACAAGAAAAAAAATAAACTTTACAAAACATCTTGCCCACTATGCACAAAATCATCAAAAACTAATAATTCTAACAACCTTACTTTGTATAGCTTTTACTATAACTGGAGCAAAAAAACTATTTGTAGAAAACTCTTTTATTGATTATTTTAAACAAAATACAGAGATATACAAAGGGATGAAAATAATTGACCAACAACTAGGTGGTACTACTCCACTTGATGTATTAATTACATTTAAAGAGGATGATAGTATCAAAGAGATTACTGTAGTTGAAAATAGTACAGATGAAGATGATGATATGATGGATGAGTTTGAAGATGAGTTTGCTGCTGATTCAAATGAGAAACAATACTGGTTTACTCAAGCAAAAATGCAAAAAGTAAAACAAATACACAACTATCTTGATTCATTACCTCAAATTGGAAAAGTATTATCACTTGCAACTATGGGAGAGATAGGAAAAACTTTAAATGATGGGGTAGAATTAGATAGTTTGGCTTTAGCTTTATTGTATCAAAAACTACCAAGTGATTATAGAAAAATTATACTTGATCCATATATGAATATAGAGCATAATCAGTTAAGAATTTCTATGAGAATTATCGATTCACAAGAAAATTTAAGAAGAAATGAACTGCTTAAAAAGATTAAAAAAGATCTAAACACTATGATAAATCCAAAATATGAACAAATAGATATTAGTGGGATTATGGTGCTTTATAATAATATGCTCCAGTCTTTGTTTGATTCACAAATCAAAACATTGGGTATGGTGGTAATTTTACTATTTATTATGTTTTTAATTTTATTTAAATCTTTAAAAATAGCTATTATTGCTATTATCGCAAATCTTGTTCCTGTTGGGGTTATTTTTGGTTTTATGGGATGGATGCATATACCTTTGGATATGATGACTATAACCATTGCAGCTATTAGTATTGGAATTGCAGTTGATGATACTATCCACTATATACATAGATTCTCTTTAGAATATGAAAAAACAAAAAACTATATTACTGCTATGAAAAACTCCCATGCACATATTGGTACAGCTATGTTTTATACTTCAACCATAATTATTATAGGGTTTAGTGTACTTTTAACTTCAGCATTTATCCCTACAATCTATTTTGGGATATTAACAATTATTGCTATGTTTATGGCTATTGTTGCAGATTTACTACTATTGCCTGTATTGCTTTTGATTTTTAAACCACTAAAGAGATAAGATGAAAAAAACTATAGATTTTTCACACTACAGTTCAATACATATTGGTCCCATTTTGGATGTAGAGGTGATTAATAAAATAGACTCTTCAAATGATTCTTTTACCATAATAGGAAAAGCAAATAATCTGCTTGTAGCTCCAAGTGTTTCAAATCTTGCAATCTTGGGAGATGAGTTTAATTATATAAAACAAAAAGATAACAAACTTTATGTAGGGTGTGCTACTAGCAGTGGAAAACTTCTAACTTATACAAAGAAAAACAATATAGCAAATTTTGAATTTCTAGCAAAGCTTCCAGGGAATATTGGTGGATTAACAAAAATGAATGCTGGATTAAAACAGTGGGAGATTTTTAATTATATTCACAGTATCAAAACAAAAGATGGGTATATACCAAAAAAAGATATTGAATATAGCTACAGGCATACAAAAATTGATACAATTATATATGAAGTTGTATTTGATATAGAGTATGGATATGATAAACAAAAACAAGCTATGTTTACAAAAATGAGAGATAATCAACCACAAGACCCAAGTGCCGGATCTTGTTTTAAAAATCCACCAAACAATAGTGCTGGAAAACTTATACAAGATGTTGGACTAAAAGGTTTTGTATATGGGAGAATGTCATTTAGTTGTATTCATGCAAATTTTTTGGTAAATCTTGGTGGTGGAACATTTGACGAGGCCATCTATTTAATAAATCTTGCCAAACAAAAAGTAAAAGAGAAGTTTGATATATCTCTTCAAGAAGAGATAATAATATTAAAATAGATTAAAAAAGCTATATTTAAATTAATCTTATATATAATCACAAAAAATAACTAGGAAGTACCACTATGAAAATAAAATTTTATACAAAACTTACACTGCTACTTCTCAACTCTTGGCGTTAGCCAACTTACTTTTATAAGCCTACCATAGCATTTTTCAAGCAATTTTTGTAATTTTTTAATTACTTCATTTATATATTTTTATATATCCAAAATCAAAAGGATACTTTATGCAATTTTCAATAGAGAGTTTTTTATTGGCTAATTTTATTATACTAGTTAGTTCAATTTTACAAATGGCAACAGGAGTTAGTATAGGTATGATAATAGTACCATTTCTAGCGATGATAAGTTATGAACTAATCCCTGCTCCAATAGTATTTGCATCTATAGTTTTAACTATAATGATGGCATACAAAGGTAGAGCAAATATAGATACTAAAAACCTACCTCAAATAGGATTAGGTATGTTTATTGGTATTTTTGTTGCACTATTTATACTTATAAATACCAATTTTAAATATTTGGGTTTAGTATATGCAATTTTTATATTAATATCAATCTTTATAAGTATAAAAATAAAAACATTTACACTAAACTATAAAATAAATTATATTGGTGGTTTTCTAGCAGGAGTTATGGGAACAACAGCTGCTGTTGGAGGGCAAATATTAGCCTTACTTTTTCAAAACCATAAACTTGAATCCATCAAAGCAACTCTATCTTTTTTATATACACTATTTTCAATTGCTATGCTAATAATATTTTACTATTATGATAGATTTACATACCATGATATGGTATTGGGATTTTATATGATGCCCGGATTTTTAATAGGATACTTTATATCTAAATATTTTGTTCACTATTTTAATCCAAAATATACAAAAACAGTTGTTTTAAGTATGGCAACTTTAGGATCTGTTATACTTATAGTTAAAACTTTTATGGTTTAATCCAATAATATATAAAAATTACATATAATAAAACAAGATATTATTTAAAGGTTAATTATGA
>Ga0256843_1003270_pt1 | contig 11351 bp, 4 predicted proteins | sample AlvinellametaG_FD_191572 | JGI IMG/M metagenome (GOLD analysis project Ga0256843, IMG submission 191572) | Pompeii worm associated microbial communities from hydrothermal vent at the East Pacific Rise, Pacific Ocean - Alvinella | ecosystem: Host-associated > Annelida > Integument > Unclassified ... | reverse complement strand
CTGTGGATAACGGCAACAAATTCTGGCATTTTGTCAATGATCCTACTGCCAGTTCTCATATTGGAAATGCCGGTGATACCGGTGGAACTCAATCTGCAAGTGGCGGATATTTTGCTTTTGTTTCCGATTATGGAACTCCTTCACCCAACGGAACAATTATGTATACGCCTAAAATTGACCTCAGTTCATTGAGCAATCCTGCTATATCTGTTTACATTTTAAGTAATAATGAAGGTAGTTTGAATGTAACATATACCATTGAAGCTTTTAATGGAACCGACTGGGTGCCTATTTTTACCAACAATACCAATACGGCCGGTTGGGAAGAAAAAATTATTATTTTGTCGTACCACAATATCCCCGAGCAAACTCAATTTCGGTTTGTAGTTACCGAACCTTCGGGTAGTGACAATAAAGATGATTTTGCGATGGATGATTTTGTAATAGATGAACGTTCAAATTTGAGCAATAAAGAATTTGCTATTGAAAATATTGAAATTTATCCTAATCCTGTTGTAGACTATTTGTATATTAAACTCCCCGGCAATCAAATCCCTGCCAAAGTAGAATTGTTTGATATAACCGGTAAATTGATTCTTAGGAAACACAATACCGGTAAAATTGATATGAGTAACTTACCCAAAGGAAATTACTTAATCAATATATACAATGATAAAAATATTTCTGTTACGCAGAAAATTATAAAATAGGTACTAGATTTTAGTATATTTAAGTAAAGTTTTATAAAACGCGCGAAAAAAATCGCGCGTTTTTTTTTATCGATAAATGATTTGTTATAAAACTTTTGTTTTATTGCTCACAAATAGGGTTAAAACTTTGCATTTTACATTTCGCTTTCAATCTCTAAAAATATTTTTCATAATACCGCATTTATTTTATTCATCCTTTCAATCTCTGACATTTCAGTTCATAGTTGTTTAGTTTTTAATTTGTAACGAAAGATTAAAACACTCAGAATTATCAACCCGAAAAAAATAAATGAAACTAACGAAATCAAACCGCCGGTTTTGACAATTTCCGGTTCAAATTCAAATTCAATTTGATGTTTGCCGGCAGGAACCACCAAAGCACGCAAACTATAATCTACCTTGTAGATTTTAGCCGGTTTTCCATCTATGTTTGCCTTCCAGCCGTTTTTGTAATAAGAATCTGAAAATACGGCAAAAGCTTGTTGGGCGCTATTGCTTTGATAGACTAATTTTTCGGGATGATATGATATAAGTTTTATCACTGACAAACTGTCTTTATAAGGGCTAAACGATAATTCCGTTTGGTATTTTTTATTAATAATTGCCGTGTTTTTACTGTCAAAATTTTTCAACTGTAAAATTTCTTGATTTTCATCTTTGACAAAGTCAAAATTTTTGACAAACCAAGCATTTCCATTAATACTGTCATTGACTTGCCATCCGGTTTGTCCTTTGTCATCTTGAAAAATAAAATATTTCACATTATATAAATTCAATATTTCCGGATTGAGCTCTTTGTTTAAATAAAAATCAAATAAATCTTGTATACGACGTGGTTTAGCTGCATGATAACCCCCAAGCTGCTTATGAAAATAAGAAGTAAGACCGTCAGTCAAAGGATTTCGGGTGAAATTCATGACCCTGTAATAGCTCCGGTCTTTTACAATGGCTTTGTCCGCTTGGGTAGGCGTAAAAACACGGTTGTAATAATCAGCATTGACAAAACTTTCGTTATTGACATAACGCTTATCTACACCTGCCAAATCAAGTAGTACCAGCAAAGCCAATAAAGGAACAGCTGCTTCTGTTTTGATTTTCTGTTTGAGATACAGATATAAAACACCGCTACTTGCCAAGATAAATAATAAGGAACGCAAGCTGTCACCGGTCAACATGGCTTTACGATCGGCAATTACAGCATCCAGCAATCCGTATTTGGCATAATAGCTGTCCATGGGACTTTCGAAAGTAAAAAAACTACCTCCCATCAATATAAAAATCAGTAGCAAGCTTCCTAAACTTCCTAGAGCTATCAAAAGTTTTTTTTGTTTTTGTTCTACCGGCATATCAGAAGTAAAAAAACTGTATACTCCTAAAACTGCTAATACGGGCAATAAGAATTCAATCAATACTTGAATAGAAGAAACCGCTCTGAATTTATTGTATAAAGGCACATAATCGATAAAAAAGTCGGTGAGAAAACCCAAATTTTTTCCCCAAGATAACAACAAGGCAAAAATCACCGTGGCAAGTATCCATTTTTTATGACGTCCGTTGTAAAATAAAATCCCGATGAAAGCCAAGAAAATCACTACGGCTCCGATATAAGCAGGTGCGGCAACAATAGGTTGTTTGCCCCAATAGGTGCTCACATGCGACACAAAATCCTTAGCGGTACGCGCATCAGTTTTTCCTTGAAGCGCTTCGTATAAATGTGAATCTTCACCTAGATTTTCACTATTACTTCCACCCATAAAACGCGGAACCAATAAATTGAATGTTTCGGCTATACCGTAGCTGTATTCGGTGATATAATCTTTGGATAAACCTTTTTGTTGTTTTTTAGGACTACCGTCCGGATTAATACTCAAAATAGCTTCACCCCGGATACTGTGTTTGACGTATTCTTGTGCCGGCAAAATATTGGTAGCATTCATACCCAATGCCAAGGTGGCAGCCACGAGCAATATCGCCAATTCCTTGGCAAAGCTTTTGATTTGTCCGCTTTTATATGCATCTATCAAAAAGAACAAACCGAGAAACAATACGGCAAACAATAAATAATAGGTCATTTGGTAGTGCTTGGTGTTGAGCTCCAGTGAAACCGCCAAAGTAGTCAAAATAAAGCCCCACAAGTATTTTTTGCGTTCAAAAACCAGCAAAATACCGGCAATTACCATAGGAAAATAAGCAATGGCACGCACTTTTGCCAAGTGCCCTACTCCAATTATAATAATGTAGTAAGTGGATAGCCCAAAAGCCAAACTTCCCAGTATCGCCAGTTTCCAATCGATTTTCATCACCATCATCAGGATGTAAAAACTCAAAAAATACAGGAATAAAAAGTTGACCGGTCGAGGCAAAAAGTTGAGCATTTTATTGATAGTCAAGGTGTAGTCATTCGGAAAAGAAGCGCCTAGCAAATAAGTAGGCATACCGCCAAAAGCACTGTTTGTCCAATAGATTTCTTTACCGTCTTTTTGCTTATACACTTCGCGTTCGTGTTCCATTCCTTTGGATTGGATGATGTCGCTTTGGTTGAGGACTTTGCCCTGCAATACCGGACTGAAATATACAAAAGCCACCGCCATAAAAATTCCAATGGCTAATAAATGTGGTAGGAGTTGTTTGAAATCGAATTTTTTCTGCATACATTTATTGTTTATAAGATAAACCGATGAACTGATACGCCAAGCAAGTTTGGGTACACAGTGAATCGATTCGGGTGTAAAGATACAAAAATGTTTATTTAATTACATGTATAATGAAGTTTGTAAGCTTGTATAATAAACTTGTAAGCTTCGCAAGAGCCGGACTTGTAATTTTAAAATCCTGTACAGTAAGCGTTTTTTCAATTACTGAATCATTAATTTATTCACTACTTGCTGCTTTCCTATTTTGAATTGTAAGAAATAGAGCCCTTTGGGTAAGTTTACTTTTACTTCATGGGTTTCGGGATTATATTCATATGGCATGCTTTGTCCTTGTATATTAAACAGATACAGCTCTTTAACCGGTTTTTCTTGTGTTAGCAAATGAAATATATTTTGCGCGGGATTAGGATAAATGAGCATCTTATCGGTTTTGTTTTCCGCTATACTTTCTGTAAAAGGCGGTAATATGTTTCTGTATAAAAAAGTAACAAAATTCAATTGTTTTTCTCTACCGGCAATAACTAAATCTTGGTCATTATCGTTATCTATATCAGCAAAAGCAACTGCTCCATAAGCAACATCCGGAAAAGGAATATCGGTTACTTCCGTAAAATTGGTATAATAATCATTGAGATAAACTTTGGTGTAATAATCCGGAAAATTTTCTCCTGTTATAATGATATCCGGTCTGTTATCGTTATTCATATCACCAAATTTCACCGATGCTTTTTCAAGCCCTTGAAATACTCCCCCTTGATAGGGGGTAAAATTTCCGGAGCCGTCATTTAAATATAATTGGGTACTACTTCCGTAAGGTTCTATATCTCCGGCTATCAATATATCCGTATCACTATCACTATCTACATCGGCAAAATCAATAGAGCTATAATCTACCGGTGTAAATACGGTTCCGTTTTCTAAAGTGAAATTTCCATTTCCATCGTTGATATAAAGTTGGGCTTGTTTACCCGCATAACCGTCACCTGTTATCAATAAATCGGGATCATTATCGCCGTCAACATCTATAAATCCGACATCTCCTCTGTATACTTCTTGCAAATTTTGATTGGATTCCGTAAAATTTCCTGTTCCGTCATTGAGATAAAGCCGGGTAATAATATTGTTTAAATTATCAACTCCCGAAATAATCAAATCCATATCACTATCATTATCCACATCAGCAAAATCAATAGCACTTTCGTAAACACCCGGAAAAGGAGTATTACTAACTTGCGTAAAAACAGCATTGTCGTTCAAATATAAAACCGTTATTAATTGAGTTCCATCAAATCCGGTAATTAGCACATCCATGTCATTGTCATTATCTACATCGGCAAAAGCAATATCCCCATCATATACACCGGCAAAAGGAGTGCCGGTTACCGGGCTATAATTTCCGTTTCCATCATTGGTATACAACTTGGTAGAATATTCATAACCATCCTTGTAATAAGTACCCGAAATTAAGATATCCTGGTCATTATCATTATCGATATCGGCAAAAGCCATACTAGCCCAACCTACCGGATAAAAAGGGCTGCCGGTTACCAATGTAAATTCCAGCGTATTATTGTTATTTAAATAAAATTCGGTTACATCTTCAAATCCATTATAACCGCCGATGATAATATCCAAATCTGTGTCAGCATCAGCATCAAAAACGGCTATGGAAGCTTCCATAACTTGTTGAAAAGGTAAATTAGTTACTTCGGTAAAATGCGCATTCCCGTCATTGGTATATAATTTGGTAATCTGCACGGATGAATAACTGTCATCTCCCGATAAAAATAAATCCATATCGTTGTCTCCATCTATATCGGCAAATAAGACATAAGCATCTCTTGCTCCCGGAAATGAGTTTATGGTAGATTCGGTAAAATGCGCATTCCCGTCGTTTAAATACAACTTTGAAATATTGCCTCCGCTACCATTGGAGGCATAATAACTGCCCGCAATAAAGACATCTAAATCATTGTCACCGTCTACATCGGCAAAATCTATGGCGCTTTCATCTACTCCTTGTATATTTGTACTGTTTTGGAGGCTAAAAAGTCCGGAGCCGTCATTCAAATAAATTTTTGCTACAAAATTAATACCATTGGTATCATTATAACTACCCGTAATCAATAAATCTTGATCTCCATCTCCGTCCATATCGGCAAAAGCGGCATCTCCATTTGAAACTCCTTGAAAACTCGTGCCGGATTGAAGGGTAAAATTAGCAGCTCCATCATTGATATACAAGCGGGTCATCAAATTATTTGCGCCTGTATTACTAAATCCGGTCAACAATAAATCTTGGTCGTTGTCGGCATCGACATCGGCATAAGCTATTCCGGTTACATTCATCGAGGGAAAAGCATTGGCGTTATATTCCGTAAAATTTCCTTGTCCATCATTCAAATAAATTACAGCTTGATAATTACCGTTAGCCGTGTTGTAACCTGCCAATAACAAATCCGGGGCATTATCAGCGTTTAAATCTGTAAAAACAGCTGAAACATCCAGAAAGGAAGGAAAATTACTTCCTTCAACTTCCGTAAAATTTCCGTCTCCTGCATTGATATATAATTGAGCAAAACCACTACCGGCCAAAAATACATCGTAATCCATATCAGCGTCTACATCTGCATATTTAATCACTCCATTAGAAATCCCCGGAAAGTCCGCTATGATTTGAGGAGCCGGAGCAACAGGCAAAACTCTTTCAAAATCAATTTGTTGAGATTGAGAGTTTAAAGTAAGTAAAATAATTAAAGTTGAGGTTAACAATCTAATATTCATAGTTTTAATTTTAGTGAGGAGGTGTCTACAAATATAATTGTAATAATTCTAAATTCAAAGGATATTCCTTTTAAAAAGCCCAAACAACTATTTTATTCGGGAATGAGGTATCGTAAATCATTTCCCCAGACAGCAATAAGCAGTATCTCTAATGCCAGCAAAAGAAATAAAGTGCTAAAAAGTTTACTTTTGGAATAAGAATAAGCACCTAGCGAAGACCAAAACAGATTAAACATCAACTGAATAATAAAAAAAATCACGACATAAATAACAATGGCAAAATTGCCGGCATCTTTATTGATGAAGTAAAACAAATTAAAAAGAAAAACCCCAATGGCTATAAGGACATTAATAATAACTACTTTCATTTACTTTTATTCAATGTCAATTTTAATTCCTATCTTTTGCAATATTTCTTTAAATGTATCGAAATCCACTTGATAGGAAATACCAATTCCTTGGGTATAACCTTCTTGTTGTCCGATATATTCGAGTTCGGTTTGCTTGTTAAACACGCGAAATACCAAATTACCTTTTTCGTCGAGATATACTTCCAATTCTACATCACCCACGATAGACGATTTGGTATAACGACCAACGGGAACGGCTACTTTTCCGTTGATATATACACGTTTATTGATTTTGGTTACCAAGCTCAATCCTACTTGCGGATCGGTTACGACATTGCGTTCAAGATTGTTTTCGCCACCGGAATAATTTAAGTTTACTTGAAAATTTTCATCTTGTCCCATCAAGGCATTTAAAATATTTAAACCTCGTTCGGATATAGATTTATACAAACCTTCTGCCGCTTGATTGCTGAGGTTATAATCGTTTTCATTGATAAAATTTCCGAATGACAACAAGGAAAGTACTTGTAAGGTTTTTTTGTCGGGATCACTTAAAATATATTCTATTTGTGAACGTAAAATAGCATTGGCTTTGGGTAATTCCAAATCAAAAGTAATACTGGGATGCATCAATTTGTCTTTGAGGTAGATAATCACTTTTACCGGCATTTTTTTAGCTTCTTGATCTTCTAATAAAATAGAAGGATCGGCAAAGGTTTCATACACAGCCGTAATATCCAGATTGGCAGCATACGGATCACCTTCCCAACTGATATAACTACCGGGTTCCACCTTAAATTTTTTATCGATTACTCCACTGTACCTAAAATTATAAATACCTTCCAATACTGTAAAGTCTCCCCACATATTAAAACGTCCGTTTGTATTTATCTCTAATAACATAGCACCACTACCTTTGGCTACCAGTGTACTCCCCGACTCTATATCCATCAGTATTTCCACTTGTGCATCCGGTGTGATATCCAAATCAAAATTCATCTCCAAACCTTCGTAAATCTTATGTTTTTTCTTCTTGCCTTGTTTTTCTTTTTGGTATTCTTGTTTGGAGATGATACGTACAAAATCATCTTCACCAATATCCAACATGTCATTTAAGGTAATCACAAAATCGGTATTTTTTTTCGTTTGCATATCGGCATCTATAATCAACCTGTCGGTATAACCGTGTATGCGGGCATTGCCTCCGACAAATACTGTTCCGTAATACATTTCCATGGGATCTTCCGGAGTATCTAATACTAAAAGATTATCTGTTTTGATTTGTAAATCCAAATACCAATGATTAAAATTATGATGTTTGATAATTCCACTGATTTTAGCTTTGGTTTTGTTTTTTGTATCAAAAAACACATCATTTTTTAGTTCAAAAACCTGGTTATGCAAGTTTAGAATACTTCTATTTTCAAATTCATAATTGGTATTTAAGGCTAATATTTTCAAACCAAAATTATTGAGATATAGTTTACCGTCGTATGATAAATCGTTCAAATTACCTTTAATTTGGACATTGCCAGTCATATTGCCTCGTATGTCGGAGAATATATCTTTAAAAAGATTTTGTAAAGGGGTTACGGGAAATTCTTGAAACAACAAGGAAGTATTTAACGATGTTTGCCCTTTTTTCATATCTACATAACCGATTAGTTTTAATTTTTGCAGGTCTTGGTCTTGGATGGCCATGTCTACAAAAATATTGTTATTGGGTAAGGTGCTCATTTTGAGAATCATTTTACCCAAAACTTCATTGTTTATTTTCAATCCATTGATAGTCAATTCGGTAGATGGTAAAATTTCATTATTGTATTTAGAAATCTGAATATTTCCATTGATTAAACCTTCAAATTTAAAATCTTTGAGTTCCGGCGTAATATGGGCTAAATTTATACTATCTACATCGATATCAAAATTGATTTTGTCTCTTGCTTTGTATCCGTTTACTTTTACCTTTTCAGGAGAATGCATAATAGCCACATTTTCAACCGATAAGGAATCGGCAGAAGGATTATAAAATATCTTGTCCTTATCTACATGCGGGTCTATTATCCAAGGAATGTTTTTGAATATCAAATTGGATTTTTGTAAACCAAAAATAAAGTTTTGCAACTCATCCATGGTATAATAAAAAGACAAATCATAATGGTCGTCAAATTTACTTCCTCCGTCCATTTTTGTTTTTAAATACAATGTATCATTGATAGTGGTATTCAACAATCTGATGTTGTTAAATTTATAAAAACCGGCATTGATGGTATCTATTTTCAAAAAGGTATTGTACAAGGGGTTTTTGTTATCTATTCTCAGATTAACATGCACCAATTCTTTTTGGTTAAAAATAATTTTGGGAGAAATCAATTTCAATTTTAACTTATTATCAACCGAAGTGATTTTTCCTTTTAAATAAGTATTTTTGGCTATTTTTAAATCAGGCACCAACAAACCTATTACTTTATTGTGAATTTTAAAGTTGTATTTTATATACTGCTCATTTTCAAGGGGTTTCACCTCATAATTAGCAAAAATACTTCCAATGGCATTTTTGACCAATACAGGAATATTATCAAATTGAAAAATGCCTTTTAAGTAACCGTCTACTATATCTGTGGAGTGAAATTGAATGTCCCTAACTTTATTTTCGTCGAATGAAGAAGTGATTAAAAAATCATTAAAAACATAGGTGTCGTATTGATTTTTATATCGAACGTTGTTAAAGGACAATGTGCCAGTGATATCATCAATATTGGTTCCTTCCGCTTTTAAACTGATATCTCCTTGAAAGGAGGTGAGTTCATCTTTTGAAAAACCTAATTCATAAGGTTTGGCTCTACAAATTTCCGTGTAAAAATCCATTTTTCTAACCGGATGTGAAAAATCAATCAGACCGGAAAAATCCATTTCCAAATTTTTATCGGCTATTTCAAATTGGCCTTGAAACAATTTTTTCTTTACATCGCCATTAATAGTGATATTGTTGTATGTATAGTTATTGAAATCAACACTGGTAATCACACCGATAAAATTGGCATTTAATGCCGCTAAAGTCAAGCCTTTGCCCTTTACTTTAAAATCAGTGGAAATATGGTCAAAATCTTGTTTTATCAATTTCTTTAACCGAAAATTAACCGCCCGAATATGCCCTTCATAGTTGGTTTGTGAAATATTATTCAAACCATTCATTTTCAAATCGATATCAAAATCTCCGGCTTCGGTAAACGAGGTTATTTTTGCTTTTAGTGCCTTGGAATTATATGAAACATCCCCATGTGTTGAAATATTACCCAATACATAAAGTTCTTGGGGAATATTACGAGAAATGGTTTGAGGCATTAGTTGTTGTAACTTATCAAAAGAAAATTGAGATTTCTTTAAGTAAGCTTGAATACTAAAAGACTGAGAATTAAATATTTTCTTTAAATTTAAATTTCCGTCTAATTCTATTCTGTTGTCAGTAATACTTTCAAAGTTTTTTAATTTTATATCGTTTAAAGTACCGGTAATTTGTGAGGCAAAACCTATTTTATGATCCGGAGCAAAAATATCAGTCAATTTACGTAATTCAGTCGTAGAGATATTCGCTTCTTCAATATTTCCACGTAATTGCACTTTATTGTTGAAATCGGCATATCCTTTGGAAGGCGAAATAAAATGCAAATTCATATCAATGGACGAATAATCGGTATCCAATTGAAGTTTGTCGAGTTTGATTTGGTGACTATCATAATAAAAATCCGTAACTAAATTTTGAATATAAATACCCCGGTAGTCTAACATTTGCATATTTGTCACTTGAAATTCCACTTTATCGCCTTGCAATTCAAAATTCTTTAGCTTAGCGTGCAAATGCTTGAAATCTAATATTTTGGGATTTTTATGATTTTTATTAAAATATTGAAACCGGGAATTGGTTAATGAAATACTAGCAGCTTCCAATAAAAAGGCTTTTCCTTTTCGTTTGGTATGGGAAGGCTTATTCATTTTTTTGATGAAATAATCTAAATTAGAATCTGTTTTACCTTCATAATAAATAATTTTTCCCACCAAATTATCAATATGGGTATGCCCTAATGCCAAACGGTTTTGTTTTCCAATTTTCCATGGATTACGAATATATGTTTGGAGACGTTTTCCGTAAAAGATGGTATCCTTATGTTCGTCCACAGCGATGAAATCTTTTAAGATAATGGCTCCTGAAAGATTAATTTTTACCTTATCAATCTGTAAATCGACTCCATAATCTTCATTTAATTGCTCGGTTAGGCGCTTGGCAATAGCCGTTTGAACAGCCGGAATAGACAAAACAATCCCTAATAAAATACTGATTATCAGTAGGATAATTACTAACTTGGATAATATTTTTAGAAACTTTTTTATATCGAATGAATATTAAGTAATTTTGCCCTAAAAATAGCAATTTTTATGCCTGATTTGTCAAAAACTCAAAATAAAAAACCGGTTTATATTTTAGGGATAGAATCTTCATGTGACGACACGGCTGCTGCAGTGCTCAAAGACGGTAAAATTATCAGTAATAAAGTAGCCAATCAAGCCGTACACGAACAGTACGGCGGGGTGGTTCCCGAATTGGCTTCACGAGCACACCAACAAAATATTGTTCCGGTGGTAGATTTGGCGTTGAAAGAAGCCGGAATAGACAAAAAAGATTTATCCGCTGTTGCTTTTACCGAAGGACCCGGCTTACTCGGCTCTTTGTTAGTAGGTGCTTCTTTTGCCAAGTCAATGAGTTTGGCACTTGAAATCCCATTGATAGGTGTACACCATATGAAAGCACATATTTTGGCACACTTTATCGATGATAACCAGATGAAATTGCCTGA
>Ga0256843_1003269_pt1 | contig 11351 bp, 16 predicted proteins | sample AlvinellametaG_FD_191572 | JGI IMG/M metagenome (GOLD analysis project Ga0256843, IMG submission 191572) | Pompeii worm associated microbial communities from hydrothermal vent at the East Pacific Rise, Pacific Ocean - Alvinella | ecosystem: Host-associated > Annelida > Integument > Unclassified ... | reverse complement strand
GAAGTACACCTACACCCAAAATGGCAACTAGAGATGGCAAAAATAATTGTTGAACTTGTTAAAAATGGGGTTAAAATAGTTGTTAATTCTCATAGTCCTTATATGATACAAGCATTAATTAAATATGCAAGAGATAAAGATATAGTTGATAAAAGTAATTTTTATTTATCTGAAAAAGTTGATGATTATGCAGTTATTAATAATGTCAATGAAGAGTTAAATAAAATTTTTGAACTTTTGGCTGAACCTATGAATGAGGTTTTTGAACTGTGAGTTTAGAGAAGGTTTTAACATTTGGTATCTCAAAAAAATATTTTAAAAAATTAGCAATTAAAGATCTTGATAAAAGCTGTTGTACTTTAGAGAATAAAATCATTGATTTTGATGAGACAAAAGAGATAATCTGTAAAGAGTCCAATCAAGTTACACGAAAATCTTGTGATGGGCTTTGTTTAAGAGATAATATTAACTTTATAGAGTTTAAATCACTCAATAATTTTTTTGATAAAGAGTTCAAATATAAGTTAAAAGCAAATAGAGAGAATCTAAAAGAGAGTGAGATTATTAAAGAGAAAGTTTCCAACTTTGGATTTGATAAAAAGATTCGAGACAGTTTATGGCTATTTGATTATATTTTAAACCATCATGAGATAAAACTTAAAAGTGATGATTTAGAGCAGTTCTATAATGGTACAATAGAAAAAAGATATTTTATAGTCAAAGATAATTTTCAACCTCTTATTAATCTTTCTATGCAATTTAATGCTCTATCTGGGGTTAAAAATAATCAATTAAAAAATAGAGAAACAATGGATATTTTGATTGATGAAAACTTATCTAAAATTACTTTAATTAACAAACCAAAACTAATTGATTGTAATGAATTACAAGAGATTTTAAAGGAAAAAACTTGAACAAAAACGCATTAACATTTAGTGAAATACTACTAAAACTACAACAATACTGGGCAGAACAAGGGTGTAATATTGTTCAGCCTTATGATATACCAGCAGGAGCAGGAACATTTCATCCTGCTACACTTTTAAGAAGCCTAGATAGCAAACCTTGGTCAACAGCTTATGTTGCACCTTCACGTCGTCCAACCGATGGACGATATGGAGAGAACCCAAATAGATTGGGGGCTTACTATCAATTTCAGGCACTTATTAAACCATCTCCTGACAATATTCAAGAGCTTTATTTAAAGTCGCTTGAGTACTTAGGGCTAAATCTACAAGAGCATGACATTCGTTTTGTAGAGGATAACTGGGAGTCTCCAACATTAGGTGCGTGGGGTCTTGGTTGGGAAGTTTGGCTTGATGGTATGGAGGTTACTCAATTTACCTATTTTCAACAAGTAGGGGGGATTGCGTGTGACCCTGTAGCTGTAGAGATTACTTATGGAACTGAACGACTTGCTATGTATCTGCAAGGGGTTGAATCGGTTTTTGATATTGTTTGGAACAGACAAGGCGATAATATAACCACTTACGCAGATGTGCATAAAGAGAGTGAGTATGAATTTAGTAAATATCACTTTGAGGTAGCAAATGTAGAGAAGCTTCTAAAAGATTTTGATGATGCTTCGGCAGAGTGTAAATTGTGTCTTGATAATGGTCTGCCTCTTCCTGCTTATGACCAGTGTATGGTGGCTTCTCATGCCTTTAATGTGCTTGATGCTCGTAAAGCAATTTCACAAGCTCAACGACAGAATTATATTTTGAAGGTTCGTGAATTGTCTATTGGGTGTGCTAAATTGTATAAAGAGCAAGAAAATGAAAGAAATACGCGTATAAATGGGTAGGGGCAGACCGATGTGTCTGCCCTATTATAGGTAAAAATATTACAAAATCAAGGGTCAACACATCGGTTGACCCCTACGGGAATTCTATGAAAATATCTGAAATATACCAAAAATTAAACGAAATCAGCCCCTTTGAACTACAAGAAAAATGGGACAACTCTGGTCTGCTTGTGGGCGATATGAGTCGAGAGTTTGAACATATTGCTTTAGGTTTAGATTTAGACCATAATACGCTTGACGAAGCCAAAGAGAATACACTCTTTATTGTTCATCATCCTCTAATCTTTTCAGGATTAAAGCAGTTGGATTTTTCTGTTTATCCTGCGAATCTATTAGAGATAATGGTTAAAAAGAATCTATCTTTGATTGCAATGCATACAAACTTTGATAAAACTCATTTAAATAGTTATGTTTTTGAAAAAGTTTTAGGGTTTAAAAAAGAGACTCAGAATGATTTTATCTGTAAAACTACAGGCTCTTGGAGCAAAGATGAACTTATAAAACTTTTAAAAGAGAAACTATCTCTAGAGACTCTTCGGGTTGTCTCTCCTAAAAATAGAATAACCTCTATCGCTTTAACCACAGGAGCAGGAGCATCACTTATAGATGAGGTGGATGCTGACTGTTTTTTAACAGGAGATATTAAGTATCATGATGCGATGAAAGCGATGAGTCAAGGGCTTATGATGGTAGATATTGGTCACTATGAGAGTGAACAGTTTTTTGTAGATGTGATGAGCAGAGAATTAAAAAATTTAGGAATTTTGGGTATAATTTCGCAATCACAGAATCCATTTAAAATATCTTAGGTTATTTTTATGAAAATGGTACTACTATAACACGCTTAAAACCCCAAAGGATAGAGATTGAATAAACATTTAGAAGAGTTGATAGACCTTTCACAGTTAGATAAGTCAATTGATGATTTTACGCCACTTATTGAAACAGCTCAAAAAAAAGTAGCACGAAGAAAAGCAAAAAGAGATGAGATTTTAGAGAAAATTGCTGAACTTACTGCCGTTGTTGAGAAAGCAAACTCTTCTGTTTTTGCTTATGAAGAGCAGATAAGAGCCTTAAATGAACAGCTGACACAAAATGTGGCTAAAGAGAAAGAGGTTAAGACTGAAAAAGAGATGAAGGCTCTATCTATGGAGGCAGAGTTGGCTAAAGAGAAGTTAACCCATGCCAACGAAGAGATTGAACGTCAACAGAGTATTGTAGAAGCAAAAGAAGAGGCGATTGCTGAAGCACAAAAAGAGTTAGAAAAAGCGACTCAAGAGCTAGAAAAAGTATCTGCTGAAGTGAATGCAAAGTTGGAATCAATTGATGCAGATAAAGCAAAACTTTTTCAAAAACGTGAAGAGAAAACAATGGCAATTGATATGAAAATTCTCTCTTTTTATGAGAAAATTCGTATTTGGGCGAGAAATACAGCTGTTGTTCCTGTAAGAAAACAGGCATGTTATGGATGTTATATGAAACTAAATGAGAGTACTTATGCAACGGTAATTAAATCTGAAGAGATTATTACTTGCCCTCATTGTGGTAGAATTATGTATATTGAGCCACAAACAGCCGAAGCCTAAAACGCTTTTATGATGGATAGAGTTTTTTTTATCCTTTATGCTATTGTTATGACAATAGCATATATTATTCTGCTCCCTTTTCTATATTTTTTTTCAAAACGAAATGTCAAATATAAGGTTTCCATTCCTGCACGATTCTTTTTAAAAGATAATGAACCCTTTAAACCAAATGGTATCTGGTTTCATGTCTGTAGTTTTGGAGAGGCTCGGGCTATCTATCCTCTGTTAGATGCTTTACCAAAAGAGGAGTTACGTTTGAGTACAACAACACAGACAGGCTATGAAGCCATCTCTTTAAAAGGGGGAAAAGAGCAGAGTCGTTATCTGCCTTTTGAACCTCTCTTGTTCTCTTGGATAAGACCTCAAAAGATGCTTTTGGTTATGGAGGCTGAATTTTGGTATCTACTCTTTGCTTTGGCAAAGGGCAGAGGGGCAAAAACACTTTTGATTAATGCACGTATGAGCGATAGGTCTTTTCCAAAATATAAACGTATGGCATGGTTATATCGTCAAATATTTAGACATATTGATGAAGTTTATGCTCAAAGTAGTATTGACAAAGAGCGTTTAGAGATTTTAGGTGCAAAAAATATCAAAGTTATTGGAAATATTAAATTGGCAAATATTCCAAAAGCGACCAAAAAGTTAACCAAGCCAAAGACACTTTTGGTCTGTGGAGCCAGTACTCATGAGGGGGAAGAGGCGTTAATTATTGAAGCCTTTTTAAAATTAAAAGAGGAAACACCAACAGCAAGATTAATTTTAGCCCCTCGTCATCCTGAACGTTTTGAAAAAGTTTCAAAGATGGTCGAATCGTGTGCCAGAGAGAATCACTACAGTTGGCATAACTATTCTCAAAGTGAAGCTCTAAATTCAGATATTGTTGTGGCAGATGTTTTAGGAGAGTTGGTCAATATTTATGCCATTGCTGATGTGGTTATTCTGGGTGGTGCATTTGTGCCAATTGGTGGACACAATGCTGCTGAAGCAGCTCAATTTGGATGTAAAATTATATCAGGAGAACACTACTTTAATCAACGAGATATATTTTCAATGGTTGAAGGGATTGCAATTGTAACAAAAGAGAATCTATCAAGACGTTTACAGCAACATGCACAGTTAATAAAAACAAAAATAGTACAAAGAACCGATATAGAGCCTATATTGGATTCAATTAAAAGAGAGTTATAAATGGAAAAAGCATATAAATTACTTGCCAAGCAAGAGGGTATTTCAAACAATAAAGCAAAAGATTTAATCGACAGAGGTCTGGTCTATTATCTTGATAAAAAAATCAAGATAGCACGAGCCCAGATGCCAGAAGATACACGCTTTAGAGTAGAGACTATTGATAAGGTTAATATTATCTATCAAGATGAGCATATTATTGCCATCAATAAACCAGCACTCTTAGACAGCTATGAGTTAGCAGAGGCGATAGAAGAGGATGATACAGAGTTAATTCACCGTCTTGACCGTGATACTTCGGGCGTTATTCTTTTTGCAAGAAACGAGGATTTTTTACAAGATGCAATCAAAGCCTTTAAACAGCGAAAAGTAAAAAAACGTTATGTGGCATGGATAGAGGGAGTCTTTTGTGAAGAGATAAAGATAGATGCTCCAATAGCCACTCATAAACAGGGTGGAAAAGCCTTCTCTGAAATAAATGAAGAGCGTGGAAAACCTGCTGTGACCATTGTAAAGCCATTAGAGATTCAGGGAAAAAAGAGTAAAGTAGAAATAGAAATTTTAACAGGAAGAACCCACCAAATTCGTGTGCATCTTTCAAGCATAGGACACCCAATTGTAGGAGATGAGCGTTATGGCTCTGTTACCCGTTCTAAAAGAATCCTACTACACGCAAAAGCAATCTCACTTTTAGGCTACGCATTCGAAGCCAAAGAGCCTAGAGATATACAAAAATATAAATAAGGAGTTTTTATGAATGAACCTACAGATAATGTTTACTTTTATCCTGCTTATCTTCTGATATTGGTTATTTTTTACTTTGTTTTGAAGTCGCCTAAGAAGAAGGAAGAGGATAAAGAGGAGAAGTAGTGTGTGATTATTATTGCACACTCTACAGCTCTTCTTGTATCAATTTCCATAATTAAGCCCATTTTGCTATAATCGCAACAATAAAAAATACCTGTATATAAAGAGATAATATGTTTGATACCCTTACCAATAGTTTTAAAGGTGCGATAGATAAGATTCGTTTTTATGATGATGATAAAGCACTTAAAAAAGCACTGACTGAACTTAAAAAGTCACTGTTAAAAGCCGATGTACACCATAAAGTGGTTAAAGAACTCTTGAGTAATGTTGAAAAAGAGGTTAAAGGGAATGTGGGAAAAGAGGCTTTTTTAAAGGCTCTGCAAAATGACCTAACACGTATTCTTACGGCAAAAGGAAATCAGGGATTTGTTTTTGCCTCTAAGCCACCTACTATTGTTTTGATGATTGGTCTGCAAGGTTCTGGTAAAACAACAACCACAGGTAAATTGGCACACTTTTTAAAAGAGCAGAAGAAGAAAAAGGTTCTTATTGTTGCAGGGGATTTACAACGTTTGGCTGCTGTAGAACAGTTACGTCAGATTTGTGAGCAGATAGATGTTACTTTGGTGGCAGACGAGAGTAAAACACCCAATCAGATTGTAAAAGAGGGAATTAAAAAGGCTGAAAAAGAGCTTTATGATGTGGTTCTGATCGATACAGCAGGTCGTTTGGCGATTGATGATGAGTTGATGGATGAGTTGGCAAGTATTAAAAAAGTGGCTAATCCTGATGAGCTATTTTATGTAGCAGATGCAATGACGGGTATGGATGCCGTTCGTACAGCGCAGACATTTAAAGATAAAATTGGAATAACAGGTGTTGTTCTAAGTAAATTTGATGGAGATTCCAAAGGTGGTGTGGCGATGGGAATCGCACATCAAGTTGGTGTACCGTTACGATTTATTGGGGCAGGAGAGAAGATGCCTGACCTTGAACAGTTTATCCCTGATAGAATTGTATCGCGTCTGATGGGTGCAGGGGATTTGGAGTCACTTGCCGAGAAGACAGCCAATATTATTGATGAGAAGAAGGCAAAACAGCTTAGTAAGAAGATTAAAAAAGGTAAATTTAACTTTAATGACTTCTTGGAACAGATGGAGTCTATGAAAAAGTTGGGTTCAATGAAGTCCATTATGGGAATGATTCCAGGTATGGGGGGAATGGCAAAACAGATTGGTGATATGGATTTGGAAAACTCTGAAGAGATTAAACAGATTCGAGCATTAATTAGTTCTATGACTCCAAAAGAGAGAGAAAATCCTGAACTTCTGAACAATACGCGAAAAAGAAGATTGGCTTCTGGTGCAGGAATGAGTCAAATGCATGTAAATCGTGTTTTGAAGCAGTTTAAAAACGCAGGTAAAATGGCAAAACAGCTTTCGGGTAAAGGTGGAATGAAGCAGATGCAAGAGATGATGAAACAGGCACAAGGTGGGGGAATCCCTCGATAATAAATTATCTAAATTACTTGTTCCCACGTTAAACGTGGGAACAAGAGAGAATTTTTGTTATATCAAAGCAAAATTTCGATAAAATTCCGTTTTAAGTGTTGATGAGTGCTTTCTCATTAAGAGCAGTTGTCAGTGCTTGTTGATGGTTGTGGCAACATACAGCCAACACAGCAGTGTATTTGGGAGTAGTTAACCCAATGTTGATGTCTTAGCAGACATAAAAGAGCAAAATAATAATTTCAAGGATAGATATGACAGCAATTAGACTTACAAGAATGGGAAGAAAGAAAAAACCTTTTTACAGAATCGTAGTAACAGACAGTAGAAAAAGAAGAGATGGTGGTTGGATTGAATCAATTGGTCACTATAACCCAATGATTAAAGATAACAACTTGACTTTTGATAACGAAAGATTGGATTACTGGTTGAGTGTTGGTGCTCAAATGAGTGATAGAGTTAAGAAAATTACAGGTAAATAATTATGGTTGTTGATTTCGTTACCGAATATACCAAGCTTTTAGTAAGTCATCCTGAAGATATTTCTGTCTCTATTAAGAATATCGAGGAGAACTATAATGAGATTACCATCGTAGCAAATAGTGAAGATGTTGGTAAGCTTATTGGTAAAGAGGGACGAATGATTAACTCAATTAAAACGGTAATTTCTGCCTGTAAAGCAAAAGGTGGCTCAAATTATCGTGTAAATGTAGAGTCTAAAAAATAGTTTTATGAATCAACCAAAACGTTTTTTTATTGCCCAACTGGGCAAGACCCACGGACTTCATGGAGATTTAAAACTTCATATTCATACAGATTTTCCAGAACAATTCAAAGCAGGTTATACTTTTCAATCAAGCTCAGGACTCCTTGAGATTCATGAAGTAAATCTCAAGCGAGGTATTATCTCTTTTAAGGGTTACAGTGGTGTTGATTATGCGAAAAAATTAACCAATACTAAAATTTATGCCTCTTTAGAAGAGACACGAGAACGATGTGCCTTGAAAGAGAATGAACATTTCTGGTTTGAACTGGAAGGGTGTGAAGTGGTTGAAGATGGTCTCCTTTTAGGTAGAGTAGCAGAGATGCAACGTTTGGCAGATGTAGATTATATGTTTATAGAGACGAGTCAAGATTTGGTAGAGAAAGGGTTTTCAAAGACTTTTTTAATTCCAAATATTGAACGGTATGTCTTGAAAAAAGATATTGAATCTAAAACCATCTTTACCAAAGATGCCAAAGAGATTTTAGAAGCTTCATAGATGAGATTTTCATTTGTGACACTTTTTCCTTCCATTATAAAAGGTTACTTTTCGGACTCTATTTTAAAGAGAGCGATAGAACAGCGTTTTATTGAAGTTGAGTATGTTAATCCAAGAGATTATACAACCAATAAACATGGAAAAGTGGATAAGCCAATGATTGGTGGGGGTGCTGGAATGTTAATGACACCACAACCTCTTTTTGATTCTATTGAAGCGATTAAGCGTAACTCAAAAGATATACATATTGTGGTAGCAACACCTGTTGGAAAACCTTTTCGGCAGAGTGATGCAAAGCGATTGGCTAAAAAAGAGCATATCGTTTTTGTATCGGGACGTTATGAGGGGATAGATGAGCGTTTTATAGAAGAGATAGCAGATGAGCTTTTCTCTATAGGTGATTTTATCTTAACAGGTGGAGAGCTTCCTTCTATGGTTATGTCGGATGCTATTGCACGAAATGTAGAGGGTGTTTTAGGAAACAGTGACTCATTAAATGTAGAGAGTTTTGAAGATTTGTTACTGGAATCACCATCGTTTAGTAAACCTAAAATTTATAATGAAATAGGCGTTCCATCAGAGTTATTAAAGGGAAATCACGCTAAAATTTCGGACTTAAAAAATGCTATGGCTAGATGTAAGACAAAATACTTTAGACCTGATTTGCATAAACAACTCTAACTATAGAGAAGATAACAATACAAAGGTAGTATGATGAGAAATAAATATATTGAAAGCTTTGAGCAAAAGCAATTAGAAAACAAGAGTGTTCCTGATTTTAGAGCAGGAGATACAGTAAGGGTTGCTGTTAGAATTAAAGAGGGTGACAAAAGCAGAGTTCAGAACTTTGAAGGTGTTTGTATTGCAATTAGAGGTCAAGGTACAGGACGTACAATGATGATTAGAAGAATTGGTGCAAACTCTGTTGGTGTTGAGAGAATTTTCCCACTTTATTCTGAAAGTATTGAGAGTATTACAGTATTAAGACGTGGTAGAGTAAGAAGAGCTAAACTATTCTACCTTAGAGCATTAAAAGGTAAAAAAGCTAGAATTAAAGAGCTTAGAAGAAAATAATCTTTTTTTTCGAGTCTATTTCTCGCACACTATTAAAGAGGGGTCTCTTCCCTCTTATTTCTCTCCATCTTTATTAATCTTTTAAATACTTTGCTATAATACCCCATATTTTTCATAAGGAATTAATCCGTGAATTTTCTACAAAAAATCGCACAACGGCTACTTTTAGTTTTACAGTTTATACTTGTTTTTCTGTTTATCCTTTTTGAAGAGATTATCTGGGAAGGGATTGCTAAACCCATCTATGAGAAGATAGAGTCTCTTAAGATTACTCAAAAAGTTGAGAGGAGTATTAAAGATACCAATCGTTATCTACTACTTTTAATTTTTACAATTATTCTTTTAGTTGTTGAAGGTGCAGGTATTTTTGCTGGTGTTCTTTTTGTAAATGGTTATATCCTCTTTGGACTACTGCTCTATATTGCAAAAATTCCAATTGCTGCTTTTACCTTTTGGCTCTTTAAAGTATCAAAAGATAAACTCTTAAGTTTTGGATGGTTTGCATGGCTATATCAAAAAACTATGAACGGCTTGGCATGGTTAAAAGAGTTAGAGATTTATCAATCAACTATTGCGATGATGTTGCAGATTAAAGAGAAGATAAAAGAGCGTTGGAGAGCTTTTAAAGAGAGATTCTTTGATAAAGATAGCTCTTTTACAGAAGAGCTAAAATCGTTTTATACCTATATGAAAAATTTTAAAAATAGAAGAAAAGAGAAAAAAGATGACTAAATACGTTTTATTTGATACCGAAACAACAGGTAACCAGAAAGAGGATAAGATTATACAGATTGGTGCCATGGTTGTGGGAAGCCGTGGAGAAGTTGAGGTTTATGATGAACTCTGTTCAACAGATATTCCAATTAAAATAGAGGCGATGGAGGTTCATAATATTACTCCTGAACTTTTGGTTGGTAAATCACCATTTAACGCAACTAAATTCTATCGAGATTTAATGCTGATAAACAATGAACAAAATTATCTTATTGCACACAATATAGAGTTTGATTTAGGAATGCTACAAAAAGAGGGTTTTGTTAATCGAATGAAATTAATTGATACTCTTCGTTGTTCCAAACATCTCTTTCCTGATTCTGAGTATCATCGATTGCAATATTTTAGATATTCTCTTGGACTTTATAAAGAGGAGCAGAAAGAGGCAGAGAAATATAATATTACGATAAAAGCACATGATGCTATTGGAGATGTATTGGTAATGAAACTGCTTTTATCAAGATTGGTAGCACGGGTAAAAGAGAAATATCAAGGAGTAAACCCAATGGTTAAGCTTGAGGAGTTGACACAAACACCTGTAATTATGAAAAGTTTTAAATTTGGTAAATATAAAGGCGAAGAGATAGATGATATAGCTAGAAGTGATGCAGGTTATATTCGATGGATGTTAAAATCTCTAGAGCTTGATGATGATTTAAAGTATACTCTAGAGCGTGTTTTAGAAAACGTATAGTTCTTTCTTTTACTTGAGGCACTATGCCTCATCTTCCACTTAAAAAAATCTAATCCCCCCCTAATCAAAAATATAGTAAAATTAAACTAATTTTAAATAAAATTATTAAAAAGGATAATTTATGTTAAATAGAATATTTATATCGATTTTACTAATATTAACTTTTACTAAAGCAAAAGATGCATTTAGTTCAGAACGATTCTTAGGAATAGAGGTGGGGTATACAACCCTTGAATCTAACAATATTATTGGCAGAAGAGAGAACAACTCTGATATAGAGTATGGGGTAAAAATAGGGGCTCAGAATAAAGAGTGGAGAACAACTGTTGATTTAAATTTTTTTAAAGATAAAAAGAAAACATATCAACAGACAAGACTCTCTTTTGACTATTTTGTTTGGAATAGTCTGTATGAAACAGATGATATTATTTTTAAGCCTTATTTAGGAACCCATATTGGATGGATGAATTACACAGATGAAGCAGGAAATAGTGAAGCGAGTGGACTGCTATATGGTGGACAAGCAGGTTTGGCATGGAACGTTTTGAATGAGGTTGATTTTGATTTTTCTTATAAATATTCAAAAACAAATATTAAAGAGATAGAGACCATTAGTGGTTTTATTCTTGGACTTAATTATATCTATTAGGA
>Ga0256843_1003268_pt1 | contig 11354 bp, 12 predicted proteins | sample AlvinellametaG_FD_191572 | JGI IMG/M metagenome (GOLD analysis project Ga0256843, IMG submission 191572) | Pompeii worm associated microbial communities from hydrothermal vent at the East Pacific Rise, Pacific Ocean - Alvinella | ecosystem: Host-associated > Annelida > Integument > Unclassified ... | reverse complement strand
AAAGTGCGATTGCGGCTATTAAGATCAGATTCAGACCTGTTATGATGACGGCGTTCGGTACGATTGCCGGAATGATTCCTATCGCTCTTGAACAGGCTATCGGACTTGAAAGACTCTCGCCTATTGCGGACGTGGCTATCGGCGGATTATTTATCGGTACGTTCTTAACACTTGTATATGTACCGATGTTCGCATACTCTACAGACCCGAGAAGAAAAGAAGAAAAAGAAAATTAATTCTTTTTCACCCTTCCTTAATACTCATTCACTATAATTCCACAAAAAAGGAGAACATATGCTCAAATACGCAACACCTGCCGGACTTAAAGAATTAAGAATCAACATTGACGAGTTTCTAAAACTTTATAAAGAAGATAAAGCCGTACTAATCGATATAAGAATGCCTTTTGAGAAAAAAGTATGGGGACTGAAATTTACTATCGAACTCTCACCTGAAGAGCTTGAAGCAAACCTTGATAAACTTCCGAAAGACAAACTGATCGTTACAGCATGTCCAGGAAATGGACGCTCGCCTTACGCGGCTCTATTCTTAAAAGAAAAAGGATTTGACGCTAAATATCTTGAAGAAGGTTTAATCGAACTTATGAAAAAACTAAAAGGAGCGGAAGCTAAAAACTTCCTTTCTTAATCTTTTTTTGAAGGAAGAGAATGTTTTATTTTGAAATCTTCATAATCGCCACCGTTTTAAGCGCATTTTTCGCACTCGGGGGAGTCGGAAGCGCAACGGCAATGGTTCCCGTAATGCACTGGATGGGAATCGATTTTAACTTCGCAAAGGCAATCGGCCTTTTCGTAAACACCACCACAACCCTTACAGCCACGTTTATGAACATAAAAAGAAAAGTACTCGATATCAAATTCGCCCTGCCCCTTGCAATATCACTCGCAGCAACAGCGCCGTTTGGAGCGATGTATTCTAAACACATTCCCGTTCATGAGGTAAAATGGCTTTTTGCGCTGTTTTTATTTTTCAGTGCGAGTATGATACTGTTTGGTAAAAAAGAGCAGAAATTCCACTACGACAAACAGTGGGTGATGGTTCTAATCGGTGCTATAGTGGGATTTATAAGCGGACTTCTCGGGATCGGCGGAGGAGCGCTTTTAATGCCTGTAATGATTCTACTTGGATTTGATGCCAAAAAACTGGCCGTAACGATGAGTTTCGTTATTCCGTTTTCTACGTTTGCGGCGTTTTTGACGTATATGAGCTTTGTAAAATTCGACTGGACGATTCTCGGAGTCGCTGCAGCCGGAGCGATACTCGGAGGATATATAGGAAACTACTTTATGCATTTCAAACTAAACCAGCAGCAGATTAAAAAAATAATCGGAATTCTTTTGTATATAATTGCAATAAAAATGATTTGGAGTCTTGTAAATGCTTAAATACGCACTTCCGGAATACAACAAACAGATAAAAATATCAACACAGGAAGCAAGAAAACTGCTTGAAAACAACCAGGCGGTAATTTTAGATATCCGAATGCCGGACGAAGAAGACATACTAAAACACGATTTTGTCTTAAGGCTTGATCCTTTAAAACTTGAAGAACACCATATTCACCTCCCGAAAGACAAAACCATCCTTGTCGTCTGCAACACCCAAAACCGCTCCCCTTTTGCGGCACTCTATTTAAGGGAAAAGGGATTTGATGCAAAATACGTCGAAAAAGGCATAAAAGAGCTCGAAAAAGAATTCCGAAACGAAACGATAAAGTATGAAGACGGCTAAATGGACAATTGCGGCCGTAATTTCCTACGGCGCCACTTTCTGGATTAAGAATCTTGCATGGAATATTGTCGCAGGTATTGCAATATGGTACTTAACACTGTATTATTTGAACAGATTTTTAGAAGGATAACATTGAAAAAAGAAATTTTAGCTCTCGTAATCTCGCTTGTTATTACCATGATAGTTTTAAATATCTTAAAACTCCCTCCGATTGCCGGATTTTTACTCGGTTCAATACTCTGGAGCATACTGCACTATAATCTAAAAAAAAGACTCTAAATTTTCCCAAATAGGCTATAATACTTCAAAAAAAGGCTCAGTATGGATTTAACTCACATCAACGAAAAACACAATCCCAAAATGGTGGATGTCGGAGATAAGGATATTACCAAAAGAGTAGCGACTGCAAGCGGTGTAATTCATATGCAAAAAGCCACAAAAGAGGCTATCTTAAAAGAAAAAACAAAAAAGGGAGCAGTACTGCAGACTGCAATTATTGCCGCTATCATGGGAAGTAAAAAAACAAGCGAACTTATCCCTATGTGTCACAATATCCTCATAGACGGAGTTGATATTGATATAGAAGAGATTGAAGACGGGTTTAAAATCATAGCAACCGCCAAAACCACATCAAAAACAGGTATCGAAATGGAAGCCCTCACGGCTGTGAGTGTAGGACTTCTTACAATCTACGACATGGCAAAGGCAATCGACAGAGAAATGGTGATAAGCGACATCAGACTCGAATACAAATCCGGCGGAAAAAGCGGAACATTCAAAAGAAGTTAACAGTTAAAAATGAAAAGTGAAAAATTTAAACATAAATCATCAACTTTACACTCTTCACTTTACACTTTTCACTTTAACCTTCCCTGCTTCATACTCGTAGGCGGCAGATCAAGCCGCTTCGGAAGCGAAAAAGACGACAAAGCCCTGCTTTTTTATAAAACACAGTACGACAAATGCAGGCGAATTTTCAAAAACGTCTATTTTGTGGCGAAGCACAAAAAGTTTAAAAACTATCCGTTTTTCATCGAAAAATCAAAAATATACGCACCGCTTCCAGCACTTGAGGAGATTGTAAAAAAACACAAAAAGATCTTTATCCTAAGCGTAGACACCCCAAACATCACACCACAATCGATTATTAAACTGCTTCAAAAAAAAGCCGTAGCTTCAGACAACCCGTTAATAGGCTATTACGATTACACAATGCTTGCTAAAATCAGAAAAAACCTAAAAGGCAAAATGAGGATTTTCGATATAAACCCCAACAAAATAAAAATCAAACAAAAAGAGCTTCTCAATATCAACACCGAAGAGGATCTGAAACTTTTATCCTAAATTATCCCATATTTTAGCGGGGAGCTTATGCTTATGCCACGTGCTCATATCCCCTTCTTCTATATTCTTTAAATCGACATTGATTTTCAGTTTTTTTGCTTTTTCTATCAAATCGCTTATCTCCATATCGAAACCGAATATTTTTATATAGTTTTTAACCGCTTTATCGAAATATTTTGAAACATCCTGCCCTTTTACGGCACGGGCAAGAAGAGAGATTATCTGCTGCAGGTACGCGCTTTTTACTATCTGGCCTATTTTAGATCTTTTATCCGTAATTTTCATATAATCGCTAAGCTCTTCCAAAATACTCTCAACATCGCCTTTGGCTGCAAAAAGTTCTGATTTTTGAAGTTTGTCCCTCCATTCTCTCTCAATGGCCTGATAATCCTCCACATCTTCCAAAAACGGATGCTCTTTTACAAAATTTTCAATCAGGTTCAGATCCTGAGTTGCAAGAATCCTGTGAAATTCAAGCAGAATGTTTGCTTTTTCCTTAAGCTCTTTTACCTCTTCTTTAAACATAGGAAACTGCTCCAGCATATCAGCTATATTCAAAACTTTTTTATATTCACCCTGTCTTAAAAGATCTTTTGCCTTTTTGATAAGGCTCTCACCGTATCTTATGGCTCTGTCGTATTCATCGGAGTCGCTTAAAAACGGAAATCTGTTAATCATTGCAAAAAACTCGGCAAAATCTTTTTTTTGCAGTTTTTGTGAAAGTATCTGATAAAGCTGTTTTTCGTTAAAAAGCGTCTGAATAAAAGGTGTTTTTTCAGTAACCCCCCTAAACGGTTTTAAAAGCTCCCTTACTTCGTCCTCTTTTCCTTTTTGGAAAATAAGTTCTTTTGCCTTGTTAAAGACCTTCCTCCAGTCGTCTTCCATTTTTTTGTAATAGACTGTGTTTTTGAGATACGGATATTTTGTAACAAGAGAGTATGCAAGCGGGTATTTTAAACTCAAAACAGCCTTTTTAAACTTGTCAAACTCGCTGAAATCATTATACAGCGACTGCACAAGTGTTCTTTTTGAAGGTATTTTCAAAAACGGAGAGAGTATCTGTTTTGCAAAATCGGTCTCACCCTTTTCAAACTTTTTCTGAGCAAGAATCAGAAGTTTGTTCCATTTTTCTTCAAGTTCTTCATAGGCTTTCGTTCGTTTTAAAAACGGGTTTTTGCTCACAAGTTCATACGCTTTTTCAAATTCGTTTTTTTGAAGGTAGACGTTTAGTTTTCTCTCTTCTTCAAAAAGATCGAAAAAATAAAGCCCGCCGTCTTCAGTACCGACAATCAGATAGTTCTTTTCATCCACATAGTCAAGACACACTGGCACTTCGAGAAGTTTTATAAATTCATCGCTTAAAAGATCATACTCGATCATATCGTACAGTGCCACTTTTTTGTTGTTGGTACACACCGCAAACATATAGTTTTCATCCGGGTTAAAAACCGCATCAAGCACATTGTCAACCATTCCGGGAAGTCTTCTTTCGATTTTGCCTTTGGCATAGTTCCACACTATCAGTTCACCCGTTTTATCCGCACTTAGAAGTTTTTGTTTATCCATAAACTTAAGCAGGCTTATAGCACCCCTGTGGGCTTTTTTTCTGTAACTTATGTCCATTGAGGAGATGTTGGTGATGGTGATGGATTTGTCGTAACTCCCCGTAGCTCCCCAAAGGCAGTTTTTCGAAAAAGCCACAGCCGTAACATAATCCGCATGCGGAGGAAGGGATGAGATCATCTTACCTGTTGCAAGCGACCAGATGTAACTCCTGCCGTCTTCCCCGCCTGTAATTAGATACTTCTCCTCTCTGTCGAATTTAACGCTTAAAATATCGCCTTTGTGCCACCCTAATGTATAAAGAAGTTTTTTTTCTTTTACTGACCAGACGGTGGTTTTATGTTTGCCCCTTACGGCAATGGCAAGGTATTTGCCGTTTTGCGAAACATCCACACTGTTTTCAAACGGATTGTTTTTGGGAAGTTTGATTTTAAACCCGTCGGCAAGTTTAAAATCCTCAACGTTATAAATTCTTACGGTATTGTTTTCGTCAATTACGCACACAAGTCCGTTTCCGATATATTTTATCTTGCTGATAGCCGCTCTTATGTTTATTATTTTAACCGCCTGCAAAAACTCTCCTTTTAAAATTATGATAACATTTTATCAAAAAAGGCTTTTTTATGACTTTAACAATAATCGACACTTTCGGTTTTTTATTCAGAAATTTTTACGCCCTGCCGCCTCTTAAGAGCAAAAAAGGCTTCCCCACAGGTATGCTAACGGGCTTTTTGAATTTTATTGCGTCTTTGGGGAGGGACTTTGAGACGGATTATATTGTTTTTACCGTTGATTCGAAAGAAAAAGAAACTTTCAGAAAAGAGATATTCCAAGACTACAAGGCAAACCGCCCTGAAGCCCCGGAAGATCTGAAAGCGCAGCTGCCCGTGGCAATCGAGCTTATTAAGGATATGGGCTTTAAGATGATAGAAATGCCCGGCTTCGAAAGTGACGACATAATCGCAAGCCTTGCGAAACTCGCCGCCAAAAAAGGCATCAAAGTCAAAATCGTAAGCCACGACAAAGACATGTACCAGCTTATCGACGACGATAAAATCGTTTTGTTCGACCCTATTAAAAAAGTGGAAATCAACGAAGCCAAATGTATAGAAAAATTCGGCGTCCATCCTAAAGATTTCATAAACTTCCAGGCACTTGTGGGAGATTCGAGCGACAATATCCCGGGTGTAAAAGGCGTAGGTGTCAAAACGGCCGCAAAACTCATAAACCAGTACCATACCCTTGAAAACCTCTACGAGCATATAGACGAAATCAAAGGCGCCCTTAAGAAAAAACTGCTTGAAGGCAAAGAAAACGCATTTTTAAGCCGCAAGCTCGTAACACTCAAAACGGACCTGTTTGAGGATATAAACCTCGAAGAGTTTAAATACCCGGAAGTAAACCCGATACTCAAAGTTGCCGACAAACTCATAGATCTCGACATCACATCCATACTCGAAAGAGTCAAAAAAGAAGGCCTCTACGTCAAAACCAAAATGCCTGACAATCAGGTGAAATTCGATGCTGTTTTAATAGAAAACGAAAAAGAGCTTTTTGAAATTATCGATAAAATTGAAGATGAAATCGTAGCGTTCGATACCGAAACCGACGGACTTGAAAACCCGAACCTCGTAGGGTTCAGCTTCGCTTTTGAAAAATCAAAAGCCTACTACGTTCCGGTAAACCATTTTTACCTCGGTGTAACTGATCAGATAGCGCAGGATAAAGCGCTTGAGGCAATTCAGAAGATCTTAAACAAAAAAGTAATCGGGCACAATTTAAAATTTGACTTTAAAATGCTTAAAAAATACGGCCTTGAAATTCCGGTGCCTTTTGCCGATACGATGATACTTGCGTGGATTCTCGACCCCGACAGCCCGGTAGGACTCGACAGCGTGGCAAAAAGATACCTTGACCATCAAAATATAAAATTCAAAGAAGTAATAGGAAAACGTAAAAACTTTTCGGAAGTCGACATCCAGGAAGCCGCAAAATACGCGGCGGAAGACGCCATTATCTCACTGAAACTTTATGAAGTTTTAAAAGAGAAAATCTGGGAAGAGGTAAAATGGGACATCGAACATATCGAAATGCCGTTTGTCAACCTGCTGATTGACATAGAATCTCAAGGTATTAAACTCGATATCGAATATATGCAAAACCTGCAGGAAAAAGTATCCCAAAAGCTCGCAGAACTTACTGAAAAGATCTACAGTCTCGCAGGCAGCGAATTCAACATCAAATCCACAAAACAGCTCGCGCATATACTTTTTGAAGTACTAAAACTCCCTGCAAAGAAAAAAACCAAAACAGGCTATTCAACGGATGAGAAAGTGCTGAGTTCCCTAAAAGACGCACATCCTATAATCCCACTCATCCTCGAATACAGAAAACTCGAAAAGCTCTTAAGCACATACATTATTCCGCTTCAGCAATACGCCAAAAAAGACCCCGATCACAAAATATACACAAACTTCCTCCAGACAGGAACGGCCACAGGCAGACTCTCAAGTAAAAATCCGAACCTCCAAAACATCCCTACAGCCACTGATATAAACATCCGTGATGCATTTATAGCCGAAAAAGAGTTCGTAAGCCTTGACTATTCGCAGATTGAGCTCAGACTCCTTGCACATTTCAGCAAAGACGAGCACCTAATTAACGCCTTTTTGGAAGATAAAGACATCCATCTTGAGACGGCGGTTAAAATATTCGGCGAAGAACACGCAAAAGAAAAACGACACATCGCAAAATCAATCAACTTCGGACTCATTTACGGCATGGGGCCTAAGAAACTCAGCGAAACAATAAACGTATCAACCAAAGAGGCCAAAGAGTTTATAGAAAAATATTTCGCGTCATTCCCGACAGTTAAAAGTTTTCTTGAAAAAACAAAAGCCGACGCAAGAGAGAAGGGATATGTCGAAACTCTTCTTAAAAGAAGAAGGTTTTTCGATTTCGCGGCCGCAAACGCAAGAACACTCGCAAACTTCGAACGTGAAGCCGTAAACACAATATTCCAGGGAAGTGCCGCGGATATTATCAAAAAAGCGATGATTGAAATAAAAAGCCAATTTCCTGATTCAAAAATGCTTCTTCAAATCCACGATGAGCTGATATTCGAAATAGACTCCCACGACGAAGCGTACGAATACCAAAACATCATGCAAAACGTATTTAAACTCGAAGTTCCCCTCAAAGTCGGAATCAGCTTCGGTAAAAGATGGGGAGAACTCAAATAGGTTCTTCTCCATATCATGCATAATTTACCGTCGTTGCAGACAACTTAGAAACAGTATTTTAGTGACAGACACCATCCCTAATAACACGGATAGCTAAATACAACATCCATATAATTTTTTATTATAATTGAATAAATATTCGTACATTTTGATAAAATAAACAAAAAAAGGAGAGAAAATGTGTCAACTACCTGATCTGGCAACCGCCACTAACGTTGTAATGGTAAGCGGATTCTGGCTGTTCACCGTAGGAATGGTAATCAGCTTCCTAAAAGCCTTCGCTAAATAAGCGGGGCTTTTAGAAGTGAAAGTTAACCCCCACATTCAAACCTTTTAACTTATCGTACACATTGTAATAATCAAAGCCGTAAGCAATATATTTATAATCATACTTCACATCAAGCTCCACATGTTTTATCACATTTACATACATTCCGACACCGCCGTTTATACTGTACCCCGACTTGTCAAGATCCGGATTGTCCACATACCCCGCACCTATTTTCACATAAGGCGTAAATCTCCAGAATTTTAAAAACCCGAGCTCAAACGCCATGTTTATGTTATAAAAACTTCTCTCTTCTTCTTTTACACTGTTTTTTTCGATACCCGTTTTGTATATTTCATACTCAAACCTCACGGCACCCTTTTTTCTGCCTATTACGGCATAGTAACCGCTCGATCTGTCTTCATCAAGGTCCACCTTCTTGCCGTTTGAAAACTCAAATGTCCTGACCGCACTTCCTTTTAATATAGCCCCGCCGCCGATATACCAGCTGCTCTGAGCACTCGCACCTGTAACCATAACCGCACCTAAAACCAAACCTGCCATTAATTTATTTGTTTTTTTCATCACTTTCTCCTTAAGTTTTAATTACACTGAAATAGTATGATATTTTTTGCGCAGATTTTGACGCTAAAAAAAATAAACATCCCTCCCCTCAAACGGTTCACACCCGAATCCCATTACTATAGATCTTTTTATATCATCCGAATCCATCGGATAAAACCTGACGGAATCTTCAAATCTGTCTATGTCTTTTTCTATTTTTTCGGTAAGTTTTTTTAAAGAGCTGCGGCTGATCTCTATCTCAAACACGCTTCTTTGAACCCTTATACCGTATTCTTCAAGCATTGCGGCAATCACCCTTCTTTTTTTGTCGTCTTTTATGTCAAAGCATACAAGCCACTTCATCAAAACCTCGCCGTAAATGATTTGTATTTTGTATCTTCGTTTATCGCGCGGCTCAACGCATACGCCTGCTGCTGTATGATATCCTCAACAGATAATTTTTTACCGTTGTATGTCTGAAAGGATGAAAGCCTTTCGTTTACTTCCTCAATAATCCTCCTTTTTGCGTTTTTCGTAAGTCTGCCGGCATTGTCCACATCGATATCGTCGCTTTTGTTAAAAGCAAACACCACAGCCCTGTCAACGACAAACGTCCTGAACTCTTCTATAAAGTCAAACACCAGCACCGGTTTTTTATCAAGCGCATGCAAAAACGAAATGTTAACACCAAGCCCGGCTTTTATAAGTGCGAATTTCACCTTGCTGTACAAAAGGGCGTACCCGTAATTTAATGCGCTGTTTATTTTGTCTTTAGCGCCTTTTGTGATTCTTTTAAACCCCTCTTCTTTTAAGACTTTGCCTATCGCACTCCAGTAAATATTCGCACCGCTTCCTTCATATCCCATAAGCTCTTCCACGCTTTTTGCCTTTTGCAGTTTGAGTATGGTTTTATTTAACTGCTCTGTTTCAGTTTTTAGGTTTTTATGGTATTTGTTCAGGTATCTGATATAACTTCTTTGATTTTTGAGTTTTGATTTTACAAATTCCCTGGCAAACTCGAGCCTTTTAGGGCTATTTAAAATCTCAAGCTGTTTTACCGCCGTTTTGGGATATGCCATATTCATTGAAACGATAAGAGCATACGGATTGTACGCATAATCGATAAATTCTATGGATATGTCGTTTTTTACGCACATATGGATAAACGCTGAGGAAATGCTCACCCCTTTAGAATTTATAATCACCCTTTTTATCTGTGATTTGGGAAAGGTTTTGGTTATTTTTCCTTTTTGTTTGACAGTAATTTTGTTTTTAGCGACACCGAGAGACACACCGTATTCGTGTATGGAAATTACGGAAGACTTTATCAGGTTTTTAACCGTCTTTCTTTTTTGTCTGCTGATTTTCTCTCTTGGGATAAGCTCTTTTTTGGACTTATACATCTCATATGCGCTTTCAATCAGACGCTTGATGTTAATATCCTTTATCTCGAAATTACGGAATTTTTCAAAATCCTTTTTCTTTTTTTCTTTAAACTCTTCCGTCAGTATCTCTTCAAGTACTTCTATAACCGCGTTTTTTATCACATTCAGCTGCCATTTGCTGCTAAGAAGCGGACCGTAATACCTGTGCAACCCTTCGTATTTGTCTTTTGCTTTTTTCAGAGCTTCTTCAAATCCGTATTTTTTAAGCTCCCTGATCTCTTTTAACTTTTTCTCAAAATTATCCTTCTCTATCAGCACTTCCCTGTGCTCAAAATAACACCCGAGAAATGAAAACCCCCTGTTTATATCCGAAAAATAACTTTTTTCTTTTTCAAGACTAAGCCCGAGCGTCTGTACGAAAGCGTCAATCTTTTCAACCGTTTCGTCGTTTTGAGCAGTTTTAAAAAACAGCACAAAATCATCGGCAAACCTTACAAACTCCACACCCTCTCTTTCCAGATACATATCAAACTGATGAAGATATATGTTGCTAAGCAACGGAGAGAGCACATCACCCTGGTGGACACCCTGAGTATGGTCTATGTATTTTTTTTCAAAAAGCCCGTTTTGAAGATACTGCCCTATAAGTCTTATGATTCTTTTGTCGTCTATGTAAATATCCAGCAGGTTTATAAGTCTGTTGTGGTCTATCGTTTCGAAAAAATTGTCAAAATCACTCCTGTACACATAAAAATATTTTCTTTTTATATAATCCTTTACCCGCTTTATAGCCCTGATGGTACCTTTGTTTGGTCTGTATCCGTAAGAACGGTTTGAAAACATAGGATCAAAAAACTCATTAAGCTCCTCATAAAGCACTCTTTGAATTACTTTGTCTTTTTGTGAAGAAACGGCAATCGGCCTTGTTTCGTGTTCGTTTTTCGGGATATTGATACGTTTAAGCACATCGGGGATGTATTTCCCCGTTATAAGTTTTTCGTTTAGATCTTTTGCTTCATCCTCTCCCATATAGGCTGAAAGTTTTTCAGTGCTGAAAATCTCTTCCATTCTCTTTTCAAACATTCCACACTCCCAAAACCATTATCCGCATTTTTAAGCCCATAACTTTTAATTATAAACCCGAATTTCAGGCATTTTTTCTTTTCTTAAAGTTTGCTTAATTGTGGATAATCGCATTTTTTGGCTTAAGTTTTTTTTAATTATCCGATTTTACAT
>Ga0256843_1003267_pt1 | contig 11359 bp, 13 predicted proteins | sample AlvinellametaG_FD_191572 | JGI IMG/M metagenome (GOLD analysis project Ga0256843, IMG submission 191572) | Pompeii worm associated microbial communities from hydrothermal vent at the East Pacific Rise, Pacific Ocean - Alvinella | ecosystem: Host-associated > Annelida > Integument > Unclassified ... | reverse complement strand
CACAACACAGGTACCAGAGCAGCAGGTTGAAGAGGCAGCAAAAGCGGCAGTAGATGAAGTAGCATCATCTTCCCAAACAGTAGCAGACGATGCAGCAGCACAGGTTGCTGAGGCAGCAACACCGGTAGAAGATGCCGTCAATACAGCCCAAGAGACTCTTCAGAGTGCTCATGAGAGTGTAGAGGCTGTTGTAGCACCAGAAGCAACAACAGAGGCACTACCACACCACTAAAGCAACCCCTCCCATACACCATGCGTGAAGCAAAAAGAGCTTCACGCAAACTTTCTTCACTTATCTCTATTACTTATCGCATTTAGATCCAGTAGATACACAGATGCTTTTCTCTTTGTTGATTTTATGATGTAAAGTTTTGTTGTTATATGGGGAAAGGAAAGTGCAAGAAAAAAAGAGGGTAAAAACAAAGCGTCGATTACGACGACGCTTCACTCTTCATATCGACAAGTTCTTCAAGAAGCTCTGTAGCCTCCTCTTCATCCATCTCATCGCGTTTGATCTCTTCAACCATTGCAAAGCACTCTGTACGCATATCACGCATCTCTTCAAGATCACTTTTATCTTCGCTTGAAGCCCCTTTTGCCTTGTCTATCTTGGCAAAAAGCTCATCAATGGCTACCTCAAGATCGGGGATGATCTCATTCTCTAAAAGATTTTTGAGTTTCTCACTATTTTTCATCGTTATATACCTTTTTTAAACGTATTGTACCCAAATTAGCGTACAATTTTTACCTTGGTACCTTTGTCTACCTTGGCAAAGAGTGTATGTGCCACACTATATGGCAGACGGATACACCCGTTGGTTCCTGGGTAACGCTTCACATACTTACTTGCATGAAGTCCAATACCTGAGCTTGTCAAACGCATCCAGTGTTTGAGCGATGCTCCCACAAACTTCACCCCTTTCCATGAACCCTTGTATTTACGTCTATCGCCATGGTAGATACGTTTGCCGTTTTTATAGATATCGCCAAAGATCGTTGAGCGTTTATCGGCGATCTTCTCTGTAATACGGAAAGTTCCCATAGGGGTACGCTTGTCACGGTAAATCTTTGTATTGGGCTCGAACTTACGTTTGGCTCCTGTGGTACATGGTGCATCAAGTGCAACTTTCCCACCTACATAAAAGCGTAAACGCTGTTCGCTCACATCAACTTTGATCAGACGCGGTTTGCGTCTTGCCTGTGCCAAAAGCTTTGCATCTTTATAGATGGCATAACTCTTTTTGAGGTTTACATGTTTTCTAAACTCTTCATAGCTTTTATAGTGGGTTACAAGACGCTTCTTCTCTTGCTTCTTTGTTACTTTTTGATGTTTGCTGTAGGCGACTTTGTCAAGCTTGACACCTTTGGCTTTTTTTGCCAAGAGTCGTTTTGTTTTTGGCCCTACATACCCTTGGGTAGGTGAGATACCATACTTTTTTTGAAATGCGATCACCGCTGCTTTTGTCTCTTTGCCCCACTTACCATCCTCTTTAATGTGCAGATGAAGCGATTTATCGGCATTGAGTACCTTTTGAAGGTTTTTGACCTCATCGCTATAGTTGGGACAATGATCGGTTTTTGTCTCATCACACATATCGGCATACGAAAGAAAGTGGCTTTTTGAAAACCCTAAAGAGAGTAGTAACATGGTGATAAAAAGAGTACGCATTGATGCTCCTGAAATGACAAATTATAATGAAATCATATTGATGAAAAATCGGAGATATTTTAGCGTAATAGACTGAAGCAAAAATAAAGCACACAGCTCCCGGCTGTGTGCCTGTAGAGGGCAAGGTTCACACTACATTGAACATGCAGAGACACCCGGAGGTGTCGTCGGCTGAATAGAGGCGTTATCTGCACCACCTTCAGCATGTACTTTATCGATGAAAGCCAAAAGCTCTGTTGCCGCTTTATGGTAACGCTTGGCTGTCTCAGAATCGGGCTTATGGTAGGTTACAGGCATACCACTGTCACCCCCTTCACGAATTGCCGGTTCTATTGGAATACGAGCAATGACATTGGTGTCATACTCTTTGGCAACCGGCTCGGTTGTTCCCATACCAAAAATATCTGACTCAGTTGAACACTCAGGGCAGATAAACCCACTCATATTCTCGATGATACCCGCTGTTGGAATATGCAATTTCTGGAACATGTCAAGTGAGCGTCTGCTGTCATCGAGTGATACCTGTTGTGGTGTCGTAACGGTAATACCCGCTGTTACAGGTACAGACTGTGCCAATGTAAGCTGTGCATCACCAGTTCCCGGAGGCATATCGATCACCAATACATCAAGTTCAGACCACAAAATATCTCTGAGGAACTGCTCGATGGCTTTCATGATCATCGAACCTCTCCAGATGAGCGACTGCCCCGGCTCCATGAGTGAACCCATCGACATCACCTCTACCCCATACGCTTTCAGTGGTAGTACTTTGTTTCCTTGAATCTCAGGTTTTTGATCCTCTACACCCATCATACGAGGAATGTTAGGGCCGTAGATGTCTGCATCGAGCAGCCCTACTTTTTTACCCTGCATTGCCATGGCAATTGCAAGGTTTACAGAAGTGGTTGATTTTCCAACCCCACCTTTACCTGAAGATACCATGACAAAGCTCTTTACGTGTGGAGCAATGTTCTTACCACTTACAGAGTTACTCATCTGCTTTGGTGGCTGTGGTGCTTTGATGGTAATGTTTACATTCTCAAACCCCGCTTTTTTAAGCTCGGTGGTTGCTTCATCTGTAAGCTGTGCTTTTACTTCGTCTGCAGAAGAGGTAATGTCGATTGTCAATGCAACACTATTTCCCTCAACGACAATATCTTTGACAAATCCAAAGGTTACAATATCTTTTGTAAACCCCGGATAGGTTACATTTTTCAATGCCTCTAATACGTGCTCTTGTGTCATAGAATGACTCCTCATTTCAAAATTTGTTATCTGTGTTATACCACCAATATCTTAAACAATACTTTAAAATTAGAGCTATTCAGATATTTTTTCTCTTAATTGAAAAATGGTAGGTGTGTATTAAAGAAACTATCAAGGATTCAACCTGTATAATCCGTTACAATTTTACACACAAAGGAGTGCTACTTGTCAGATACCACACTTGTTCTATTGGCAGCAGGGAGTGCTTCTCGTTTTAAAAGTAGTGTTAAGAAACAGTGGCTCTACTCAGGTGAGAAGCCATTGTGGCTTCAGGTAGCACAACGTTTCGCTTCGTACCACCCATTTGCCAAAATCATTATTGTCTCTTCCAAAGCAGAGATCGCTTACATGAAGTACTTTGCTGACTTTACATTTGTAGAGGGAGGCAAGAGCCGACAGGCTTCGTTACGTCATGCACTTGACAAAGTAGAGACACCCTATGTCATGGTAAGTGATGTAGCCCGTTGCTGTGTACCACAAGAGATGGTAAAGAGAGTGCTTGAAGCAAAAACAAAGGCGGCGTGTATTGTACCTACCCTGCCGGTTAATGACACACTCTACTTTGAAACCTCTCCTGTTGATCGTGAGAAGATGCACATTATCCAAACCCCGCAACTCAGCCATACCCAAACCCTACGAAAAGCCCTCTCAACGACACAAACATTTACAGATGAGAGTTCTGCCATTGCTGCATTGGGCGAGAAGATTACCTTTGTTGAAGGTTCACCTCTGGCACACAAACTGACACGACTTGCGGATCTCAAGCATCTTCCCTGTATAGAAGCACCTGCATCTACCAATCTCGTTGGGTATGGCATCGACATCCACCCATTTGAACCTGGCAAAGAGATGAAGCTGTGTGGGGTTACCATCGATGTAGACTACGGCTTTAAAGCACACAGTGACGGCGATGTGGCCATTCATGCTCTTATCGATGCCCTTTTGGGTGCTGCAGGTATGGGTGATATTGGTGAACTCTACCCCGATACCGATGCAGATTATGCCGGTGCAGACTCTGCAATGCTACTGACTGATACCCTTCGTCGCATCAAGAGTTTCGGATTTGAAGTAGGCAATGTCGACTTAACCATTATGGCTCAAGCCCCCAAACTGCTTCCCTATAAAGAGGCAATGCGAAAACGTCTGGCAACACTTTTAGAGATTGCACCAAACCGTGTCAACATCAAAGCAACGACCGCTGAAAAGCTTGGATTTGTCGGCCGTAGAGAGGGAGTAACGGTACATGCTGTTGCCAACTTACACTATTTTAACTGGAAAAAATTACAAGATGGAAAAGAGATATGAAGATAATCATTGTAGAAAATGAACTATACCTGGCACAGAGTATTGCATCTAAACTCATTGAGAACGGTTTTGAGACAGAGATATACAGCTCTATTAAAGAGGCGATGGAGAGCGATGGTGATGTCTACTTACTCTCAACCAACCTTCCCGGGCAAAATGTCGCCCCTCTTATTACACAGTTTAAAGAGAAAATCATCATTTTGATGGTAAGTTACATCAGCAACGACACCGTAGGAGAGCCCCTGAAACTTGGTGCCAAAGACTACATTGTCAAGCCTTTTATGATAGAGGAGCTTCTTCGAAAGATAAGCCACTACCAAGAGTATCAAGAGCTTAAAAAGCACACAAGCCTCTACCAAGACTACCTTACCCACCTACTGCAAGAGATCGAAACAAATTTTGATGTTGAGACACTTGTTACACCTGTTATACTGCAAACAAACTATCAGCGTTTGGCAGATAAAGTAGTCTTTGAGTATGTGCATAAACATGGCAAACTCCTCCATTTTGTGCCCCTTGGAAACAAAGAGTGGAAAACAAAACTTGAAAGTGCCAGTACCAATGCCCTACTCTACGTTACAGAGATAGAGAAGCTTAAAAAGAGTGAACGAGAGTATCTTTTTGAAGCCCTCAAACCGTATGACTTCATCATCTCGACCACCAGCGAAATAGAAGAGTGTGACTACCCTGTAATTACCCTCAATACCGACTCCAAACTCTACGATCAAAATGAGATCCTTACCATCGATGACTATGTCAAGTTCATTGTCAACTCATTTCAGTACAAACTGCCAGACACCGAACTGAGTAAAAAACTTGGTATCTCCAGAAAGAGCCTCTGGGAGAAACGTAAAAAATATGGGCTCTTTAAGAAGAAGTAGGAGCTGATGATGAAAAACCCCTCTCTCTATATCGACACAGAAGCCCTCTCGACACTTGCTCTGGTACAGGCTGGGCTCATCTCACCCGTAACAAAACTGATGAATGAAGCAGAAGCAAAAGAGGTTGACAAAACACAGCTCTACCAAGGTGTTCCCTTCCCTTTTGCCTTTGTACTTGCACCCAAAGGTAAAAAAAACCGAGCAGTCCTCGAAAAACTGCAACCTGGAGAGGTAGTCACCTTGGTGTGTGAAGGCAAAGATGTAGGAGAGCTCACCGTTGAAGAGACATTCCCTATCGATCCGCAGCAGCGTCTCTACAACATCTACGGCACCTCCGATGCCTCGCATCCTGGTGTTAAAAACACCATCTCACGTCTAGGCGATATTGCCGTGAGTGGGCCTTACCATGTAGACTACCCTCTCATTCAAGACAACATTAAACGCCTTAGACAGATGATACAACGTACCGGTGCCAAATTTGTCTCATCTATGATGATCGCAGCCAACCCACTCAACCGTGCCCATGAGAGAATGATACGCCAAGCCATCAGTGACTCCGATCTGCTTGTGATATTTTTGCGTAAACCCTTTACCAATGAGGGGTTGCGTTACGACATTCGCCACCATGCACTCAGCCGCTTTATAGACAACTTCATCCCTAGAAACAAAGTACTCATTCTACCCTTTGAGAATACCTATATCTTTGCCGGATACAATGAGCTCATCTTAGATGCACTGCTGGCCAAAAACTACGGCTGTCATCAGCTTGTTGTAGGGAAAAACCATGGTGGATTAGGGCTCTACTACGATCAAAACCGACTCAGCTCTGTCTTTGATCAGTGTAAAAACATTGAAATTGAGATCAAAACTGTCGATGAGTATGTCTACTGCGATACCTGTAAAACACTGGTAAGTACACGCACCTGCCCCCATGGGCAACACCACCATGTTCACTACCACAGCGACTCGATTATGAAGCTGATTCAAAGTGGGCTCATCCCCCCTTCTATTTTGGTACGAAAAGAGGTTTCTGCCAATATACTGGCTTCACTCTTTCCTGAGCGTTTTGAGAACCTTCAAGAGATGCACTACTCGCTTATGCCGGGTTCTGGGCTGCTTGAACAACAGAGCGAAGAGCAGTTCTACCTCAAGCTGATTGAACTATACCAAACCTCATCGCTGACATAGGAGCTTAAGATGGATATAAAACAGAAACTCTTTTTAGGATTCCTTGGTACCGGATCACTCCCTAAACCTGGCATCAGTGCCTCTTTGGTTGCCATTGTAACCGGTGTTTTCATCTTAAGAACACTTGGCATGGAGACACTATTTATGCTAACACTTGTTGCTACAGTTATTGGTATTTTTGAACTCAATAAATATGTCGCACAGGTACCAGACTCCACCTATGATGAGATCACAATCGATGATGCATCGGGTATGTGGCTTAGCCTTATGATCGCATTATCAACTGCATTTACAATAGATCTACCATATATTGAGTGGTTTACCCTACTTCTTGCATTTGCATCATTCATACTTTTTCAGCATTGGAAACCCTCTACCATAGGGTGGATGTACCATACACTCAAAGGTGGTTTGGGAATTATACTTAGCAGTATACTTTCTGGCATTGCCGGAGGACTGCTAAGCGTTGTCATCTTAATGGGTGTAGGAAAGTTCCTCTAAAGGGCTACTCGTTGTTATCTTGAAACGCACTGGGCCTGACTTTGTGAGAGAGTTTTACAATAAAGGCAGTTACTACCGCACCTCCTGGAATCATCCATATCACACCCAGCCCGGCCATTTTGCAAATGTCCACTACCTGGGCTCCAGCCTTTTTATACTCTTTTTGTCGCAACAAAACAGGGATCTCTTTTGTCTCCTGCCACTCTATGTAGATCCCCTTTTTTAGGTGACGCCACATGTGCGAAAACCTCTTCATGCCACACTCTCTTTCAGTAGCGATTTGAGTATCTCCTCTACAACCGTTTTGTAGGCTGTAATGATCTGTGCTTCATCCATACGCTCATCTCTGATCTGCTCATGGAGCTTCTCTAGGGTTTTATGCCGTTTGGAAGTAAGCCATATCTGCTTAAACGACTCATCCATAGCCAGTGTCAACTTCTGCCTTTTGGCATGAGAGAGTGAAGCGATATGATGCGTATAGTAGAGCAGACGCCCTAATTGGATATAGGGAAAGTTACGGTTTTTCATTGGGCCTATCTGCCAGTAGCGTCTCCCCAGTTTACCACCGAGTATTTTAACTTCGGAGAGTTCATTAAAACCAAGGTAGGCCCCTACGCCACCAACAACAGCCCCTATGACACCACCTAACAAGAGGGTATGCCCTGCAAAGAGCAGATCAACCCCCGCTCCGGTAACTGCCCCTGTGGTAGCGGCGGTTACCATCAACTCTTTACGGCTTAAACCAAAGATGTCAGCTGAGGCTTTGGAGAAGAGATCAACCCCTTGAAAGTCCATCTCCTGTTGCTCTTTTTTAACATGACGGTGGTGCCAGATAGCCTCTATTTGTCTTTGTGCCTCCTGCTCCTTTTGACGCAACGCTTTTTTATAAGCCTCTTGGGCTCTTTGTGTGGTTGCCTCATCGGGTTCATCGGTTAGGAGGGGGGCTTTTTGAATATGTTGCAAAGCGGAGAGCATTGTCTGTGCGATCACCAGTGCACTACGCTCTATCAGCCGCTCATGATAGGCCTCAAAGTGTGCCAAAGAGGCCTTCACCTCTGCTGTCCATGCCTCATTCAGCTGTGCCATGCTCTCCAAAATCGCACGGTACTGTGCCAGATCTGTTCGCATAGGATCATAACTGCGTATAATCTGAAAGTAACCGCTAAGTGCCTGTCGCCACTCTTGCGAGTAGTCGCCTTCGTCTATTTTGTTCATCAACGCCATCGAGGGTTGCCCCGTCCAGCGTAAGATCTCCATCTGAGCTTCATACTCCTGCCCATAGGGCTTTGAGGCATCCACCACATAGATAATACCCGCCCCCTCCATAATGGGGGTAAGCAGCTCTATCTCATCATGAAAACGCTCATTGTTGCGGTGCTCTTGCAAAAATTTCCGTACCACCTCATGACGCTTGTGTGCCCCCACATCGTGCGACTGTAGCCATGCCAAAAGCTCTCTGGCTCTTTGAAAACCGGGCGTATCGATCAGCTCATACAAGATCTTTCCATCTACTTGTAGTGGAAATGAGCGTCGCTTTGTGGTGGTGCCTGGCACATTGGAGATGGCAATAGAGTCATCCATGGCCAAAGAAGAGACGATGGTGCTTTTGCCTTTGTTGGGGTAGCCAACAACGGCAAAGGTAGGGTGGGTAGGCTCTAGTGAACGATCCATACATTCTCCTTTGCTAGTGTCGCAACTCTCTCATGCCAGAGTGTTTGCTCTGTTGTGGTGGCACGGTAGCCGTTGTGCTCTTCACCTACAAGTACGACAACCACACGCGTTGCCTCTTGTGCCAAGGCCTCAATATACTCCAGCACCTCCATTGTAGGTGGCTCCCACGCTTTGACTGCAAAGAGCACCTCCTTACCCTGTTGCCTAGAGGCTACCTCCATATCGTGTGCATACCCCAAGAGGCCACCTACCTCTTCTATCTTCAAAGCCTCCAGGTGCCACATCTCCTGCAACAAAAGCATCGTTGTACGCGAAAAACCCCACCCTATGAAGCTATCGACACGCCGGGGTAGTGCCTCAAGCCCTTGTTCACGCTTGGTACTTCCGCCTTGCATCTTTGCCTCCTCCTCTACCGACTGCGTCTGCACAAAAGGTTCGTTCATATCGTGTAACAACATGGTGGCTTCTGGCAACTGAAGTGCCGCCCTCTCAAAAGCCTTACGGCTACCCCAATGAACCAGAAGGTAGAGCACAAAACGCACCCCTACCCCATACACCAAAGTTGTCATGGCCAAAAATCGCCACCATCCCCCCAGTAGTGAAGCCTCTTGCACAAGACTCTCTTGCAATCCTCCCAAGCGAAAATAGTGACTCTTCTCTATGAGCTCCAACGATGGCAGGGCTTCGGGTAGCCACCCCTTCCAGGGTGTGGCAAGAAGAAGCATCCATTGGTGAAACTGCTCGGGTGAAATATCGAGTGTTGTACGCCAGGCAAACGCCAGATCGCTCATTGCCACACTTGCCAAGAGAGCAAACAAGATCCCCAACGCAAAGAGTAGTGACATACGCAGCGTCTGTTTGATCACCAGCCAGTTTTGCAACGATGTGGGCAGTGCACATGTGCCAAAGAGAGTCTCTTTATGCGGAAAAAAACGAACCACGATCTTCTCTATCCAGTACCCCACAGCCAGGTGTGCCCAGAGGTTCTCCCGCTTGTTTACCCCCAACAGAGCCAAGAGTGTCATCACTACACCCAACAGGGTAAACCCCACCACCACAACCAAAAAATAGATCAGATTTACCGGAGCCTCCCCGCTATAGTGCAACAGAGCCAACCCTGACAACACACCAAATGCCAAAGCAAGAAGGCTCAACACCACATTCACACCATACCAGAACGATCGAAATGACTCCAGCTGCTCTGAAGGGTGGCAGTGTGCTTTCAGCCATGCATGAAGCTGTTTTAGCGGTGAAGTACGCTCTAGCTTATGTTCGAGCAAAAAAGCCCGTCGCTGCTCTTTTGTGCTCTTATCATCTCTCAAACAGGCTTTAAGTTGTAAATATGCGATCAGATCCATATATTCCCTTCAGACACACAATGTGTATGATAATAGGAAATATTATACTATGCAAAGGTTAGAATTAGAGAAGTCGCCTCTTAAAAACAAGAGGCGTAAAGCCATACTGTTAGGCTGTAGGTTTTACAAGGGTAACTACTTTATAGATAGATACACCCACCAAGATCATACCGTAGACGAAAAATTTACCTACTGATGTCATTGTTTATCCTTTATACTGAAGATATGTCACATCGGCAGTATAAGAGAAAAGTATTACCGTTATATTATCGGCTTATGCATTCTCAAAGTACTCTGTAATGATCTGCGGGAAGATGGCAATAACACCTTTGGCCTTTTTGATCTTGGGTGCAAAGATCGCCTCTGAAGCAGGAAAATTCGCAATGAGTTCTTCATAGATGGCGATCTTCTCCTCCATATGGTTTTCTAGTGCATCAAGCACTGCTTGCATATTCTCTTTGCTTGTAGCATACTTCATCAACAGCTCAAACATCCGTTTACGCGGATGGATCGCCATGGAGTCTCCTGCTGCCAAAGCGATCTCTTTGAGATCCCACCGGGAGATGTAGATACCGCTCACAGAGGGAGCCATCAGTTTGGCATAGAGTGCTTCGGTATAAGAGGGGTAATCTTTTAAGTCTGCCTCTTCATCGGCATCACACGCTCCATCGGGGCAAAAGGCTGGTTTTCCTCCGGCAAAGTTCTCCAGGTTAAATGACTCAAACTCATCTCTTAAACGGTTCATATCTGGCTTGTTCATAGGCTATCCTTTCATCTTTTGTATCAGTAGCGGTATCATATTGGTATCGATCTTGGCACCATACCAGCGGTGGGCTATAAGCATCATCTTGGCAACAAAAAGGATCTGTGCATCTAAAAATGAGCTCTCGCAAAAGAGTGCTTTGGCTTCATCATCCAGGCAGTATCCATGTAGCTTCTCTTCATGCACCTCAATAAAATCTATACGCTGTTTCTGTTGTGCTGTTTCGTTAAGTAGATGACAATAGTGCATCGCCTCTTTTTGAAACTCAGCTTCAACGATCATCCTCTCTACTTTGGAGTTGCCAACCGATGAGAGCGTTACATCAAGATGCTCATCTTTGATGTTTAGTGCAATCGCTGTTGCATTGATGCCATTCTCTTTGAGTATGGCATTGAAGTACCTGCGGGTATAGCATGTCTGTGCATTGTAACCCAAAATGGTACACAGCTGTGTATCGGGTTTGATTTCATGTGGCATCATTGTGATCTTCTCCTAATTGGCTCATATGGATGGTTTAGTGGTACAATACATCGCATCGTTCATTATCAAACGATCTCTTTGACGGTACAATAAATTGCACCCTACATTGTTCATCGCTCATCGTCCATTGTTCATTGTTCATTGTTCATCGTTCATTGTTCATCACCCATTGTTCATCGCCCTTGCATTGGCATGAAGCGAGATGGCTTCATCCTCTTCTACCAGACAGCGTGGGCACATCTGCTCACCACCAAAGTAGGTAAAGGGGTTGCCACAC
>Ga0256843_1003266_pt1 | contig 11360 bp, 14 predicted proteins | sample AlvinellametaG_FD_191572 | JGI IMG/M metagenome (GOLD analysis project Ga0256843, IMG submission 191572) | Pompeii worm associated microbial communities from hydrothermal vent at the East Pacific Rise, Pacific Ocean - Alvinella | ecosystem: Host-associated > Annelida > Integument > Unclassified ... | reverse complement strand
TCATCTATATGAAAAGCGACTAATTTATCTACATTTTCACCATTTTTTGCTTTTGTGAGTAATACTCTACTATCAACAACTTTATATCCATGAGTTTTAAGATATTCAAATTGACGAATTAATACTTTTGTATCGGTATTTGTATATAAATGTCTATGGTCATTAAATCTATGATATAAAAATATATGTGCATCTGCCCACAAAAAAAGGGGCAAAAGAAAAAGAAATATTCTCATTATTTAGTAGGTACTGTAGGTACTGGAGTTGATGGGATAGTTTTTTCTATTTTTACTTTATCTAAAACAGTTTCTGTTTTTTGTTGATTATATAAATATACTAATGTTAAAGTGTTTATTAAAAATAATAAACCTATTGCAAATGTTGCTTTTTGTAAAAAGCTTACTGGCCCTTTTGCTCCAAATAATGAATCATTACTTCCACTATAAGCCCCAAGTCCAATTGAAGAAGATTTTTGCATTAAAACAAGCCCTGTAATGATAACTGCTAAAATAATTTGAATTACAATCAGTGTAGATGTCATTTAATTCCTTTTTTTTGATAGAATTATAACAAAAAAAAGAGTAAAATGGTAAAAAGAGAATTTTCTAAATTTGCAAAAGAGTATGCCAAAAAAAATATAATTCAAAAACAAATAATTAAACAATATGCACCCCTTTTAGAAAATAGGTCTATTTTAGACTTAGGATGTGGAAATGGTGCATTATTAGAGTTTTGTCATCCATCTCAATATATAGGAATTGATTTTTCTAAAGAGATGTTAAATCTACATCCTAATAAAAATATATTTTGTTTTGATTTTAACCAAAATGAATGTTGGAATTTTATAAAAAATCAAAAATTTGAAATTTTAGTATCATTTTCAGCTTTACAATGGGCTAATGATTTGGATTTTATATTTACAAATATTAAATCTTTAAATAAACCATATTTATTAGCAATATTCACTTCAAATACTTTTAAAACGATACATAAAACAGCAAATATCACTTCTCCAATACATTCAAAAGAAAAAATTTTAAACTATTCAAAAGTTTTAAATCCAAACATAGAAATATTAGAATATAAATTATATTTTGAAGATAAGCTTGAAATGTTTAGATATATAAAAAGAAGTGGAGTAAGTAGTGGAGAAAAAAAACTTTCTTATAAAGAGATAAAAAATCTCATATATAATTATCCACTAAATTATTTAGAATTTGAAATTTTAATACTAAAACCCAAAAATATGTGGGAAAAACACCATCATAGCTAAAATTGATACTTGAATCAAAATAAATGGAATAACACCTTTATATATATCAATAGTAGTCACCTCTTTTGGTGCTACACCTCTAAGATAAAACAGACTAAATCCAAATGGTGGAGTTAAAAATGAAGATTGTAAATTCATAGCAATAAGAATAGCAAACCATACAGGATTTATCCCTAAGCTATCAGCTACTGGAAGTAAAATAGGAATAACAATATAACTAATCTCTATAAAATCAATAAAAAATCCTAAGAAGAAAATAATAACCATAACTAAGAAAATAAATAACATTTTTGCATGTGGTAAAGATGTAAGAAAATCTTCTACTATTCCATCAGCTCCACTATAAGTAAATACCATACTAAATGCAGTAGCACCTATTAAAATAGCAAATACCATTGCTGTAGTTTTTACTGCCTCAAGTGCTGCATCTTCTACTAATTTTATATTTAATTTTTTATAAAAAGCAGCTAATATTAAACTCCCTACAGCACCTACACTAGCACTCTCTGTAGCTGTAGCAATACCAGCAAAAATACTCCCTAATACAAGTACTATCAATACAAGAGGTGGTATAAGTGATGTAAATATATTTTTTACACTAATTTTTACATCTTTCATAGCAGGTGCTATATCTTTTTTTATATTTGCTATAATAAGTACATATACTATATAAGCACCTACTAAAAATATACTAGGAAGTACAGCTGCTTTAAATAAATCCCCTACTGGTTGATTGAAAACATCTGCTAAAATAATCAACACAATACTTGGAGGTATAATCTGTCCTAATGTTCCACTAGCACAAATAGTACCTGTGGCTATTCCTTTGTTATATCCATGTTTAAGCATTACAGGAAGTGCAATAACACCCATAGCTACTACACTCGCACCAACTACTCCAGTACTTGCTGCTAACATCGTACCTATGATAATAGTAGAAACTGCTAAACCACCTCTAACTTTTCCAAATAAAGTACCCATACTCTCAAGTAGTCTTTGTGCTATTCCACTTTTTTCAAGTACTACTCCCATAAAAATAAATAAAGGTATAGCTATAAGGATTTTATTTCCCATAATAGAATATATTCTAAAAGGCATCATAGAAAACATACTCATAAATTCATCCCACCAATCAGCAAACATAACAGCACCATCTTGTGCAAGCTCAAAATAAGCGGAAATAGCACCAAAAATAATAGCAACAGCACCAAAAGTAAATGCTACACTAAATCCTATTAGCAACATTATAAGTGCTGCTACAAACATAACTAAACCAGTCATATTTCTATATCCTCTTTTATTTTTTTATTTTCTTTAAAAATAATTATATTTTGAATAATATATCCTAATGAAGTGATAATCAGATATATAAAACTCAGAGGGATCATAGCTTTTATAATCCATCTATGAGTAAGTCCTCCTGGATCTTCACTAATCTCATGTGTAGTATAACTATCCATCACAAAATCATAACTACCATAAATAACTAATAAAGCCAAAGGAATAATAAAAAAGATAGTACCTATTATATTTATAATAGCTTGTGTTTTTGCTGAAAGATTATTATAAATAAAATCAACTCTCACATGTGCTTCTTCTCTAAGTGCATAGCTCATTCCAAATAGAATAATAACACCAAAAAAATGCCATTCAAGCTCTTGCATAGCTATACTTCCACCATCAAAAAAATATCTACTTACTACATCATAAAATACATTCATAATAAGTAAAATCATAAGAAAAGCTAAAATTTTACCTATTATAATGTTTAATTTTTCAAAAAAATTATTTAAAGTTTGCATCTTTCACCTTTAAAATAAAGAAGGGATTATTTCCCTTCTACTTCTTGAGAAGCTTTTAAGTAATAAAATTCACTCATCATAGACCAAGCTCTAGCTTTTTTCATCCATGCTTTTTGATTTGCCCAAATTTCTGCAAATAGTTTATTTTTAGAAGCATATCCTTGTAACACTTCTTGAGTTGCATTATACATAGCTTTAAGTACTGGTTTTGGGAAAGTTTTTACTTTAATATTTGGATATTCTTTTTTCATTTTCGCCCAAGCATTCGCACTTGCTGCAAAATTTTCATAATACATATCAGCTGCACTTGCTCTCATAGCAACGATTAACATCTCTTGATATTCTTTTGGAAGTTTTTTCCATGCTCTTTTATTTACTAAAAATTGCATTTCACTTGCAGGCTCATGCCATCCTGTATAATAATATGGTGCTACTTTATGAAATCCCATTTTAATATCCATTCCAGGCCCTACCCACTCAAGAGCATCAATTACACCTCTATCAAGTGAAGTATATAATTCACCTGCAGGAATATTTGTAACTTTTACTCCTAGTTTTGCCATTACTTCTCCAGCAAGTCCAGGAATTCTCATTTTAAGACCTTTTAGGTCTGCTACAGAATTGATAGGTTTTCTAAACCATCCACCCATTTGAACACCAGTATTTCCACCAGGAAAACTTAATACTCTAAATTTATCATATACTTTTTTCATATATTCCATACCATCTGGTTTTCCATCGTGATTTTCATCTGCATAATAAAACCAAGCATACTGTTCAGACATAGTCATACCAAAAGGGATAGTTGTAAACCATACAGTATTTATATCTTTACCTTTCCAATAATAACTACCACTATGCCCCATTTGATATTGACCACCTTTTACCATATCTAAAATTCCAAGTGGAGCTTTATGTTTCTCTTTTCCTTCTACTTTGATAATAAATTTACCTTTAGACATTTTTTTAACCATTTCAGCCATTTTAATTGGTGGTGATGCTAAAGGTGTAAGAGTACTAGGCCATGTCATAGCTAATTTCCATCTAATAGTTTTAGCTTGTAAAGATGAAGCTAAAATCATACTACCCGCAATACCAACTAATGCTAATTTTGTAAGTTTTTTTAACATATGTTTCTCCTTTTTTTTGTTATAGTTGTAATTATATCATAAAGTAAAACTTACTATTTTACTTTAAAATGCTCTAATTTATATATAAGTTTTATATCTCCATTTTTTGCTTTAAATACAATAGGAAAATAAATTTTTATTAAATTTTTATAATTTTTTGAAGCTTCTACAAATTTATAAAAATTCACAGGTGTATTTAATTTTGCAGTAACTACATAAGTTTTTTTAATAAATTTTTTATCATATACTGAAATATTTCTATCTTTTATTTCCAAAATATCCATATATTTTTTTGCAAACATTTTAAAATTATTTTTATCAAATTCTCTTTGTAAAGCTAAAATAATTCTCCTATTTTCTCTATATAATTTTTGATATTCATTAGTTTTATTTTCTAAATTTGTTTCTACTTTATCTGCTTCTAATTTTACAGTGTAATAATCTCTTTTTTCTTTTTTAAACATTTTAATGCTAGGTGCTACTAATATCCCTAATAAAATCAAAAAAACAACTACAAATAATGTAAAAAACAACATATTTTTAATAATATCTATCCCAAACATCTCTACTTTTGGAATTTTTGGTAATTTTAATTTCATTGTTCCTCTTTTAAAATATTTATAGATTCAAATCTATACCAACCATTATCCATTTGATAAAAATTTGTAATAGTTGTAGTAAAAATAGATTTTAATGGTGGTAATAATAAAATATTATATACATCTTTTGTAGGTGTAATTCCATAAATATATAATGATTTTTTTTCTATTTTTATATTTGTTAAAGTTATTGGATCTGGTATTAAATCAAGTAAATTTTTCACTCCATCTTTTAATAATTCATTATTAACACTAATTTGAGTTGATAATTGTTTCTCTTTTTTAATAAAATTTATTTTTTGTGTGAAATCTTCTATTTTTTTACTATTTTGAGTAATCTGTAATCTTAATTCTTTAATATCTTTTTTATAAAATAATCCTTTAATAAATAAAAAAGAAGCAAAAAATATCATAAGCCCTGATACCGCACTAATAAATATTAACCATAATTTAGTATCTTCAGCAAAAAAAGATTTTTTATTAGCCCTTGTAAAACTATACATCTATTTCCTTTAAAGCTAAATCATTAATAATAGATAAAATATCAACTTTTTCTTTTGATATATCTAAAAGAATCTCATTTTGTATAGATTCTACAAATTTATTGGAGATATCATCATTATACAATAAATATCCATTTTCTAAAAAATTATCACTATAGCTTTCATAATAATCTTTTATAGAATTTTTTATAAATTCTATGGCTTCTATCTCATTTTTTACACTTGTAATATCATCTTGAATATTTGTATGTTCTAAATCAATATTATCTCCATCATCTTCAGCCAAAGTTTCATCAATAGAATCATCTAGAGTATCTTCTAAATTTTCAATATCATCTATCTCTTCAATATCTTCAACTAAATCATCAATATCCTCAATATCTTCTATATCTTCTTCATCCTCATTTTGAATAATATCGTTTGTTTCTTCTAATTTAAATTGATAAATATTGCTATATTTTGGTTTTATTCCATCTTCATATATTAATAAAATAACAAAACTATTAGAATATAAAACATATAAACTATTTGGTGTCTTTTTTTTATTTAAATCTATAAGCAAATATGGAGAAAAAACAAAATCTATTTTAAATTTATTTAATTTTTTTTGAAAATTATTTAATTCATATAAACCTATAAAAATAGAATAATCTTTTAAACATAAAATTTTAATATTATCTAAATTAATCCCAAGCTCTTTATATTTACTATGTGTACAACTATCTACACAACCTTGATTAAATGTATCAATAATAGTAGAAATATATGTTTGTGTATTTTCTATAAAACAACTTTTGATAAAAGATAAAAACTCTTCTTCCGAAAATTCAAAATATTCCTCAGATAATGTTTTATTATTTTTAACTATTCTTTTTTGTACTTTATATACTTCATGCTCTTGATAAAATGAAACTAATGTTTCTTTTACAAAAAATTGCATTAATTTAAACATAACGGATGCGCTTTCATATAATTTTTTAGTTTTGTTGATTCATTCAACTTTGTATATATTTGTGTAGTAGAAATATATTCATGTCCTAAAAGTTCACTAACATCATTTATTCTAGCTCCATTATTTAACATACTAGTAGCAAAAGAGTGTCTTAATTGATGTGGTGTTACTTTTAATCCTATTTTTTTAAATGGTTTTGTAATTATATATCTTAGTTGCATATCACTCATCTGTACTCCATTTTTTTCAAATAAATATTTTTTAGGATGATATACTTCTTTATATTTTTCTATACTATCTTTTATATGTTCTTCTAGAGGAATTTGTCTAGTTTTATTCCCTTTTCCTTTAACCTCAACCCATTTTGACTTTATATTTTCAATTTTTAAATCTTTAGCCTCACTTATTCTAAGCCCCAAACCAAAAATAGTAATAATAGCTGTATATTCTAGTAAATTAGCTACATTTAAAGCTTCTTTAATATAATCTATAGATATAGGTTTTGGAAGAGTTTTTGGTACAGATATCTGTTCATCTCCAATAATTTTAAAATTAAATCCATTATCTTCTAAATATTTAAAAAAACTTCTCAAAATTGAAACTTTTTTTGCAATTGTTTTTCTATTTTGAGAAGCAATTTTAATCCTATAAGCAGTAATATTGATAGTTTTATTATCTAACTCCATATAATTAATAGCATCATTTAATACACTATTATATGTTTTAAATGTAATATTACTTTTTGTATTTTCTACATTTTTTAGATAATTTTTAAGTTGTTGTTTTAAAAATTCCATTATATAATTCTTTTGCCCTTTTATAGTTTTTATCTGCTTGCACCTCTAACTCTTTGTTTAAAAGTTTTGAATGAGGTAAATTTTTATATTCCCCTATTATAATCTCTAACATCATCTTAATTTTTATTTTATCGGCATTTGTTATAGTTTCTTTATTTGATATAGAATCTATCTCTACAAAATACTCATTACTTTCTTTTATAAAATTTTGCCATATTTTAGCAATTTTTGTTTGTGTTACAATAGTAAATGCCATTCTATTGTATTTATCTAATTTATATGCTTTTTGTGCTAATTTATATGCTTTTTCATATTCTCCAAGCTCATAATAAGCTTTTGCTTCTAGTGAATATCTATAACTATCATTTAAAAAATAATATAAAAAAACACCTAAAACAACTATAAAAAAGAAAAATATCTTTTTCATAGCTCACCCAATAGTGTAGAATGTTTTGCTTCTTTAATAGTAACTTCTACTATTTTACCTAACATACTCTCGTCACCATTTGATTCTACACTATAAAAATTATCACTTTTTCCATATATTTTACCATCTTCATATCTTTCTACCAATACTTTATAAACTTTTCCTATTTGAGCTTTTGCTTTTTGCTCTAAAATTTCTCTTTGAAGAGCTTGAAGTTTATGAAGTCTTTTTTTTGCTACTTCTTTATCTATTTGATTCTCATAAGTAGCTGCTTCTGTATGTGGTCTTGGTGAATATACAAAACTAAACATTTGCTCAAATTCAGCTTTTTTTACTACATCTATAGTATCTTCAAAATCCTCTTCACTCTCACCTGGAAAACCTACAATAATATCAGTAGAGATTGTAATATCAGGAATCTTTCTTAATTTTTCAATTCTATCTAAAAACCACTCTTTAGTATATCCCCTTTTCATCTCTTTTAAAAGTTTTGTACTTCCACTTTGAAGAGGAAAATGGATATATTTACAAATCTTTGGGTTATTTGCAAACTCTTCAATAAACTCATCATCAGCATGAAGTGGATGAGGTGATGTAAATCTTATTCTCTCTAATCCATCAATTTTACTAACTTCTTGTAAAAGTTTTGTAAAATTAACTTTTTCATGCTCTACTGAAAATCTTTTTCCATAATTATTTACATTTTGCCCAAGAAGAGTAACTTCTTTTACCCCTTCGCTTACAAGTTTTTGAACTTGTTTTAAAATAATATCCATCGGGATAGATATCTCTTTTCCTCTAGTTTTTGGTACTATACAAAAAGAGCATTTTTTATCACACCCTATCATTATATTTACAAAATCTTTATATGGATTTTGACGATGCTCTTTAAAAATATATGTAGTATCATCATAATCTATATCTGTTATTACTGCTTTTGGAGTAGATAAAGCTTCTTTTATTCTACTTACATTTCTAGCACCTAATACAAAATCAACTATTGGTGCTTTTTTTATAATATCTTTTCCCATATGAGAAGCTGTACAACCACAAACACCTATTTTTGCATCAGGTTTTTTATATTTTTTTAATACACCTATCTCACTAAACATTTTAGCAACAGGTTTTTCTCTTACTGAGCAGGTATTGATGATTAAAAGATCTGCTTCTTTTTTCTCATCAGTAACCTCATACTCATCAGCAAGTTCAGCTATCAAATGTTCTGTATCTTTTACATTCATTTGACAACCAAAAGTTTCTATATAAAGTTTTTTCATTTTATTCCTCTATAAATATAAACATTATAATATGTGCATCTCATACATATAACCATTTTCTTCTAAAGTATATTTTACTTCTCTAAAATATACAGAATATCCTAACTTTTCAATCTCATCTATTAAATCTTGTAAATCTTTATATGAAGTATCTCTATGAAAATAGAAAAAACTATCATGTTCAACTTTTGTTAAAAATTTCTCCATATCAATTGTTTTAATATTATTATCAGTTGTTACTAATTTTAGTTCCATTTTTTCTACCTTTTTATTGAATTAGTGAATTTGATATTTATTTTATCAAAATTTTAGTGTAAAATTATAAAAAAATAATTAAAAAAGGGAATAAATTGGATAAAACTATCGATATTTTAAATGCCTTAGCAAATGAAAAAGGCTTAAAGTTTGAGGATGTGGTAGAAGCTTTTAAAATTGCTCTTATAAAAACTACTCAAAAAATGCTTGGAGAAGATGTAAATGTTCAAATTGATTTTGATCTAGAAAACAAAAAGTTAAATATTTATCAAATAGCAGAAGTTGTAGCTGATGATGACCAAAGAGCTTTAGAAAACGAAGAAAGTTTTATATATTTAGATGAAGCACATGATATTGATCCAAATTTAAAAGTTGGTGATAAGGTAGAGTTTGAACTTGATTTTGAAAAATTAGGTAGAACTGGTGCTACAAATCTACAAAGAGAACTTGATTTTCAAATCTTAAGACTTATGGAAAAAGAGATTTATGAAAAATATAAAAATAGACTTGGTGAATTAATCACTGGAGTTGTAGTAAAAGTAGATAAAGAAAATAATACTTATATCGAAATTGGTGAAATAAAAGGTGTATTACCTCAAAGAAATAGAATTAAAGGTGAAAATTTTAAAATTGGTGATCCTTTAAAAGCAGTTATTAAATATGTAAATATGGATAAATCTAGAGGAATTACTATTGAAATCAGTAGAACTACTCCTAAATTTTTAGAAGAATTATTAAAACTTGCTGTTCCTGAAGTAAAAGAAGGATTAATAAAAATACATTCTATCTCTAGAATACCAGGTGTTAGAGCTAAAGTAGCTGTATCTAGCTTAAATCCAAATATTGATCCAATTGGTACAATAATTGGTAGTAAAGGTGTAAGAATTAATTCTGTTTCAAAAGAACTTCATGGAGAAAATATTGATGTAATAGAATATAATGATACTCCTGAACTATTTATTGCAAGAGCTTTATCACCTGCTTTAGTAGATAATGTAAAAATAGAAGAAACTGATGATGAACAACCACTAGCAAAAGTTTCATTAAAACCAGATCAAAAAGCAAAAGCTATCGGTAAAAATGGTATCAATATTACATTAGCTAGTATGCTTACAAAACATAAAATAGAATTAATAGAAAAAGGTGAAGATGATGCACCTAAAAAAGATGCTAAAGATTTCGATAAATTATTTAGTTTTTAAGGATAATTAATGAAAGTAGCACTAATACAACAAAAATATCATGGAAGTAAAGAAGCAACTATTCAAAAAACTGTAGAGATGATAAATCAAACTACAGCTGAGCTTGTAGTTCTTCAAGAACTTCATCAAAATGAATATTTTTGTCAATCAGAAGATACTAAATTTTTTGATTATGCTGATAATTATAAAAAAGATATAGATTTTTGGCAAAATATTAGTGCTACTAAAAATATAGTTTTAGTTACTTCCCTTTTTGAAAAAAGAGCTGATGGAATTTATCATAATACTGCTTATGTATTTGATAAAGGAAAATTAGCTGGAAAATATCGTAAAATGCATATTCCTGATGATCCTGGATATTATGAAAAATTTTATTTTACCCCTGGAGATATTGGATTTGAGCCTATTGATACAAGTATAGGAAGACTTGGTGTACTTGTATGCTGGGATCAGTGGTATCCAGAAGCTGCAAGAATTATGGCTTTAAAAGGTGCTGAAGTTTTAATCTACCCTACTGCTATAGGTTATTTAGAATGTCCAAAAGACAGATATGATGAATTGTGTGAAAAAGAAAATACACTTGAGGAAAAACAAAAAATGCTTGATGCTTGGATAAGTGTACAAAGAGGGCATGCTGTAGCAAATGGAATACCTGTAATTACAGTAAATCGTGTAGGAAGTGAAAAAGATAGTAGTGGTGTGTTAGAAGGGATTAAATTTTGGGGTAATAGTTTTGTATTTGGTCCTCAAGGTGAATTTTTAGCTCATGCAAGTAGTGATAAAGAAGAAATTATTGAGGTAGATATAGATTTAAATGCCTCAAAAGAGATTAGAAAAATTTGGCCTTTTTTAAGAGATAGAAGAATAGAAAATTATGAATGCCTTTTAAAAAGATACTGTGATTAAAGAAAAACTACACATAAAAATATAACCTAAATTTACCCTCATTATTTATATCTATAATAATCAATTTTTCAGAATTCTAATTTATGTTATAATTTATGCTATAATTTTAGTAAAAACTCTAAATAAGAAGGAATAAATTATGCCAATGTTAGATAGTTTTATGGTTGACCATACAAAAATGAATGCTCCAGCAGTTAGACTTGCTAAAAAAATGAAAACTCCATGTGGAGATGTAAT
>Ga0256843_1003265_pt1 | contig 11362 bp, 17 predicted proteins | sample AlvinellametaG_FD_191572 | JGI IMG/M metagenome (GOLD analysis project Ga0256843, IMG submission 191572) | Pompeii worm associated microbial communities from hydrothermal vent at the East Pacific Rise, Pacific Ocean - Alvinella | ecosystem: Host-associated > Annelida > Integument > Unclassified ... | reverse complement strand
TGGTCAATCATGATAACCTTCCCGGTCTCGTAAGTCACGCTCCTCGGAAGCCTCGTGAGTTCCTCGGGTCTGTACCTTATCTCCACAGTCACCACCCCAAAGGGTTTAAGGGAGGAACTTAAATCTCCTTCGGTGGTTGAAATGGCGCTGAGAGTATTCGTGACGGGCCCGGCGGGAGTCGGGAAAACAACGCTCGTGGAGAGAGTCGCGAGGGAAGTCGATCGCTGGGGCTATATCGTCGGCGGGATGATAACGAGGGAGGTCAGGCGAAACGGGAGAAGGGTTGGGTTCAGAATCATGGCCCTCGACACGGGCGAGGAGGGAATCCTCGCGAGCATTAGAGGCACATCCCACCTTCCCGGGGTTCCTTTCGGGAAATACATCGTCCACGTCGATGAGATAGAGAGGGTCGGGGTTTCGGCAATACGGCGCGCCCTGGGAGAGGCGGATCTTATTGTAATAGACGAAATCGGCCCGATGGAGTACAAGAGCGATGAGTTCATCCGCGTTGTCGGCGAGGTTCTGAAGTCAGAAAAGCCCCTCCTGGCAGTCGTTCACAGGAAGATGGCTGACAAATTCCGTCCCCTCGGGAAGCTCCACACGTTGAGCGTTGAGAACAGGAACGCGGAGTTCGGGATAATCCTTGATGAGATAATGAGGGAATTGAAGGGCCTCAGAGGTTGAGGCTGTCCTTACAGCTCTCGCAGACCCACTTCTCCCCTCCCTCGATGTAGACCTTGTAGAGGGGCCCGTACTGGCCGCAGAGCTCGCAGATGCCGTAGACCTCGGTCTCTTCCTCCCTCAGCTCTTCCTCATTCTCGGCGTTGCATGTGTTGAGGGCCGCTAAGAGGTCGGCGGCGGTGACAAATCCTATTGGCTTCCCAAGGCGGGTGACGAGGAGCCTTCTAATGCCCTTGTCCATCATCTTGTCGATTGCATCGGTGATGTCGTAGTCGTCCTCTATGGTGATTGGATTCTCGGTCATGACTTCCCTGACCTTCACGCTCTTGGGGTCCCTGCCCTTGGCAACCACCTTGTCGAGGATGTCCCTGTCCGTGATAATCCCCACTATCTCGTCCTTCTGGACGACCACGGCACTTCCAACTTTGTTCTTCGAGAGAATCCTGGCAACCTTGTGAACGCTGTCGTTGGGCTTTACGATAACTGCTTTTCTCTTAACTACTTGTCCTACGGTCATTCTTGGCGCCATTTTACCACCTCGCCAACGGGGGTAGGGGAAGAGCCTTAAAAAACTTTCCTCATTTCCCCCTTTTCAGAAGGTAGTATGTGAGTGCAAACGTCATTATGAAGGCTAAAACCGCCAGTAGAACCGGTTCCAACCCCGTTGGGCCGCTTGATGGAACCGATGAGGTTGTTACTTGGGACGTCACGTGGGATGTGGAAGTTGCTGTCGTGCTTGGTGCGACGCCGGCCGGGCTCGCGTTGGAGGGCACCGCAAACCTGCTGGGGGAAGAGGTCGTCGTGTTGGAGGTGCGGGATACGGCGTGTGTGAGGTTGGACACCGTCTTTACCGGTGGCGTCCCCAGGAGAGCGGAGGAAGTTCTGTAGACGAGCACTGAGACAACACCGGCCAGTCCAAGGCTGATGACGTGGAGCTTCTCAAAGGAGAACGTTTTTTTGTGGACTTTGTGGATGCTTTTCCTCGGCACGAGGAGGATCGGCCTGTCAGCCGCCCTGTAGAGCTTCACTTCCTGCAGGCGTTTGCCGTACTTCTTGCCCGCGATCTCTGCAAGGCCCACGCGCATCATCTTGTCGATGTGGTAGGAGACAGTTGATATCGGCAGGTTGAGTTCCTTCGCGATCTCACTTATTGACATGGGGGTTTCTTCTATCAGGTGGAGGATCGCTATAGCCTTCTCGTTCATCAGAATCTGGGCGAGTTCCTTCGCCCTTTCATCGTTGATATCTATGGTCTCGTAGTCCAAAAAGCCCACCTAAATGCCCTATGTTGCTCCAGTATTAAAGCTTTTCACGACTTCGAAACCGATTGAAGTGATCAGAAAAGCCTAAGTAAAAGGAAAGGGATCAAATTCACGGCTTCTCGAGAACGATCTCGATGGTTGAAGTGTTAGCGGTCCTGCCATCGGCAGTCGGAAGCTCCTCGGTGCCGATTCTTATCTCCTTGACCCTGACCTCTGGGAGGAACCTGTTCCTGACGATCTCGGCGACGTCGACGGCCCTGCTGATGGCCCTACCGCGTGCCTTGACACTGACCTCCTTAGCACCCTCGTTGAACTGGGTTATAACGGCCAGGACGTAGTTCATAACCGGTTTCTTTCCAATGTAGACAACATGCTCCTCTGCCATCTTTGGCACCTCCGGAAGTTTTGTCGTTAGCGTATCGTGGGGTTTTGGTTAAATACTTTTCGGTATTTTTACGGCGTATAGACGGTTCTGCAATCCTCGGGAGATAATTGGATGCCCGTACTGTCCCCGCAAGTTTTTGTCAAGCGAAAGGTTTTAAGTTCTTAAGATTGCCATGTACCTGGTGATGTCATGGCGGTTCACCCTATCGATTACCGGTACGGTAGTGGCGAGATGAGGAAAATATGGGATGAAGAGAACAAACTCCAGCGGCTCCTCGACGTTGAGGCGGCCTTAGCAAGGGCGCACGCGAAGGTCGGCAACATCCCCGAGGAGAGCGCCCGCGTGATTTCTGAGAGGGCCAGCACGGAGTGGGTGAAGCCCGAGCGTGTCAGGGAGATCGAGGCAGAGATACACCACGACATAATGGCCGTCGTTAAAGCCCTAAGCGAGGTCTGTGGCGAGCACGGGAAGTACGTCCACCTCGGGGCAACATCCAACGACATAATAGACACGGCGAACGCGCTCCTCATAAAGGAGAGCCTCGGGCTCATAGAGCGCTATCTGAAAGAGCTCCGCGACGTTCTGGCAAAGCTTGCCGAAGAGCACAAGTACACCGTCTGCATCGGCAGGACCCACGGACAGCACGCGGTTCCAACCACATACGGAATGAAGTTCGCCCTCTGGCTCGACGAGGTTCAGAGGCACCTTGAGAGGCTTGAAGAGCTCAAGAAGCGCGTTCTCGTTGGCAAGATGCGCGGGGCGGTTGGAACCGCTGCCTCCTTCGGGGAGAAGGCCCTCGAGATTGAGCGGCTCGTCATGGAGGACCTTGGCCTCAGGCCCGCGCTGATAACCAACCAGCTCGTTCCGAGGGATTTATACGCTGAGCTGATGATGTTTTTGGCTCTGGTTGCATCGACACTCGATAAAATCGGCCTCGAAATCAGAAACCTCCAGAGGACGGAAATCCTCGAGGTCAGCGAGCCATTTGGAAAGAAGCAGGTTGGTTCTTCGACGATGCCCCACAAGAGGAACCCGATAAGAACCGAGAAGGTCTGCGGTCTGGCGAGGGTTATCTACTCGAACGTTATCCCCGCGTTGCTCAACAACCCGCTGTGGCACGAGAGAGACCTTACCAACTCCTCCGTCGAGCGCGTTATTCTGCCGGAGAGCTTCGTTCTCCTCGATGAGATGCTCCGAGTCACTCTTCGCGTTCTCACGGGGCTGGAGTTCTTCCCTGAGAACATCGAACGCAACCTCTACCTCACGAAAAACCTCATCATGGCCGAACCGCTGATGCTCAAGCTCGCCGAGAAGGGCATGGGCAGGCAGGAGGCGCACGAGCTCGTCAGGCAGCTGGCCATGAAGGCTTTTGAGGAAGGAAGGGACTTCCTCGAGGTCGTACGGGAGAGCGAGGAAGTCAGGAAGTATCTGAGTGAGAGTGACATGGACTCGTTGAGGCCGGAAAACTACATCGGAATGGCCGAGAAAATTGTGGATATGGTTCTTGGAAGGGTCAATAAATCTTCAGAGTGACCTTTTCTACATTTATCGTTTTCTCCGTCCCTTAATCTTTCAACGGGGCTCGGTTTCCCCATATTTCTTTTTTAGGTTTTCCTAATTTTTTGTCGGATTTTATCTCTCAATTTTCTATGAGTATTTTTACTTTTAATAATAGTATGTTATATAAAATTATCAAAAATAATTTTTTAACTATTTAGTTTAGTAATTTATATTATTTTTGTTAATTTCATAATTAAAACTTGTAATTAACGTATAAAATGCCAAAAATTTACTACTGATTATGATGTTGGGGGCTCGTAATGCACAGTGTTGTGCGTTTGGATTTCTGCCATGCTGAGGCGGTCTTCTAAAATCTCACCACCGTTAATTGTAATAGATATTTCCTGTAAATAAGCCGGGCTTTTTTCTGTTATTTTCTCGGTGGAAATTTGGGTTGTATTCCTTATCTCCTGACTTGGGTATCTTTTCTGGATAATTGGGATTAAACAGAATTTGATAGAAATATAACGGAGAAATATAACGGAAAGAAATATGCAGATGCCTGCCATAGGTGTATGTGGCCTTTCTAAACACTTGGATGGATGGTATAAGTTCCCTGCGAGGCGTGTGGCTGATGTTTTTCGGCTCTCTAACATTGGTCATCATAATAGGTTCCTCCCGATTTTCCGGCGTCTCCTGGCGCTACGTATAAATACCATGGGGGTAATAAGATGATGGTAAGAGAAGTGTCCGGTATGGTGTGGGTCTCATTTCCTTAAGCCATCTTCTCTCGATAGTACGATTCTGGGCATCAATTTTGGATATAATGTACCTTATATCCAAAAACTATGTACAGGCATGTTCTCTTGGAGAGCACGTGTGAGTTGATAGCTTGTGCCTTTCAGAAAATACTCGTTCTCATACACTGGGGTTGATTCTCTGGAAGTGGGTACGTGGAGCGTTTGTATTATTATCTTTAGTTGTAATGCCCATTTTGGGCATGAGGGGGGCTTATGTGCTGAAAATTTGCCGTGCCGTGCTTCTGGGTTTGCCGTGATGTCCTTTGATGTATTTTTATGCTCATTCTCAGGGGATCTTGTTGGATAGATACTGTTTTTAATACATTGTTTAGTATTTTTTTCAAATTTTGTACTGTAATAAGTTGTAATATATGGGTGAACTACAAGAATAATATTTTATCTACGATATTAAACGCTAAAATTACTACTTAATATATCTTTAAATAACAGTTAAAGAACTTATTTTTGATACTACTTAATTAAGTTAAAATTCACCCAAAAATTTGAGAGACAAAGCTGATTTGGAATTAGGGCGCCCTAACAAACTTTGAGGAATGTATAATGGCTGTTTTCGAAAAAGGTGGGGGAGTGATGGATTTTATCCCGCTTGATCATTCCTCGCTTTCCGGAACGTTTCGGGGTATTTCATTTCCCTGGGGCAGGATTATCAGCTCTCTGCCCTCCACCAGCATCTGGGCGACTTTTTTCCGCGCCGAGTTCAATGCCCGCCACACGGTACCGCGGGAGACCCCCATTCTTTTGCCCGCCTCTTCCTGGGTCAGCCCCTCGTGATCTACCAGGCGGAGGGCTTCGAATTCTTCGTAGGTCATGAAAATCGGTGGTTTGGGCTGGCCCATCGGAGGCAGTGCTGGATAGAAATGCCTAACCTCTGGAACGAACCCTATCATCCTCAGCTTTCTTCGTCTCCCCCTGCCGCGTCCCCATCCTGGTCCCATTCCCATCGGCATGGCTATCGAATCCTCTTTAACGCCGGGGTTTATAGGTTTTCCCGTCCAGTAAGGGTTATAACCCTCCGGACCAACCGCTATTTGGTGAGAGATATGGAGTTTCACATGGCTGAGCGAAAAATTGGGTGGCACAAGGACTTTGACAGCTCACACTTCCTGGCGCTCCCCTATGAGAGCAAGTGCCTGAGGATTCACGGTCATACGTACAACGTGGACGTGGAGATATGGGGGGAACTGAACGAAAACGGCATGATCTTCGACTTCAACCACCTCAGCTGCCTCATCAAGCTTCTTGACCACAGAATTATTGTGAGTGAGGAGTGGATCGTGGGGAGGAAGGAGGGTGTTGTCGTTGTGGAGAAAAACGGAAAGCGTCTGGAACTGCCTGAGGGGGAGGCGGTTTTTCTTAACAAGCCGAACGTAACGGCGGAGTACATAGCCGAGTGGTTTGCAGAGAGGATAGCAGAGAAGGCCGGTGAAAACGTGAAAAGAATCCTTGTCAGGATCTGGGAAGACCCCAGGAGCTATGCTCAGGTTGTCCTTGAGCGTTAGTCCTTTTCTCGACCTTCCTTCTAAATTCCCGGGCCCTCTCAAGGAGTTCGTCATAGTACTCATCGTCGAACTTCTCGCAGGCTTCCCTCGCGAGATCTTCGATGAGTTTTGCGTAGGCGAGGGCGGTCTCTTTCTCCTCGTGCTCTGCTATTAGAGGCAGCATGCTTACAAGGTATCCAACGAACGAACCGAGAACCCGGTTCCAGTCCTCTTCAAAGCCGTTTTCATTGAGCCAGCCTTTGAGCGTCAGGAAAATTTTCACCGCAGGCTTTACGACGCTGTACTCTCCAAAACGGCGGTATCGTATGAGGAGGTACTGAAAAACTGATAGGAGTATCTGCCCGACCGCTTCCTTTCCGACCCTTTCCTCGGCGAACCTCTGAAACGCAGGAAGACCCTTCGCTCCCCTTTCCGAAAATGCCCTGAGAAGATCCGGATACGGTGGTGAGTACTGGCGAAAGTCCACACCTTCAAGCTCTTCGAGTTCCGGGAGGATACTCATTATCGTCTTTTTGGTTTCCATCTGACCACCCAAAGCGTTAAATTTGGGCGGTCTTATTAGCTTTGAGGTGGGATTATGGAGTTTAAGCCAGGCAGGGTTTTCCTGCTCAGAGTTCCCGAGGGTGAGGACCTCCTTGAATTCGTCAACGGGTTTGCCGAGGAAATGGGGATAAAGACGGCGATAGTCAAGGGGATAGGCTCGCTTAGGAGTCCTGTTGTGGGTTATTACTCGGAAGAAATCAGAAACTACAAGAGGATTGAGCTCCTGGGCACGTTTGAGATGCTAACGTTGCTCGGTAACATCAGTGTCAAGGACGGAAAACCCTTTGCGCACCTTCACGTTACACTGGGAAACGCAACCGGCAACGTCTTCGGAGGGCATCTGATAAAGGGCGAGGTTTTTGTCGCAGAGCTTTATGTTCAGGAGCTCATTGGAGAGCCGCTGATAAGGAAGGAGAGGGGTAACAACCTTAGCCTCTGGGACGAGGAGCCCCTCTGAACTTTTTCCACATTACCGTGTAGTGCCATATCACGACACCGAAAACGCCAACAAACTCCGCGGGTGCAACTCCCCTAAAGGTGCTCTTTGCCCATAGGGCAAGGGCCCAGCCTATTGCGAAAAGGCTTAAACTGAACGCCGCGAGTCCTTTGTTCCCGGAAATACCCATCCCAATCCCCGTGACGAGAAAGCCCAGACTCGCGAATATAAAGAACCCCCAGCTGACGTAGTAGTGCGGACTCGTCCCCTCCGGAAAGAGGCCTATCAGAGCCAGGAAGACCAGGCCGGTAATAAAAATCACTGTCCCCGCTTTTTCAATGTGATTCGTGGCCTCCGAAGTGAGGCCGGCGGTGTAGTAAATTGCGAGAAGTGCTGAGACCACGAGAGAGGTGTTTAAAACCCAGTTGTGAGGCAGGCCCACCCTCCCAAGGTCACTTATGGCGTTTTCCGTGAGGTGCCACCACGACCGGTTGATAAAGATGGCCGTTCCTATGCCGGTCAGGGCGACAATGGGGGCGAGAACTCCCGCGAGAAGCTGGCTTTTCTTCACGGCCCTCACCCCTCGTAGAAAACCCTGTAGTGCTGGACGTACCTCTCCTTCTCGATGAGGAACTCGTCGTCCTCGGGGTAGTACTTGGCCAGCTCGGGATTTTCGCCGGCAAACTTTCTGATTGACTCCATCGAGTCCCACACCGTAACGAGCAGGAAATGGGCAATGTCACCCTCGTCCCGCCTCGTGAAGTAAAGCTTCAGAAGACCATCAACGGAGCCGTAGTCTGGGACGGCCCTCTGAACAAGGAACCTCTCATACTCCTCTGCCTTCTCCACCGGCACCTTCCCGTGCCAGAGCCTCATAACCGCCACGGAAACCACCGGTGGTGTATTGGCACTGTTCGTATTTAAACCATGCCATGAAAAAGAAAAGGGTCACCATCCACCGCGACCGCGTCCGTATCCCCTGCCCTGTCCTTGGCCGCCACCCATTCCTCGACCCATGCCTCTGCCCATGCCGCGTCCCATACCTCTTCCCATTCCTCTACCGTAACCTCCGCCGGGCCCCATCCCGGCCCCTCCCTGTACTCCGGGCTGGAGCTCCCCGCGGAGGAGCGCCTCGACGGCCTCTCTAACCGTCATCGTCGAAGGGGCGGAGTACATCCTTACCCCAGCCGCCTGAAGGACGCCGTAGGAGTTGGGACCGAAACTTCCAGCGACAACGGCATCGGCTCCCTGGTCGATGACGAACTGTGCCGCGGTAACGCCGGCACCCCTCGGCTGGGAGTAACCGGGGTTTGCGACGACCTGGACGTTTACTATCTCCCCGTTCTCCACGTCAACGATCGTGAAGGTTGGAGTCCTTCCAAATGCCTGGTTAACGCGGTCGTCGAGTCCGCCGTTTATCGTTGAGACTACAATCCTCATTCACATCACCTCCGGTTGGTTTAGGTAACCCGAACTTAAAAAATTTTGCATAGGCTCAAAAAAGCCCACAGGGGCCGTATCCCCGTCTGAGGAACGAGCGCAGGAGGAGCAGCACTACGAGCCCCAGGGCGTAGGGAAGAGCCGTTACGAACAGCTTGAACAGGAAGTAGAGTATCCCAACGAAAATCAGGAGGTCAAAGGCCCCATAAAAGCTCCCGGGAGGGTAGAAACCTCCGCCGTAGTTGCTCCGTCTTCCGTACCCCCTTCCCATACCGCGCGGCATTTCTGGACCTCCAGAGAGTTAAAAAAAGAAAGGTCTCACCACCAGCCGTAGAGCCAGCGGAGGGCCCTCCTGCTTGGCTGTCCTGTCCAGGGGCAGTATCCGAGCCTTGCACCCCAGCCTCTTCCGCCTCTGCCCCTTCCGAAGCCGCGTCCGAAGCCCCTGCCGCGTCCCCATCCACGGCCCCAGCCCCTTCCCGGGCCGAAGCCGTATCCGTAGGGCGGATAGGCAGGGTACGCTGGAGCGGTCGGGGTCGCGGGGGTTGCGGGCGCAACGGGGTACGGCCCGTAGGCCTGCGCTGGAACGGCCGTGCTCGCGCTGGGAGCGCTTCCGCTGGTAACGGCCTTGAGGGCCTCTTCAACTGGAGTTCCCGGGGCGACTTGGTAGAGCTTTATGCCTGCGGCCTGGATGACGCCGAGTGCGTTCGGGCCGACCTGGGGGGCGGCTATTGCTTCGACACCTTCGTTGATGAGGGTCTGAACCGCCAGCGGTCCTGCGCCTCCAGCAGCATTGGCGGCCGGGTTCTGAATGACCTTCTCGCTTATGATGTTCCCGCTCTCGTCGACTTCAACTACGAGGAACGCCGGTGCCCTTCCGAAGACCGGGGCAACCGTGTCCTCCCTACCTCCACCGTTCGTGGGTATCGCAATCTTCATTCACACCACCTCCTTTCCTCTGTATTTTGTGCATATGCACAAACTTATAAACTTTTCGGTTTCCCTAACGGATTGGTTAATAAGGGGAACTCCAAAGGAGGTTTGGTGGTTGTATGCTGTTGAGGCGGATCAAACGCGAGGCCTTGAAGCTCACCCATGGGCTTGAGCTGGTTGATTTCGGCTTCGCCCTGCCCTATACGTGGGTTCTCGTGGAGGGTAAAAATGGCAAAGCGCTCGGGGTAGCGATGACCCTTCCTGAAGAGGTTCAGCGCTACACGAACTCGATGGGTGAGCCGTCCATTGAGGGGTTCATCGAACGGGCTGACAGCCTCAACGTCATCGAGAGAACCCTCGGGCTCGCGGCGATAAACGCGGTCTCGCAGTATCACATAGACCTAAGCGACGCCGACAACGTTGACGTTCTGAAGCTCCTGCCTGAGAACGCCGGGAAGGTTGCGCTGATCGGTAACATGCCTCCTCTGGTGAGAGAGCTCCGGAAGAGGGGACACGAGCTCTACGTCTTCGAGAGAAACCCCAAGCTGTGGGACAGGGAAACGCTCAGCGATACCCTTGAGTACCACCTGCTTCCCGAAATGGACGTTGTGATAGCGAGCGCGAGCTGTCTCGTGAACGGAACGATAGACCTTCTCCTCGACCGGGCGGAAAAGGCAGAACTCTTCGTCCTGACCGGGCCGACGGGACAGCTCTTGCCGGAGTTTCTCAGGGGAACGCGAGTTACACATCTGGCTTCGATGAAGGTGGTCGATATCGGAAAGGCTCTCCTCGGCCTCAAGCTCGGCTCCTTCAGGGGCTTCGAGGAGGGGAACGTAAAGTACGTGGCCAGGGTGGGTTAGGAACCTGTGACCTGTGCACCCGTTGCGTTCAGTCGTACCTTTTCCGCGTCTCCTCGTCGCAGATTACGTGCTTCAACCGCTCCGCCCATTCGGGGTCGTTCCACGTCCCAAGGGCCCGGTGGGTCAGGTAGTACTTCTGAGGTATCGGGTGAGTGCCCAGGACGACTTTAATGCCGTATTTCTCCTCTATGAACCGCTTAAAGTGGTCTATCCACGGGCAGGGTGGGTACCCCACGAGGAACCCGGTGGCGAGGTGGATGACCTCCGCCCCGTTCTTCTTCATTTCCTCCGGGGCGTACTCGATGTTGCCCCCCGGACACCCGCCGCAGGTTGTGTATCCAACGACTTCGACGTCCTCGCCCCGGTAGAGGCTGAACGCCCCCTCGCGCCCCCTCAGCGCCCTGAAGCACTTTCCACCGGCACAGGTGCGGTAGCGGTCGCATATTATGATGCCTATTTTGACCATGGCGAACACCACTCCTCATGCTCGTCCCATGGCTTAAACCTTTTGCCGGAACCGCCCGTCGTCCACCGTTTTTTCGAGTTTGTGGACGTTCCGTTCAAGCCAGCCGGTTCTTTCGACCTCCCGCACGTCGAACTCTGGCACGTAGGGTTTTATGTCGAGGAGTGGGGTTCCGTCGACGATGTCAACGTCCTCAATGTGCAGAACGTTCCCCTCGACGCGGACGAGCCTCACCACGGAAAGTCCTATCGGGTTCGGCCTGCTCGGGGCCCTCGTCGCGAACACGCCGTGCTCCTCCTCGTCCATATACGGCCTGACGAGTAACTTCCCCCTCTCTGCGAGGTGGAAGTGGTAGAGCAGGATGATGTGTGAGAACCCATCGAGGTCTTTCAGTCCCGCGGCGTACTCGGGGAAGACCTCAACCCATCCCTTAATCCCCTTTGCGGCCGAGGCCTGAATCGGAACTCCTTTCGGCTCCTTGAAGGGGCTGTGGATTATGCCTATCGCCCGATACTTGAACTCCATTTCAAATCCCTATCGAA
>Ga0256843_1003263_pt1 | contig 11370 bp, 7 predicted proteins | sample AlvinellametaG_FD_191572 | JGI IMG/M metagenome (GOLD analysis project Ga0256843, IMG submission 191572) | Pompeii worm associated microbial communities from hydrothermal vent at the East Pacific Rise, Pacific Ocean - Alvinella | ecosystem: Host-associated > Annelida > Integument > Unclassified ... | reverse complement strand
GTGATTTTGGGGATTATACCGATGGAGAAGGGCATGTAACACCGGCCGGATTCAAAACGGACAGTTATTCTGTAAAATTAGGTTATAATCCGAAGGACAATCAACGTTTGCAAGTGAATTGGCACCAAAAATTCGGACGTGACATCAAGCATGCCGGATTGATGATGGATTCTCCCAAAGATGACAGTTATTTATTGGGTATAGATTATAAAATAAAAAAACTTTCGGATAAAATAAAATATATTCAATTCAAATCTTATTATTCTTATGTTGATCATTTAATGACTAACGGATATGAAATGGACGAGCCGCGTCCTAATTACCCCGGAATTGATGCGCGTACACCGGTTACATCCAATACCATGGGAGGTAAATTGGAATTTGCTCTTACACCCAAAAAAGATTGGTTGGTATATACGGGTTTAGATGCAGACATCATCAAACGCGACGGTACCAAAACCATTATTATCAACAATAATCCGGCTACCGGTGTCCCATTGGATCCGGTTATCGTCAAAAAACTAAAAGTTTGGCAAGATTCATATATTGATGATTTCGGTGTTTTTGCCGAAGCCAATCATAAGCTTTCCGACAAGTATTACTTAACATTCGGTTTACGTACCGATTATGTAACCTCTGAAAGTCGTGATCCTGCCAAAGGTTTTGTTGAAATTTATGGACAATCCGAGAAAAAAACTGATGTTACATTAGGAGGGAATGCCTCTATAAAGTATAAAAAAGAAGGCTTACAGATGCAATTGGCTTATGGACGAGGCACCCGTACCCCTTCCATGATAGAACGTTATATTTACCGTTTTATCGTAGGACGCGATTCGCGTGAATATATAGGTAATCCTTATTTAAAACCGGAAATAAACAATCAAATTGAATATTCCATTCAAAACAAATGGGATAAAATACATGCCGGAAGCAGCATTTTTTATTCGTATTTACAAGATTATATCACACCGGTATTAACACCTTCATTGATATCCACCGAAGGTGGTTGTGGGGGTGCTCCCAAATCTCCCAAAGTATTTCGTAATGTCAATGCTTATCAATATGGATTTGATGCCTTTTTGGCTTATCAATTAAATGAAGATTGGTTATTCAAAGGAGATATTGCCTTTACCAAAGCCTATAATACAACATTGGATGAGCCATTGGCACAAGTGGCACCTCCGAGTGCACATATTGAAATAAAATATGAAAAATCTAAATATTGGGCTGATTTCCGTTCCGAATTTGTCAGTAAACAAAAAGATTATGCTCCGAGTTTCTTGGAAACCGAAACGCCCGGACACAGCAAATTGGATTTACGTTTGGGATGGAAACCTATGAAAGGTTTATCTCTTGGTGGAGCGATACTCAATATAACCGATGAAGCATATTATAACCATTTAAATTTTGGTTTTGTCAATGCCGATGAAAACAATGGACGTCGCATTTACGAACCGGGACGAAGTTTTAGTATGTTTATAAAATACAAATTCTGATGAATTTTGTATATCTATCGAAAACCTTGTTATCTGCAAAAATTTTTGAGTGGGTGATAAAAGAAAATAAATAATAATTAAAATAAATTAAAAACAAAAAAGTATGAAAACAACAAAGTTATTTTTATCCCTATTAATGATTGCATCACTCTTTACTTTTACAGCTTGTAGTGATGACGATGACGAAGTAGTAAACACACATGACGATGCTTATGTAGATGTTTTAACAAAAAAGATGTCTATGATGGGAAATATCAAATATTTACCCATATTCTTTGCCGGAGGAGAAGGAATTGTTGAAGAGGACAGTAGTGTAACCGGTCCTGACGGAACCCAATATGATTTGCATTCGTTTTGGGCAGGAGCCGGTAAATTAACCGGCGCCGGAAATCCCGGAAATGATGCACCTGCTGCCGGAACTTATACCTTTAGTCTCAAATTTGAAGACGGCTATGTAAAAACTTTGACAGATGAATTGGCAGGTGATGATAGTACCGTTCCGATGATTACAGTACAATATAATTCACAAACCGATCCACAAACTATAGAAGTTAGTTGGACGGAGTCTCCCGAAGCAGATTTTTATTGTGTAAAATTAACGGAATTGGATATGGCTAATACCAAGCCACTTTATAAAGTTCCGATGATTGACAAAACGAATCTATCACATACCATTGTGTTGGACGGTAGTAACGGATGGATGCGTCCGGTTACGGATTTGCAAGATGGAACCCAATATTTTGTGGTGATTTCAGCTAAAAAAGTAGAAGATGGAACCGAAATAACCGGTGCCAGTCAAAACTTTGAAATTAATGCTTGTAGTAAAACAAAAATAACTTATCAGGAATAATATTCCGGTTATATTTTTTTGAATAATTACTTCCGGTGTCTCATTGATACCGGTTTTTTTATGAAAACAAATCATCCACAACATAAAGCAAAAACAATATTGTTAATAAGTATTTTCATTTTCAATAAGTTTATTCCCTAACTTTGCAGTATGATATTCGTTATATTCAAGTTTATCATAACTTTCTGTTAATCAACAAAATACCTGCTTTATGTATTTAATATTCGACACCGAAACCACCGGTTTGCCCAAGGATTTCAAAGCACCGGTTACCGATACCGACAATTGGCCCCGGATGGTGCAAATTGCTTGGCAATTGCACGACGATATGGGTAATTTGATAGAGCATCAAGATTATCTCATCAAGCCCGAAGGTTTTAATATTCCGTTTATTTCTCAAAATATTCACGGTATTTCCACTGAATTGGCCATGGCAGAAGGTCATGATTTGACAGAAGTTTTACAAAAATTTAACGAGGTTTTACAAAAAGCCGATTTTATAGTAGGGCATAATATCTCATTTGACCAAAAAATAGTAGGTGCCGAATTTTATCGTAAGCAGATTAATAATTCTTTATTACAAAAGGATATGCTCGATACTATGACGGAAAAAACGGCTCATCTTTGTCAAATACCGAGCAAAAAAGGAAACCGGTTTAAATACCCCAGTTTAGGTGAACTTTACACGTTTTTATTCCATGAACAATTTGTCGAAGCACACAATGCAACAGCCGATGTTGAAGCTACTACCAGAGCCTTTTTGGAGCTTATCAGACGAGGTATTTTTACGGAAACCGAATTAAAAAAGGAACCCGGATACTTGCAAAGATTTCAACAGCACAACCCGGAAACCATTCAGTTAATCGGTTTAAAACACCGCAGTTTTAAAAAAGCCAGTGCCGAACTCAAACAAAAGTTGGAAGCCCAAGAAGAAAAATCAAGTGAATCGGAAACGGAAATCCTTACCGGTATTGCTTTTTCACATTTACACAACCATACGCAATATTCGGTGCTGCAATCCACTACTAAAATAGATGAACTGGTAGCCAAAGCTGTTGAATATCATATGCCTGCGGTTGCCATAACCGATGTAAACAATATGATGGGAGTCTTTCATTTTGTCAATGCAATTGAAAAATATAACCAAGACAAAGAGCCAAATCAACAACTCAAACCCATTGTAGGGGTAGAGCTCAATGTAGTGGATGATCATACGAACAAAAGTGTAAAAGACAAAGGCTATCCCACGGTTTTTTTGGCCAAAAACAAACAAGGTTATCAAAACCTGATTAAATTGACTTCCGTAGCCCATACCGAAGGATTTTATTACGTGCCCCGTATCGGGCGCGATTGGGTTGAAAAATACAAAGACAATCTGATGGTTTTAAGTGGACATCTCGGTGGAGAAATTGCCCAAAAAATCCTGAATATGGGTGACAAGCAAGCAGAAGAAGCTTTAATGTGGTGGAAAAAGCTTTTTGGGAACGATTATTATTTGGAATTGATGCGTCACGGATTGGAAGATGAAGACCACGTGAATAAAATATTATTGGATTTTGCCCAAAAACACGAAATAAAAATTGTAGCCACCAATAATACTTATTATATCCATCAAGAAGATGCCGATGCCCAAGATGTCTTGTTATGTATACGGGATAACGAAAGAAAAACAACACCCATCGGCCGGGGACGAGGTTATCGCTATGGCTTGCCTAACAATGAGTTTTATTTCAAGTCACCCGAACAGATGAAAGAGCTGTTTAAAGATTTGCCGGAAGCTATTAGCAATACCCAAGAAATCGTAGATAAAGTAGAAGCTTTTAAACTCAAAAGAGATGTATTGCTGCCCAAATTTGATATACCCGAAGAATTTAAACATCCCGATGATGAAATTGACGGAGGCAAACGCGGTGAAAATGCCTATTTACGCCACCTTACCTATGAAGGAGCGCAAAAACGTTGGGGTGAAATAACCCCCGAAATCAAAGAACGTTTGGAATTTGAATTGGAAACCATTGAAAAAACCGGTTATCCCGGCTATTTTTTGATTGTACAAGACATTATCAAAGAAGCCAAAAAAATGGGAGTGGTGTGCGGTCCCGGACGGGGTTCAGCTGCCGGTTCAGCTGTAGCTTATGTGTTGGGGATTACCAATGTAGATCCGATAAAATACCAATTACTGTTTGAGCGATTTTTGAATCCCGAACGGGTATCATTGCCTGATATTGATATGGACTTTGATGACGAAGGACGTGAAAAAGTTATCGAATATGTCGTTAATAAATACGGAAAAGAACGGGTGGCACAAATCATTACCTATGGTTCCATGGCTGCCAAATCATCTATTAGAGACGCCGGGAGGGTAATGGAATTGCCTTTATCCGAAACCGATAAATTGGCCAAAAAAGCCCATGTTTCATTGGATTTAATCTTAAAAAAAGACGAAGAACAAATCAAAGAAAAGGCCAAGCGCAGCGAAATAGCCGCCGAAGCTTTGGAACTGGCACAAATAGCCCAAGGAAATGATGAAGCCGCTCAAACTATACGAACAGCCGGAAAATTGGAAGGTTCTTTGCGAAATTTAGGCTTACATGCTTGTGGTTTTATCATTGCTCCTACGGAATTGGATAAAGTGGTACCCATTACCACAGCCAAAGGTTCTAATATGTATGTAACCCAGTTTGATAATTCGGTGGTAGAATCTGCCGGATTACTCAAAATGGATTTTTTGGGAATTAAAACCCTGACTATCATCCGGGATGCTTTACAACTCATTAAAGAACGCAAAGGTATCGATATCGATATCGATAATTTACCCCTTGATGACGAAAAAACCTATCGATTGTTTCAACGGGGACAAACCGCCACGGTATTCCAATTTGAATCGGATGGTATGCGCAAGCATTTGATGAATTTACGTCCTACCGAATTTGAAGATTTGGTTTCCATGGTTGCTTTATACCGGCCCGGTCCAATGGAAAAAATTCCCAGTTACATCCGTCGTAAATACGGACAAGAACCCGTAACATATGATTTGCCCGAAATGGAAGAATACCTGAAAAATACTTACGGAATTACCATTTATCAAGAGCAAGTAATGTTGTTATCCCAAAAATTGGCCGGTTTTACCAAAGGTCAAGCGGATATGCTGCGAAAAGCCATGGGAAAGAAAAATCACAAATTATTGGCCGAGATGTATCCCAAGTTTATAGAAGGCGCTTTGGCCAACGGACATCCCAAAGAAGTTTTGGAAAAAATATGGGAAGATTGGAAGAGTTTTGCTTCTTATGCTTTTAATCGATCACATGCCGTGAGTTATGCTTTTATTTCGTATCAAACGGCTTATCTCAAAGCTAATTATCCATCCGAATATATGGCTGCTGTATTGTCGCATAATCTGAAAGATGCCAAAAAACTATCCTTTTTAATGGAAGAAACCCGTAAAATGGGGATTGAAGTATTGCCTCCGGATATCAATGAGTCTAAATATTTATACACGGTAAATAAAGACGGCAATATCCGTTACGGATTGGGTGGAGCTTCCGGAGTAGGACAAGCTGCGGTAAATGCGATTATTGAAGAACGGGAAAACCACGGAAACTACAAAAGTTTTTTTGATTTCATCAAGCGTGTAAATCTACGGGCTGTAAACAAACGCACTATTGAAACATTGGTAAAAGCCGGAGCTTTTGATTGTTTTAAAGGTACGCATCGGGCGCAATATTTTCAAGAAACCGGTGGAACAAATTTTATTGAAAAAGCCATTAAATTTGGAAATAATTATAAGAAAAATCAAGAATCGATGCAGACATCTCTCTTTGGAAATTCCGAAGATGTACAGATTCCCGAACCCGAAATTCCGGCTTGTGAGCCTTGGGACGAACTCGAAAAACTGGAAAAAGAAAAAGAAGTTACCGGTATTTATCTTTCGGGACATCCTTTGGACACTTTAAAAGTGGAATACAAATATTATGTACAGAAACCCATTCATTTTGTCAATGAAATGATTCAGGTATTGAGCGGTGCCAAAGATGAAGAGGTCAAACAAGAAGGTGAAGAATTGATGGAAAGTGAAGAAGAAAAGGCCGAAAGAGCATTGGAACGACAAAAATATGAACGCTTGCTCAATCAAGATATATATATAGGCGGTATGGTGGTAGCCACCAAACATTTTACCACTAAAAAAGGTAAACAAAAAGGAGAGCTAACAATAGAAGACTATACCGATAGTATTACTTTGGATTTTTGGAATGAAGAATATTTGGAATATTCCCGTTTTTTTGTACCGAAGATTTTTGTGTTGGTAAAATTAAAAGTATTTCGACCGTATTACAGTCCCAATCAGGTAAAGGTCAAAGTAATGCAAATAAGTTTACTCAATGAAGTGTTTGAAAAAAATCCCAAAAATCTTGTTCTCAATATATATGCAGATTTAATAGATAAAGACACCATTGAAAATCTGCATGAACAAATGATACAATTTAAAGGGAAACAAAGTTTAAAAATTAACATAATAGACCGCCAAGAACCCGATTTAAGCATTCCGGTAAGATCTAAACTCGGTTTAAAAGTCACTCCGGAATTGATAAAAATTTTGGAAGATATGAAATTGCGGATTAGTTTGAATTGATGGTTTATTTTTAAACCACATAAGTTACATAAGAACACATAAATGTCCGGCTTGAAAAAGTTTGTTTTAAGTTCATCATGTAATTTTAAAGTTAGATTTTGAAATTGCACGGTAAAAGCTCTGCGAAGTTTGCAACTTCGCATAATAGTAGTTTTTAATTTTTTTATTACCCGGCTTCGCGAAGTTTGTAACTTCGCCTCTAAGTATCGCAAAGATGTAAAAACAAAAGAACTGTTTAATAACAAAATGGATATATCAGTATACATTATTACTAGTCTCATTTTACTATCAATTCTACACTATTTTTTAAGAAGACATGTTATAAAGAAAGTTAAAAAGAAATTTCCGGAATATTTTAAAAAAAATGACACTTTAACTTGGTTGGATATTCAATATTATTCCCTTTTCAATTTTTTTGACATGTATAAATTTAAGAAGCTTGTAAAAAATGACAAATCACTGTTAAGGGCCATTCGGATTTTACTACTTTTAGATATTGTAGTTCTTCTTTTAATCTTATTATTTATTGGAAATGCAATAAAACATTTCTTTAAATAAAACCGGCTCTGCGAAGTTTGCAACTTCGCATAATAGTAGTTTTTAATTTTTTTATTACTTATGCCTTACTAATTGCTATTTAACTAACCACTAACTACTCTTTAAATTTGGTCACCAATTTTCCCAAAGTCAGGCCTTGTACCAAAATGGAAAAGACCACTATCATATAGGTAAACACCAAAAAGATGTCGCGGTGCATTTCTTGGGGTAAGGTGAGTGCCAAGGCAATGGAAATACCGCCTCGCAATCCGCCCCAAGTCATGATTAAACCGGTTTTGGGGATGTATTTTATCTGCCGTTCAAAATATGCCAATAAAGGTTTGATAGACAAGTATCTGCTGATAAGCACAATAATAATAGCGATAAAGCCGGCCAGCACATAATCCCATTGGAAGCTAACCACTAGGAGTTCCATACCTATCATTACAAATAACACGGTATTGAGCAACACATCGATGAGTTCCCAAAATTTATCTACATAAGCTTCGGTAATTTCACTCATGGCATTACTGCGAACCGTATCGTTACCGATAACCAATCCGGCGGTTACCATTGTCAAGGGTGCCGATACGTGTAATTTGTGGGCAATCAGGGTACCTCCCATTACTACGGCAAGAGTAACCATTACTTCCGCATCGAAATTGTCGATATCTTTCATCATTTTGTAGGCCAAATAACCCATGAGCAATCCCAAGGCAATACCGCCCAATACTTCAACCCCAAAGAGTTTGGCTACTTCGCTAACCGCAAAGCTATCTGTTCCTTTTTGTGCCACTTTAAAAATGGTCAGAAAAACTACTACACCTACGCCGTCGTTAAACAAAGATTCTCCTACGATAACGGTTTCTACTTTTTTATCGACACCTACTTTTTTTAGAATTCCTAAAACAGCGATAGGATCGGTAGGAGAAATCAAAGCTCCAAATAAAAGAGTATAGATAAAATCAATATTAAATCCAAGTAAATGAAGTAAAAGGTAAATCAATCCTCCCACTAAAAACGTAGAAATCAGTGTGCTGATAACGGCAAAAGCAAGTACAGGACGACGTTGTATTTTCAGTTGTTGAAAATTGGTATGCATGGCTCCGGCAAACAACATAAAACTCAACATCATATCGAGTAATACCGTTGAAAAGTCAATTTGACTAATCAATTCTTTTTGGTGATTGAGCAACATTGGGTCGATATAACTGAAAATAATCGTCAGCAAGGTAAAGATTATGGCTATCAACATTAACCCGATGGTGGTCGGTAGTTTTAAATATTTTTCATTGATGTAACCGAATATGGCGGACATCATTACCAGGATAGAAGCTATATCAAAATAATGCATATTTTTGAATTAGATTTTAAAAATTAGATTGGTAACACGGCGGGTTTCAAAAACCCCATCGTGTTTTTACAGTCTTTGTCAATTAAACACTTCATCACCCCGCAGTTTGCGAAAATGTTTCCGCGCATCGACAAACCAAAAACTGGCGGGATATTCGATAACTATTTTTTTAAACAATTTTTTGGCTTGTTCTTCATCTCCTTGTTCTTCATAAATCATTGCCATTCTGAACAAGGCATCGTCTACGAGCAAATCTTCGGTTTTATTATCGATGATGGCTTGGTAATTTTCTAAGGCTTTATTGTATTGTTCTTGTTTTTCAAATATTTGTGCTTGAGTCCACAAAGCATCATCATAGATGAGTTGTCCTTTAAAATTTTGTTTCAAGCTGTCCAAAATTTGCAGGGCTTTTGTTGTGTTTTTACGGAAAATTTCAAACTTGGCGCGGGCAAAAGTTTTCAATCCGGTTTGCAGACTGTCGTTTTCTTCTTTGTTGTTGATAATCAACACGTCCAAATCGATGGCGTCATTGGCTATCAAATCGGAAGCTACGGATTTTATCACTTTGAGTTGAGAATGAGCCCAATCAATATCTCCTTGAAAAAATGAAGCCCGGGCAATGTCATAAGTAGCTTTATGTCCGGTTGGATTGTTTGGAAAATCGAGTTGTACTTGTGTATATAAAATTAAGGCTTGGTTAAACAATTCGTTGTGCAACAGAATATCCGCTTTTTTAAGTTGTACTTCTGCTTTCAATTTTTTCGTAAGTGGACGTTTTTCTAATTTTGTAAGTAAATCTAAAGCTTTTTGGGTTTTATCATTGTGAAAAGCCAAAAAATCGGCATATATTATTTGAAGTTTTACTTCATTGTTACTCGTCCAATCTTCATGGAGGTAGGTTTGAAAACGCTTTTCTATTGTTTGTTTTTCATCATCATTTAATAATCCGGAGGTATCCATTTTAAGTAAAGCCAATTTACTCAGTTCGGTATATAGCTTGTCATTATTTTGATCGATGACAAATTCATACATACGCCGGGCATCATCCGGTTTTTTTTCAGAACGGGCAGTATTTGCCAAGTGGTAAATTTCACTGATGTCCGCTTCATTTTTTCGATACAAACTTTTGAGTTGTATAAAAGCTTTTTTGTACTCTTTTTGTTGGGTGTATAGCCATTGAAGCAAGCGGTACCAAGGTGAGGCATGCGTTTGTTTGATTTTTTCTATCAATTGATTTCGCAGGGCAATATTGGCTTTGTTTTCGGGATCTTGAGTAATATGTCTGGTGAGATAATATTTTACTTGTGACTGATAAGCTTCGTTAGATTCTGCTAATTTTAAAAAATTTTCTATCATTTTATCCGGTTCGTTTTTTTCGGCATAAATCAAAGCTATTTGCATATAAAAATTGGTTTTCGGATTGTTTTTCATTGCCAATTGATAAGTTTTTAAGGCCTCATCAAGCATATAAAAATTTTTAAAGGCCTCTCCTACAGCATAAGCATAATAACTTCGTTTTGATACGGCATCAATAGCTTTATTGTAATATTTTCTAGCTTGAACTGTATCCTTTTGCATTTGGTAATTATAGCCGAGATATACCCAGTATTGGGGTTTCTTTTTGGGATTTTTTTCTTTGATTAATTTTTTTACTTCATCAAATTTGGATTGTGCCTGATAAGCTTTGATTAAGTCAAACATGTATTGATCTTTGTAGGGGAATTTATCGATCAATAATTTATATTCGTATATGGCTTTATCAAAGTCGCCGTCGTCCAAATATTGTTGGGCTAATTTTGGATTTTGAGCTGTCAGTTGAAAAATGAATAGGATTGTTATGTATTTCAGTAGCTTCATCAAGGCAAAAATACGGAAAAAGAATGATTATTGTCAAATCTTAGCGAAATGCAACAGATATTTTAAGAAAAGGAAATAAAAAAAGCCCAACATTGTGTTGAGCTTTTTGTTTAGGCGGTCCGGACGCGTGTTCCGACTTAGTCGGAAAGACTCGAACTCGTCCCGACCTTGTGTCGGGATGCCAGGCATGTATTCTAAGTTTTCGCATTATAATCATTAATTTCATTTAAAGGAGACAGTATTAAATTTTTTAATTTTTCTTTACTGTACTTTTTTAATTTTCGTTCTCTAATCAGTGCTTCTTTTTTAGTTGGGAAGGATTGTAGAAATACTAATTTCCAAGGGGTAAAATTTGCGGTATATCTACTGAATCCATTATTGTGTTCTTTTAGTCTTAAAAAAGGATTTGAAGTATAGCCTTTGTAATATTTGTCAAATTTTTGGCTATGAATAATGTAGACATAATATTTCATAAGAAAAGGAAATAAAAAAAGCCCAACATTGTGTTGAGCTTTTTGTTTAGGCGGTCCGGACGAGACTCGAACTCGCGACCCCATGCGTGACAGGCATGTATTCTAACCAACTGAACTACCGGACCTAAATATTTTAATAATGTAATGAACTCTTTTTTTCGTACCGGATAAAA
>Ga0256843_1003262_pt1 | contig 11370 bp, 8 predicted proteins | sample AlvinellametaG_FD_191572 | JGI IMG/M metagenome (GOLD analysis project Ga0256843, IMG submission 191572) | Pompeii worm associated microbial communities from hydrothermal vent at the East Pacific Rise, Pacific Ocean - Alvinella | ecosystem: Host-associated > Annelida > Integument > Unclassified ... | reverse complement strand
CGCTACATGCGATGAACTGTCCAAAACGACCAGAGCGTAGAAGTAGTTCACTTCCACACTTAGGACAGTTACGACCAAGTGGTTTGGCAACTTTGAGTGAGACTATCTTCTCTTTACCTTCAGCGATTTGTTTCATAAACTCTTCATAGAAGTCAAAGAGAAGCTTTTGCCAATCCTCTTTGCCCTCTGCAATCTCATCAAGTTTTTCTTCCATAGTTGCAGTAAAGTTGATGTCAACAATATTTGGAAAGTGCTTCTCAAGTATCTCTGTAACCGTAAAAGCGATCTCTGTAGGGATGATCTGCTTCTTTTCAATCGTAACATAAGTACGGTTTGTCAGTGTTGCAATGGTCGGTGCATATGTTGATGGACGACCAACGCCCTCAGCTTCTAGTTTTTTGATAAGGCTTGCCTCAGAGTAGCGAGAAGGTGGCTCTGTGAAGTGTTGCTCTGGTTTTACACTTTGGATCTCAGCCTTGTCTCCCTCTTTTAGTGTTGGGAGGAGTTTGTCTTTATCTTCAGTACCAGTTACAGCATAAAAACCATCAAAGATAAGTTTTCTACCACTTGCACGGTACTCGTTTTCATTGCCTCTAAAGATGATGCTTTGTTGCTCAAAGAGTGCATCTTCCATCTGACATGCCATAAAACGCTCATAGATAAGACGGTAGAGTTTAAGCTCATCTGCTTTTAAGAACTTCGCTGCAACCTCTGGTGTAAACTGCAACATAGTCGGACGAATAGCCTCATGCGCCTCTTGGGCACCTTTTGACTTTTTCGTATAGACCTTAGGGTTTTTAGGAAGATATTTTTTCCCATAACGACTCTCAATGATACCACGAACTGCACCCACAGCCTCTTTTGCTAAGTTAAGGGAGTCTGTTCTCATGTAAGTGATAACCCCTGAAGTACCATCTGGAGTCTTTACACCCTCATAAAGCGTTTGTGCGATCATCATCGTCTTTTTCGGACTAAAGCCGAGTTTACTTGATGCAGTTTGCTGGAGTGTTGAGGTCATAAATGGTGGTGGTGTGGCAGATTTGCGCTGTTTTGTCTCTATCTTGGCAATAGTGAACGCATCTGCTTTGACACTTGCAGTAATCGCTTCGGCCTTTTCTTTGTTCTCTATAGAGAGTTTAGAGAGCTTCTCACCTTTATGGCTGATAAGATTTGCGTCTATGTTTGTCTTAAAGACAGTATCTATCGTCCAGTACTCTTGTGGTACAAAGGCTTTTATCTCACGTTCACGATCAACTACAAGTTTGAGTGTAGAACTCTGAACACGTCCACCACTGAGGCCTTTTTGAATCTTAGATGCTAAAAGCGGAGAGAGTTTGTACCCAACGATACGATCAAGCAGACGACGAGCCTGTTGGGCATTTACCATCTTCATATCTATGTGTCTTGCAGACTCCAGTGCATGCTCGATAGCCCCTTTTGTAATCTCATGAAAGACGATACGTGGCAAGCTCTCTGGGTCTTTTTTGATCGCGTGAGCGATATGCCACCCGATAGCTTCTCCTTCGCGGTCCTCATCGGTCGCGATATATATGGTGTCAGCTTTTTTGGCTTTCTCTTTTATCTCTTTTACGGTTGGAGCATTCTCTTTTGCTACGGAGTATTTTGGGATGATTTCATGCTTTTCTTCATCTATTGTGATTCCAAAGCGTGATTTTGGCAGGTCACGGATATGCCCTTTTGAAGCGATAACTTCATACTCTTTTCCTAAAAAGTTCTTGATAGTACGGGCTTTTGCCGGTGATTCGACGATAATTAAATTCAAGATAATTTTCCTATATTATAGTATAGTGTTTTGTTTTTCGATTTTGGAAGTGTACCTAAAAAATTATAAAAAGAAAAAATATAAAAAAATTTATAAATTTTCTAAAGTTATTTTTTTGGGTGCCGATTTAGTTTACATCTAGGGCAAGGAAGCCCAAAGATATAAAAAAACTAAGGGCGTAAGCTCTTCCATAGAAAAGGATTTATTATGGGTTTTAGAATTAACACAAACATAGGTGCTATGCAAGCACACCGTAATGCGACAATGAACAACATTCAACTTGATAAAAGTTTAAATAGACTTTCTTCAGGTTTAAGAATTAACCGTGCTGCTGATGATTCAGCTGGTCTTGCTATCGCAGATAAACTCTCTGCGCAGTCTCAAGGTCTTGGACAAGCGATGAGAAATGCAAATGATGCTATCGGTCTTATCCAGACAGCTGATGGTGCTCTTCAAGAGTATACGCAAATTGCACAGCGTATTCGTACTCTTGCTGTTCAAGCAGCCAATGATACGCAAGATACTGCATCAAGATCTTATATCCAAACTGAGGTAAATCGTCTTATCAGTTCTGCAAGTTTTATTAACTCTCAGACTAAATTTAATGGTAAAACATTATTTAGTAATAAAACTTTTACTTTCCATGTAGGTGCTTATACAAAAGAAGTCACTAATACAAAAATTGATTCTATGGGTGCCGGAAATGTTTTAGGTACTGCATTGGTTAGTAGTAAATCTGCTGCAGAAAAAACGATTAGTGCAATGGATAGTGCACTTAAAAAAATAGATACATTGAGATCAAAATTAGGTGCTGCACAAAATCAACTTGAATCAACTGTAAGAAATAACTCTACAGCACAAGTTAATATTACTGCTGCTGAGTCTCAAATCCGTGATGTTGATTTTGCTGCTGAGTCTGCAAACTTTAACAAAAGAAATATTCTTGCACAATCCGGTTCATATGCTATGAGTCAGGCAAATGCTGTGCAACAAAATGTTTTAAGACTGCTTCAGTAGTTTTAAGATTTTTTAAACTAAGCCTTTTTGGCTTAGTTTGTATCTTCTATCGAATGAAGAAAGTCCTCTAGATAATCTTTATAATAAATAATTAGTCTACTGAGTTGTGTGGTTAGCAGTTTAGTGAGTTTTTTAATATGTTTTTTAGGATTGTCAATTTCTTTTGTATTTATAAAATCAAAAATATAACCACTTACCATTTGAATATAAAGTGTTATGACCTTATCTGTATCTCCAACTTCATCTCTGCCATCTTCAACTAATATATCCATAAAGAGTCCTAATAGTTCATAATGAAATTTATCAATAGAACTGAAATTCTTTTTTTGGAAGGATATTAAGAGCTCTAAAATTTTTGAAGCATGTTTGATTCGTTGTTGAATAATTTGAATTTCATCAGTTGTTAAATCTGTTGATGAATACTTTTCAAATATTTCTTTAAAATGACTATCTTGCTTATTTAATGTAGAAGACAAATGTATATCATTAGTTTTTTGAGGTACTGCTCTTTCTATAGATGCTCCATTAGAAAGATTATAAGTCTGTTGGTTATTTTTTTGTAATTCTGCAATAATTACTTGAAGCTCTTTTAAGGCAGCTAGAAAATGCGGTGTTGTTGGAACTTCTTTTTGGAAGTTACCTTCTGTTGTTAATACAGTTTCATGATAATCAATATCTTCTTCTAAATCTAAAGTATGATTAATATCTAATTTTTTACTATGTGTATGCTCGGATAGATGAGTTTGTCCCGTAGATGGATCAAGGGCCATATCTAAACCTAAAATATAGAGTTGTTGCGCTGAAAATTTTATTGCCAGTGCATAACTCATAATTCCTACATTAGATGCTGTTAATTGCCCATATCCCTTTTTAATTGTTGCTGCAGCTTGATAGATATAAACATTTTCTTTAGGGAAAGCTTTTGCGAAATCAGGATAGGTAAAAGAGGCAAAAAGTGCTATAGAATCTTTAAAAAAATTGATATCTTTGACATTTTCAAGATGTTTCATACTTGCCTCAAACCCATCGACATGCACAAGAATATCAGGTTTTATATTGTTTTTTTCAAGAAGTCCTAAAGTAGCAGTGACTGCTATAATGATGAATTTATCCTGATTCTCTACAACCCAATTAATGTTTTTTTGTAGAGATGGCCCTGCTCCGAGAAGTAAGACAGGGTATTGTTTCAAAAAAGATGACTTGGCAAGTGCTTCAAGATTTATAAATTTATATTTTTCTTTTAAAAAGTCTAGAGGACGAAGATATATTTGCATGACAGAAGAATGTGGAAAACGTAAGTAGTCTTGCGAGATAATAATACTATGGATAGTTTTTAATTTGTCAATTTTATGGCTTAATAGATGAAAATATTTCAAATAATGATTATAAATAGGCATCTCTCTTAAAAAAGATTGTGTCTGAGTACGAAAAGTATCATCATCAGCAAAAATTGAAAAAAGTAAAGTCGCTCCATTCTCTGTGAGTGCCTGATAATCTGTTACAAATAATGAAAGATAAAATAACTCTAAATCGTCTTCAATAATAAAATAGGTGTATGAATTGATTTTTTTATGAATTTCACTAATATGCAAACCTAATCCGACACCTAAAAATATAAACTTGTAAAGTTTTTTCATAGTGGTGTTTTTATTTGCATATTGATTTGTATAGTCTACAATTGGGGCAATCGTAACAATCGCAGACTCTAAAGGATCCATATGTGAGAAGTCTTCCAATGCTTCTTTTGTAAATGCTAGATTTCTAAAAGTTTCAAATAAGTTATCTTGTTTCGAGAAGTCTACATAGTTTGCAGCCATATGGGCATGTTGTTTACTATCCATATCATAGAGCCATTTTCCAGTCTCTAGTTCTATAACATCAAAATAGCCCTCTTCTTTATATTCTAGTTCATATTTTTGTGTATAGTATTGATTTTGTAATGCGTTTTCAAATGCTTTGAGTTGATTATATAAGTCTTGCTGACTTTCTTGAAAATAAAGCATATTGTTGCGATATGTTTGTTGTGCATTCTGTTCAATTGTTGTAGTATTCATTAGTTTCCTTGCATTAAAAATCTAGCAAAATCAAAATCCAGTTGTGTATCAATATCAACAGAAGCTCTCTGATCCATAATATAAGCGTAGATTTTTTCATCTAGAAAAAAGCTGTTTTGCTCCAGAAGCTTCTCTCTTTTTATTATGTAAATAGCACCATTGAGTCTGTAATAGCTTTCTAGATCCTGACTCCTTTTATTTAGCAAGTTTCGGTCCAAAAAGTTATGCATGCTGCTATCTTTTGGAAGAGCATTGCTCCATAGTGGAGAGTGTTCACTTTCACAGACAGATATCACGGCATCTGCATTTTTTTCCATTAGCAACTGCAGTGCTGCATCAATATCTCTGGAAGTTCGCAGAGGACTTGTTGGCTGTAAGAGGATTATATAGTCATATGCAGCTACCTTTGTGAGAACATCTTTTACAACATCCAGGCTTGTTGCTGTATCACTTGCGAGGTGCGCATCTCTTTGAATGGCTTGTATTTTATACTCTTTAGCTATAGATAAAATATCTGCATCATCACTGCTAAGAACAATCTTATCAATGTATTTACTCTCTTTGGCAGCTTCGATGCTCCATGCTATAAGCGGTTTTCCTCCAAGAGGAAGAATATTTTTTTTAGGGAGCCGTTTGCTGCCTCCTCGTGCGGGGATAACAGCTAAAAAGGTCTTATTATGCAGCATTAAAATATCTCACTGTACTCATTTTGTGCCTGTTCAAAGTCACTCATTCTTCCAATATCGAGCCAATATTCATGAATTGGAAAAGAGACAGATTTTAAATTGTCTCGAATCAGATCTTCAAACAGTGTCGGCATGTCATAAAACTCATTTTGGGGGATATATTCAAATACCTGAGGGGAGAGTATGTAAATACCGGCATTGACAAAAAATTTATGGATAGGTTTCTCTTGAATTGAAAGGATATGACTACCCTGTGTCTCTATGACACCATAGGGTACCTGATAGTCATATTCCCGCACACACATAGTTGCAACGGAGTGTTCACTCATATGAAAGTCAAGAAGATGTTCAAAGTTTACATTTGTCAGCAGATCCGCATTCATAACAAAAAAAGGCTCCTGAGGGCGTTCTTTTATCAGTGAAAGTGCACCTGCTGTTCCCAAGCGTTTATCCTCTTGGATATAGTCTATGTTTACTCCCAGGTGTGATCCATCTTTGAAATACTCTTTAATCATATCGGCTTTGTAATTAACACTGATAGTGATATTTACAAAACCATACTTGGCAAAATTTTCTATAATAGTCTCCAATATAGGCCTGTTCCCTACCTTTAGAAGTGGTTTTGGAAGTTCTTGCGTGAGAGGGCGCAAGCGGGTACCAAGTCCTCCCGCCATTAAAATGACACGGTTGGTTTTAGCTGTTGTTTTTAGCAGCTTTGAGATCTCTTCAATGGTCACTAGCCTGCCTTGATCATCTACAACGGGAATTTGATAGATCTGTTTTCGAATTGCTTTTTGGATAATAAGCTCTTTGGAATCATTGACACTGGCCAAAGTCGGTTCTTTAAAGTAGAGATTTTCTATCGTTGAGGTGAGAGTCAGACCGTCAAGCAGTCCACGACGGATATCGCCATCTGTCAGTGTCCCGACAACCCGATCATCCTCATCGAGTACAATGGCAATTCTCATAGCACCTCTGTCAATCACTTCCAAAGCTTCTTTGATCGTTGCATCTTTATGGAGTAAAATATCTTTATAAGGGTTCATGGTATGCCTTTGGTGTATAGAATTTTTTCTCTAAGAGTGTAGTTATATCGGTATTTTTGAGGAGTTTTACAATCTTTTGACTTGTATTGTCCGACTCATAAGGGTTGCTGCTTTGTTGTACTCTTTGTTGCATCTCAGGAGTGTATATGCTCTCTATTGCCTTGCTAATTGCCTTTGAATCTATGGGTGTGTTGATAATAGAGTCAGCCTGAAGTCGCCCTTTTTGACGATCACCTATGTTGATAGTCGGTTTTTTAAAGCTTGGTACTTCCAAAATGCCGCTTGAACTGTTGCCTACAACAGCATCTACATAGTGTAAAGCACTAAAGTAGCGCAACTGTCCAAGTGATGTAAAGGCTATGGCATTTGTATGTTTGCTGACAAAATCATCTATCATTGCATTAATCACTTTTCCCCCTGCATCAGCATTTGCTTTGGTAAAGATAAGCAGGGTGTCATCAAAGCTCTCTAAGGCTTGAAGCAGCTCATTGAACTGCTCTTGTGGGCTCAGTGTTGCAAGGGTTTGTGGATGGTAGGTGATAAGGAGATTTTTTGCTTTGAGTGTAACTCCAATAGACTCTTCAAAAGCCTCTTTTGAAAGCAGCCGGAGTTTCTTTATGCTCTCAACTCCCAAAGCTCCCACATTGCTGACCCGCCAAGGCTCTTCCCCCATCTGAATCACTCTTTGTCTGTAAACTTCTGTGGCAGTAAAGTGCAGGTGAGAGAGCTTTGTAATGGCGTGACGAATGGCATCATCTTGTGCCCCTTCGGTAATCTCACCACCGTGAATATGTGCTATGGGGATGTGCAGCATAAGGGCAACTGTGGCAGCTGTGAGCATCTCATATCTATCGCCTAAGATGACTAAGATATCAGAATCCAGTTCATCTAAAGTCTGTGTGAGCTCACTTTGGAGTTTTGCCATTGCCAAAGCGTTGCTTTTTGGAGTGTTTGCCTCTAAATCAAGGGGAATCTTTGCATCAATTGCAAACTCTTTTTCTATCTCTTTATAGGTCTGCCCAAAACTGTGTGAGAGGTGTGCCCCTGTGACAATGAGTTGCAGTTGTAGTGAGGCATCTTCTTGTACTTTTTGTATAAGAGGTTTTAGGAGTCCATACTCTGCACGAGTAGCTGTGATGATGGCTACTTTTGTCATAAGTCTTCCTCTATCATTGCATCAGCATCATACGCTTTCGTAGCCCTTTTGCCGATAATCTCATCCCATCGCATAGGGTTTATTCCTCCCCCTGGTCGTTTTACTGTAAGGTTATCTTCACTTAGCACTTCTCCCTGTGCTATTTTTTGTGCTGCAACGATGCTTTTCCTTGCTACATTTATATTTGGCATCTCACTTGGTGAGGGCTTTTTTTCGCTGCTTCCTAATGCTTTTTCAATGTTTCTAATGGAGGTAACCATCGCTTTTAGCTTATGGGGTTCCAGGGAGGCTTTATGGTCAGGTCCCTCCATATCGCGTGAGAGGGTGAAATGCTTCTCTATCACACTTGCTCCCATCGCTACAGCTGCTATGGGTACTTCAATGCCTAAAGTATGGTCGCTATATCCCACAGCGACACCAAGCTCTTTTTGAATGCTGAGCATCGCACGCAGATTGACATCTTCCATAGGGGTAGGGTACATCGTATTTGCGTGTAAGATAGTGATATTTTCTTTTTGTGTACCGTTGTTGAGAAGCACTTCAAACGCCTCACGCACCTCCGCCATTGTGCTCATTCCGGTTGAGAGAACTACTTTTTTGTTTAGCCTTGCAATGGCACGAAGATAGGGGAGGTTTGTTATCTCTCCGCTTGGTACCTTAAATATCTCAAGCCCTAAATCATCTAAAAGCTCAATGCTCTCCAAGTCAAAAGGGGTAGAGAGAAACATGATGTTTTTACTTTTTGCATAGGCTATAAGCTCTTTGTGTGTTGCTACATCGAGTTCGAGCTTTTTAAGCATAGCAAACTGAGAGTCACTTGCTTCTTGCATGTTTTCCTGTTGGTAGGCTGCTTTTTTGGCATCACGGCTTACAAGTTTTTCAGCTTTAAAGGTTTGAAACTTTACAGCATCGGCCCCTGCATCACTTGCTGCATCTATGAGTTTTTTTGCAAGTTCTGTGCTGCCGTTATGGTTCACTCCAGCTTCTGCGATTATAAAGACACTCATTTGACCACACTTCCTGCTTTCATAAAGCCAGAGAGTTGTGCACCTTGCTTTGTGACAACACCGCTTCCTACAAAACTCCCCTCAGCTACGCTTACACCACCGTTCAGCAGGGCTCCTGTGCTGATGTGGCAATGGTCTGCTACAACTGCATCGTGTTCAATAAGGGCTTTGGAGTTGATGATGCAGTTTGTACCAACTTCTGCACCTGCATTAACAAGGGCGTGATGCATAACAACTGTTCCCTCACCAAGCGTTGCGTGTTTGGAGACATAGGCAAGTGGAGAGATGATAGTAGGGAGTGTAAATCCTAACTCTTTGAGGCGAGTATAGAGTTTTATGCGCAGTTTTGCAGACTCGATCTGCCCAACTGTTACAAGGGCATAGTCGTAGTGCTTGCGCAAGGCAGGAAGCTCATCATCTGTTCCTATAAGCTCATACCCCAAAACGGGCTTTGATTCACCGACAAACTTCTCTACAATTCCAGCTATTGTAAATCTTCCCTCTTGCTCTATCACATCGATGACACTCTTTGCATGACCGCCACCGCCTATAAGTAAAATCTTCTCCATTACAACCTCACACCACTTGGAATATTGACCACTCTCTCTTGAAGATATTTTGAGTTTTCTAAGCCATCATTGTAACACGCTGCAAACATCTCAAGCTCACTTAAAAGGCGCCAAACAGGACGACTCATCACTCCGTGAGCATTACTGTACTCCAAAAAAGCATCTCTTTTTTCTCTATTGTGCAAGATGATGGCATTGAGCCAGTAGTTACTCTTTGCATCTTTTGGCTCTTTTATAAATGCTATATCGTCAAAGTTTTTAAAAAATGTTTCATACTCCTTGGCTAAAGCGCGTTTATCTTCTAAAAATCTCTCAAGCTGCTCCATCTGTGCTACCAAAAGAGCAGCGTTGATGTTTGGAAGACGATAGTTAAAGCCCACTTCATCGTGTACATACTCCCATTTGTGTGGCACTTTAGCTGTTGTGGTGATGTGTTTGAGCTCTTGTGCAACTGCTGCATCATCGGTCACAATAACCCCACCACCACCAGAGGTGATGATTTTGTTGCCGTTAAAGCTAAAGACTCCCATTGCACCAAAGGTACCGGTATGCTTCTCTTTATAGCTGCTTCCAAGACTCTCTGCACTATCTTCCACCAAAGCAATGTGCCACTCTTTACAAAGCTTGGCAATGGTATCTATCTCACAAGGATGTCCAAAGGTATGCATCGGTACACAGGCTTTGATAGTTTTATTTGAGAGCTTGTTTTTGCATACGCCATTAAGTACTTCACAATGTTGCTCTAAAAAGCGTTTAAGTGCTTCAGCCGAGAGACCCAATGTCTTACTATCTACATCTAAAAAGAGCGGTTTTGCACCGCAGTAGCTGATGGCATTGCTCGTTGCGACAAAACTAAGTGCCTGCGTGAGCACTTCATCTCCCTCACACACACCTGCCACATGCAAGGCTGCATGCAGGGCTGCTGTTCCATTGACACAGGCAACAGCGTACTTACTGCCGACATACGCGGCAAACTCTGCTTCAAATCTATCGACAAATTTGCCGACACTTGAGACAAAGGTAGAGTCGATGCATTCACTCAGGTACTTTTTCTCGTTACCAACAAATCGGGGTTCATGCAGTGCTATAAAATCATCTCTCTTGTAGAGTCTGTGGATGAAGTCTGTAATGATTTGCATCACATCTTTCCGTCTAAATATTTTTTCTTATCTTCATACGCAAAATTTGGAAGCAGTTTGAAAAACTCCTCTACAATCTCCTCTTTACTCCATGAGAGTCGCTCTTTGTACTCGGTCATTTTTTGCTCAAAGGCAGCAAGCTTTTTAGCATCAAAATCAAGCTCGTTTTTGATGATGCCAAGGTTAACAAAACGCTCCATATCAAGCGTTTCATTCTCTGTAAAGAACTCCTCAAAATCCTTCTCTCCCGTTGTGTCACTCTTTGTAAAGAGGCAGGGCCATTTGCCCTCTTGTGGCAGGGTTTTTACCTTCTCTCTTGCTTCATCTTCACTTGCACAAAGGTATGGCTCATACCCTTTTTCTTTGAGGTATTTTACAGCAATATCGGCAAAAGAGATAAGATGTAGCTCCTCTGAGAGCTTTGGAAAGAAGATGTCACGGTTCTCTCCAAAGATGGCACTCATAAGACAGAGCTCACCGCTCTCTTTTGGTGTGACAAAGTAGCGTTTGACATCGTTTGGTGCTACTATGGGTTGATGCTTTTCAAGGCGCATATTAAAGCTGTGCAAAAGACTGCCGTCACTAAAGGCAACATTGGCAAAACGCGCCATTGAGACCTCAATATCAAGTGATTTTCTATGGACAAACATCTCCATAATGCGTTTGCTTGCTCCCATCATGTTCACGGGATTTGCCGCTTTGTCCGTTGAGACACAGAAGTACTTTTTGGTACCGTTTTTTATGGCCTGCGTGAGGGTTTTGTCGGTGTTGAAGATGTTGACATCACACATACGCATCAGTGTATAGGGGTCTTTTTCGCTGCGAACATGCTTTAGGGCCGAGAGATTTAAGATGTAGTCATATTTACCGTCATTTTTTATAAAGGCATCATACTCGCGTGAGCCTATGTCAA
>Ga0256843_1003261_pt1 | contig 11375 bp, 10 predicted proteins | sample AlvinellametaG_FD_191572 | JGI IMG/M metagenome (GOLD analysis project Ga0256843, IMG submission 191572) | Pompeii worm associated microbial communities from hydrothermal vent at the East Pacific Rise, Pacific Ocean - Alvinella | ecosystem: Host-associated > Annelida > Integument > Unclassified ... | reverse complement strand
CGGATTGTTCGTTAGGAGTCTAAGCCGTTTGATATGAAGATGTGCCAAGATGAATTCGACGATTTCGTAGGTGCGTTCGTCGGCGCGGAACCCCAACTGGTGGTTCGCTGCGATCGTATCGAGCCCTTTGTCTTGAAGCGCATAGGCGTTCACTTTGTTCAGCAAACCGATATTGCGACCCTCTTGACGATGGTAGATTACCAACCCTCCCTCTTTGGCGATCATGTCGAGCGCAAAATCGAGCTGTTCGCCGCAGTCGCATTTGACAGACCCGATGGCGTCTCCCGTCAGGCACTCGGAGTGTACGCGCACGATAGGTGTCTTAATGGTTTTTAAATTTTCGGTAAAGACCGCAAGATGCTCTTTTTGTGTGTCGGGTTCTTTAAACGCCTGTATCAGAAAAGTGCCGTGTCTGGTCGGAAGCGAGGCAATTTGTGAAATTTCTATATTTTGCATGCGTGATTATACTGTAAGAATGGGTAATTCGGAATGAGTAATTAGGAAATTTTGGTTAAAATGCTGAAAATAATCATAAAACGAAGGCAATGATATGTTCCCCAGATTTAGAAGAAGACGAATCAACCCCGTGTTGAGAGACCTGCTGCAAGAGACGCATTTAAGCGTAAACGATTTTATCTATCCGCTTTTTGTTCGGAGCGGAGAAGGCATTAAGGACGAAGTTGCTTCGATGCCGGGTGTTTATCAAATGAGTATTGACGAGATCGTGAAGGAGTGTGACGATTTGAAAGCGTTGGGTATCAGGTCGATCATTCTTTTTGGTATTCCCGACGTGAAAGACTCCGTTGGAAGCGATGCGATGTGCGAACACGGCATCATCGCCAGAACCGTGCGAGAGGTCAAAGCGGCGCATCCGGATATGTTCGTCGTAACCGATCTCTGTTTTTGTGAGTATACCGATCATGGACACTGTGGCGTACTCGACCCCGTATTGAAAACGGTCGATAACGACATTACGCTGGATAATCTTGCCAAGCAAGCGGTCGTGCATGCGAAAGCGGGTGTTGATATGATCGCGCCGTCGGGTATGATGGACGGAATGATTCAAGCCATTAGAGGCGGTCTCGACGAAGCGGGGTTCGTAAACTTGCCTATTATGAGCTATTCGACCAAATTCGCTTCCGCTTATTACGGTCCGTTTCGTGATGTGGCGGAGAGTTCGCCGAGTTTCGGAGACAGAAGAAGTTATCAGATGAACCCCGCCAATCGTCGTGAAGCTGTCTCCGAGTCTGTGGCCGATGAAGCGGAAGGGGCGGATATTTTGATGGTTAAGCCCGCATTGGCGTATCTGGATGTGATTCGAGATGTGAGAGAAGGAACAACGCTCCCTTTGGCGGTTTACAATGTCAGCGGAGAGTATTCGATGCTGAAAGCGGCTGCGAAAGCGGGTGTGATCGATTACGAAAAGGTGATGATGGAGACGCTGCTCGGATTCAAGCGTGCCGGAGCCGACATTATCATCACTTATCATGCGAAGGAAGCGGCGGCGTTGCTTCGTCGATAGATTGTGAGACTGAGAAATAAGAGCGCCGCACTTTTCGCCCTATGCGTTTTCGCGCTCGTAGGCTACATACTGTTTCAGGCGTTCAGAGCGCCCGTACCGGTAATTGTTCAGGCGGGACACGAAGGGCGTACATGCGGAAATACCGGTGCGGAGTGTGAAAACTTTAGAGAAGAGGCATGGAATATTCAGGTGGCGGACGAGGTAGCGGACCGGCTTCGAAAATGGCATATCGAAGTCAAACGCGTTCCCGCAGCCGTATCGTACGATCGTGCGAAAATAGCCGTCTCCATTCACTTTGACGGTGCTCGGCGAATATGCCGGTCCGGCGCTGCGGTAGGGTATCCCGACAATAATGCTTCCGTACGGTTCGCCCAAAAATGGAAACGCCTATATGCGAACTATTTTCCTTTTAAATGGCATGACGACAACTTTACTGAAAACCTGAAGCATTATTACGCGTATCGTTATATTCGAGCCGAAAAGTTCGTTGTATTGGAATTGGGAGAGATTACCTGCGAGAAGCAGAGGGTATGGCTTGAACCGAGACTGAAGAAGATCGCCCGTCTTATTGCTTACGCTATAGCAACCGAGCTTGGGGTTGAGGTCGAAAAACCAAAGTTATGATTTTTTATGGTAGAATATTCCTTTTCAAAAATTCAACACTTACCTTTTACGGGTGGGATGAGGAAGTCGTATGAGACACTTTTTAACACTGGCGGACTTCTCGAAAGAGGAGCTGCTGGAGATGATCGATCTTGCTGTTAAGATCAAAGCCCAGACGAAACGCCGAGAGTTCGTTCCCTATCTGGAGCGGCAAACGCTCGGTATGATTTTCGAGAAGAGTTCCACCAGAACGAGAGTCAGTTTCGAGACGGGTATTTACCAACTCGGAGGTGTCGGACTCTTTCTCTCTGCAAACGATATTCAACTCGGCCGCGGAGAACCGATGAAAGATACTGCGCGGGTGATTAGTCGTATGGTCGATATGGTGATGATTCGGACATTCGAGCAGAGTAAACTTGAAGAGTTCGCATATTATTCGAAAGTGCCGGTAATTAACGGACTGACCGATACCTATCACCCCGTGCAGTTGATGACGGACTATTTGACGATGATGGAATTCGGTAAATCCGAAAATCCCGTGTGCGCTTATGTCGGCGACGGAAACAATATGGCGCATTCGTGGCTGATGTTGGCTGCAAAACTCGGTTTCGAGCTTCGTATCGCGACGCCAGAAGGGTACGAGTGTGATGAGATTGTAGTGGATGTGGCGCAGACATTCGCGCAGGAGAGCGGTGCGAAGTTGATTTTCGGCAACGATCCCGTCGAAGCGGTGAAAGGGTGTGATGTCGTAACGACCGATACTTGGGTCAGTATGGGACAAGAGGATGAAAAGGAGGTTCGCCTGAAGGCTTTCGAAGGGTTTATCGTCGACGAATCGTTGATGTCTCATGCGAAGCCCGATGCGATCTTTCTTCATTGTCTCCCCGCATACCGCGGCTACGAAGTGAGCGAAGAGACATTCGAAAAGCATGCCGATGTCATTTTTACCGAAGCGGAGAACCGGCTCCATGCCCAAAAAGGGATTATGGTTTGGCTTGACAGACACCGCTAATCCCGCCAAGCGTTTAGCGCTGAGCGTTGAGATGTATTGAAACCATGAAATTAAAATGCGTATCGATCGTTTATGCTAAGCATATAGGGTATTCCTAAATGCCAAATAAACGCTCAACGCCTTTGCAAAGGAAAACAATGAGTACGATAGATTTAGAAAAATTCAGCAAATACTCCAAGCCGGGACCGAGATATACCTCCTATCCGACGGCTTTGGAGTTTAGCGACGATTTTAAGTACGATAAGTATCTTCAATATCTTGAAGAGGGTACACGGAAGCTTTCGCTCTACATTCACCTGCCGTTTTGTCGTAGCGCATGTTATTTTTGCGGTTGCAATGTCGTGTTCACTTCAAAAGAGGAGAAGCTAAGCACCTATATCGAATATCTCAAAAAAGAGATCGATATTCTTGCGAAGCATCTCGATACGAGCAGAGAGGTGATTCAGTTTCATTTCGGCGGCGGTACGCCGACTTTTTATAAGGCGTTTGAACTGGATGAAATCGTCTCTTATATCAAAGAGAAGTTTCCCAACTGGAGCGACGATGCGGAGGTAAGCGTTGAGATCGATCCGCGCTTTTTCAACGAAGATCAGATGAAGGTTTTTCAAAAACACGGATTTAACCGTATCAGTTTTGGTGTGCAGGATTTCGATCCTAAAGTCCAGAAGGAGATTCACCGTATCCAACCGTACGAGCTAACGAAAGCGGCGGTCGATTTGGCGAGAAAATACGGCATCGAGTCGATCAATGTCGACTTGATTTACGGTTTGCCTTATCAGACATTCGAAAGTTTCGAATCGACGCTTGAGAAGGCGTTTTCACTCGGTCCTGACAGGTTGGCGGTGTTCAATTACGCGCATGTGCCTTGGCTGAAAAAGACGATGCGAAAGTTTGATGAAACGACGCTCCCGAGCCCCGATGTCAAACTTCGTATTTTCCGTCATACGATCGACTTTTTCGAGAGCAACGGTTATAAAATGGTGGGGATGGATCACTTTGCCAAACCCGAAGATGAACTCTTCGCCGCTATCGCCAAAGGGGAGTTGCACCGTAACTTTCAAGGCTACACCACCAAAGGCGGAGCCAATCTTATCGGTATCGGTTTGACCAGTATCGGAGAAGGGGATCGCTATTATGCGCAGAACACGAAAGATATGAAAGCGTATGAAGCGGCGATAGATGCGGGAAGGCTACCTTTTGAAAGAGGGGTCGAGCTAAGCGACGACGACTATTTGAGAAAGGCGGTTATTATGGAGCTTATGGCGAACTTCGCCATCGATATCAAACGGGTTGAGAGAGAGCACGACATCGACTTTAAAGCCTACTTTGCGGATGCGTTGGAGGAGCTGCGGGAGTTTGTCGACGCTGACCTCGTTACCGTTACCGACGACAAGATTAGCGTCTCGCCGACGGGGACACTGCTTATAAGAAACATCGCCATGCCGTTTGATGCTTATATGCATCAATACAGCGGGAATAAAAAGAGTTTCTCTAAAACAGTTTAAGGAAGCGAACTTGAAAAAACCCGAAGAGCTTTTCAATTTCACCGAAACCAGCGACGCATGTATTAAATGCGGAAAGTGTATTCCCGTATGTACCGTCCATCAGGTCAATCCGGACGAAACCACATCACCGCGGGGGTTTATCGATCTGCTCGGCGCCTATCAGCGGGGACACCTCCCCTTAGATAAAAATGCCAAAGATATCTTCGAGAGTTGCTTTTTGTGTACTAACTGCGTCGATGTCTGCCCCAACTCTCTTCCGACGGATATGGTGATCGAGGAGGTTCGTGCGGATATCGCGCAAAAATACGGTATCGCATGGTTTAAAAAGGCGATCTTCTTTCTGCTTGAACATAGAAAGATTATGGATATCGTAATGAAATTCGGATTTATGTTCAAAACCTGCGCGTTCGCCGAAGATGAGAAAGGCCGCGGATTGAAAGCGCGCTTTTCGGTTCCTATGATGAAAAAGGGACGACTTATCCCTTCTATGATGAAACGAAGTTTTCTCAATAGCTACCCCGAGCGTATTCCCGCGTCAAAGCCGCAAAGAGACGGGAAAAAAGTCGCTATCTTTATCGGATGTTTGGGAAACTATAACTATGACGGAATCGGAAAGAGCCTTGTCGAGATACTCGAATATCTGAATATCGAAGTGTTCATTCCCAAAGCACAGCAGTGTTGTGGCGCGCCGGCATACTTTACCGGAGCGGTCGACTCGGTCGAGAGAATGACAAAGAAAAATATCGAGTATTTCGAAACCTTCATGGATGCGTATGACGCGATGTTGATTCCCGAAGCGACCTGTTCAGCGATGGTGACACACGATTGGCAGGTTTTCTTTAAAAATCGCGGTATGCCGGAGTGGGAGGCGCGCGCTAAAAAGGTGGCGGAGAAAATACATATGGCGACCGAATGGCTGCACAATCATACCGACTTGAAAAAAGTTCTCGAAGAGAAAGGCAAGCGGTTCGACAAACTCGTAACCTATCACGACCCTTGTCATGCAAGAAAAGTGCAAGGGATTTGGCGCGAGCCGAGAGATCTGCTCGCTTCGAACTATCCTATGGCCGAAATGAGCGATCCGAACCGCTGCTGCGGTTTCGGCGGGGTGACGATGCAAACGGAGAAGTTCCATCTTGCCGAAGCGGCAGGGAAACCCAAGGCGGCGATGATCGAAGAGACCAAAGCCCACTATGTAAGCGCGGAGTGCAGCGCGTGCCGCGTTCAGATAAGCGAGTCGCTTAATCGTGCCGGTTCGGAAGCGATTTTCAAGAATCCTCTGGAGCTTATCGCCGAGGCGCTTCGGGAAGATTAATATCTATTTAAAAAAAATTGGGTATAATCCGCTTCTATTTTAATTGAAGGACATAAAATGTTAGAAGGTATCGTTAGAGAGAGTATCGGAAAGACGACTGCAAAGAAGCTTAGAAGAGATGGTTATCTAACTGCAAACCTTTACGCAAAAGGCGTAGAGAACATTCAAGCCGCATTCAAACGCGGTGAGTTTGCAAGAGCGGTTAGAAATAAGGATAGCCTCGCATTCCCGGTAAAAGTGGGTGATCAGGAGTTGAATGTCGTAATTCAAGAGTATCAACTGCATCCGGTACACGGCGAAGTGGTTCACGTAGACCTTAGAATCGCAGTACCGGGTCAAGTGACCGACTATCTCGTACCGGTTGTAACGCACGGAACGCCGGTAGGTTTGAAGAACAAAGGTGTTCTCGTCATGTCTAAAAGAAGAGTGAAAGTAAGAGGGGCGATCGAAAATATGCCGGCGAAGTTCGACTTGAATGTCGAGCACCTCAATCGTGACGACTCCATTTTGATCAGAGATGTGGAAGTACCTGAAGGTTGTCGTATGATGGACAGACCCGATGTTGCGATCTGTGGTGTAATCAAAGCGAAATAATCGATGAAAGTACGGTCGTGACGCTCTTCGTAGGTCTTGGAAATCCCGGATCGCAGTACGAAGAGACACGACACAATATCGGGTTTAAAGTCATCGATGCGCTCGTTGAAGCGTTTCAAGCCCGAAATATCTCCAAATCCGCATTTTACGGTGAACTCTACCGTACATCCTCCGCTCTTTTTTTAAAACCTGCCACATTCATGAACCTTTCGGGTAAAAGTGTCTTGCCTGTCAAGCAGTTTTTCAAAATAGAGACGGAAGAGATTATTGTGATACATGACGATATCGATCTGCCTTTCGGCGCGGTGCGTTTTAAAAGAGGCGGCGGTCACGGCGGTCATAACGGATTAAAGTCGATTGATGCGATGATCGGAAAAGAGTATTTGCGCGTTCGTGTAGGCGTAGGAAAACCGGAACGGAAGTCTCAGGTTGCCGACTATGTGCTTGAGCCTTTTACGCAGGAGGAGCAGGCGCATATGCCGCGTCTTATTGCGCACCTTACGGAGGCGTGTAAGATGTTACGCCAACATGAACTTAACGAAGTGAAATCACACTACTCGCTTAAGTCGATAGAGGCGCTTCGTTAATGCGTACGGTGCCCCCTTTATATTTCCGTTATATCGCAAAGTTATACACTAAAAATCTGCTTGCCGTTCTATTGGGGCTGTCGTTTGCGTTTGCGGCGATGGATTACTTTCAGCGGATGCAACGGCTCGAAGTTGCCGGAAACTACAAAATTCTTTACTTTTATTATATGTGGCAAGAGGCGTTGGGTTTGCTCTATCCTTTGGCAATCGTTTTCGCGTTGATTATGACGAAACTGACTCTCGTCAAACAAAATACGATGGGCGCGCTGCATGCGTTCGGTTATCATAAACGGCAACTGGTTTTACCCGTTCTCTTCGTCTCCTTTCTCACCTATCTCTTTTTCGTGCTGTTGCATACGACGCAGTTTTCCTATGCGAGAGATAAAGCTGACGCGCTTTTTGACAACCGTATCGACACCTATGCGGTGAATGACCTGTTTTTTAAATATAACGATACATTCGTCTATATGAAAAAGCTCGATCCCGTAAGAAAACGGCTTGAAGATGTGACGATTTTCAAAGTTGAAAACTATCGCGTTCAATACACGATACACGCCCCATACGCCGTTTATGACGGTAGAGAGTGGGAGGCGAAAGAGGCGACTTTGAAAACGCATATTTACGATAAGGGCGAGTTGATCCGTTACCGTATCGAACACAAAGATACCATCAAGACGCTCGACGGATACAAACCGAAAATTATCGAGTCTCTCTATGAGGGAAAAGCGCTCAATATTGTCGATGCATATCATACTTGGCGTCTTTTGGAGAAACAGCATTTGGATTCGACAAAGGTTCGCATGTCGATCTATGAAAAAGCGGTGATGCCCCTGTTTGCGCTTGCGATGGTGATCATTCTCTTTTTCAAAATGCCGTTTCATACGAGAATGATGCGTTTGGGGGTTGTAATTGCTTTGGTGTTAGGGGCGACTTTTGCGGTTTGGGGATTGCTTTTCGGACTTTATCAGATCGGTTCGAACGGTGTCGTTTCTCCGGAGATGACGGCATTGCTTCCGATTGTACTGTTATGGATATATGCGTCGTATCTTTTCCTTTTTGACGAAAAGCGGATCGGCTAAGAAGGCTCTCTTCCGCACAAATCCCCCCTTTAATCAACTTTTGGATAAAATCACTTCAAATTATATGAGGAAAATACTACGATGTCTATAGATTATAAAGCTTTGGTGGAGAAGTACGGTTCTCCGCTTTATATGTACGATTTCGATTATATCGCAAACCGTTATCGAACGCTCAAAGAGGCGTTCGCAGGTAAAAAATCGCTGATTAACTATGCGGTGAAAGCGAACTCGAACCTCTCAGTCATTCGCCACTTGGCAAAAATGGGTGCGGGGGCGGACTGCGTGAGTATCGGAGAGGTTTACCGCGCGCTCGATGCCGGAGTCGATAAGTACAAGATTATCTTTTCCGGCGTAGGAAAACGGGACGATGAGATCGAAGAGGCGCTCAAGAAAGATATTTTGATGCTCAACCTTGAGAGTGAAGCGGAGATGAAACGGGTTGAAGCAGTTGCGCAAAAACTCGGTAAAGAGGCGCGCATCTCCATTCGCGTCAATCCCAATATCGATCCTCAGACGCATCCGTACATTTCAACGGGACTACATGAGAATAAATTCGGCGTCGATATCGATACTGCGAAATATATGTATATTTACGCCAACAAATCCGAACATCTCAACCCCGTCGGCATCCATTTTCATATCGGTTCGCAGTTGACGAATCTCGATCCTATTAGAGACTCCGCGACGATCGTTGCAGACTTGGTTCGTTCCCTTAAAGCGATTAAAATCGATATCAAGTTTTTCGATGTGGGAGGGGGGATCGGCGTCGTATATGACGATGAGGAGACTATCTCCGAAAAAGCGTATGTCGATGCGATCTCCGAAGCGACCAAAGGGTTGGATGTTACGCTGTTGTGCGAACCGGGAAGATATATGGTCGCCAATGCCGGCGCATTTTTTACCCGTGTGCTTTACGAAAAGGTCAACGACGGTAAACGATTCGTTATCGTTGACGGCGGTATGAACGATTTGATTCGACCGAGTCTTTACAATGCCTATCACCGTATAGAAGCGCCGGGAATAGATGGTGAGAAGAGTCCGGCCGATGTTGTCGGACCGGTATGCGAAAGCGGCGATTTTTTCGGAAAGAGCGTGCCGCTTCCGCCGCTGAAGCACAACGATATTGTAGTGGTGCACTCCGCAGGCGCTTACGGATTTACGATGGCAAGCAACTACAACACCCGCCCCAAACCTGCCGAAGTGGCGCTTGAAGGCGGAACGGACAGATTGATCCGCCGCAGAGAGACTTATGAAGATCAAATACGGTTAGAGAAGGAGTTCCTGCAATAGCAGGGAAAGGAACCGACATGACACTTGACGAGCTTAGAGCGAAAATAGACCGTATCGACGACGAGTTGCTAAAGCTCTATAACGAACGGATGGAGCTTGTGCATCAGGTAGGAGAGCTTAAAAATACAACCGGTGCGCCGATTTATCGTCCCGAGCGCGAACAGGCGATTTTAACGAGACTCAAAGCGCAAAACGACGGAAAATTGACCGATGCGGCGATCGATGCGCTCTTTTTGGAAATGTTCGCCGTAGCGAGAAATCTCGAACGCCCCGAAGCGATCGCCTATCTCGGTCCCGAAGCGAGTTTTACCCATCAAGCGGCGGAGAGCAAGTTCGGCGCGATGAGCGCCTACTTTCCCATTGCGACGATTAAAGGGGTCTTCAGAGAGGTTGCCAATAAAAAGGCGAAGTTTGGCGTGGTACCCATTGAGAACAGTTCGAACGGTATCGTCTCCGATACGATCAAGTGTCTTAACGACTACGATTTGAAGATCATTGCCGAAGTGGTGGTGGAGATACATCATGTCTTTGCCTCATTGGCGGAAAACCTGAAAGAGATCGAACGCATCTACTCTAAAGATATCGCATTCGGACAGTGTCAGAATTTCTTAAACGATTTCGGGTTGGATACGGTCGAGCAGATTCCCGTGGAGTCAACGGCGAAAGCGGCGAAGCTTGCGGCGGAAGATCCCAAAAGCGCGGCGATCTGTTCCGCCGTAGCGGCAAAGATATACAACCTTCCCGTGCTGTTTGAAAATATCGAAGACGATCAGAATAACAAAACACGTTTTTTTATCGTCAGCGATTTCGAAAATGCGCCCAGCGGAAACGACAAAACTTCGTTATTGGTCAAGCTCCCGAATAAACCGGGGTCGTTGGTGGAGTTTTTGAACGATTTCGAAGAGGCAAAAATCAATTTGACAAAGATCAAATCGCATATTGTCGAGGGTGACTCGATCTTTTTCATCGAGTTTAACGGACACAAAGAGGATCCGAAGATCAAAGAGATTATCGATAAACATAAAGATGCCGTCAAGGTACTCGGCTCTTATGTAAAAGAGACGGATGACATTTAAAATACCGGGGTATTTTAGAAGTGAATGATGAATAGTTTTGGTATGCTTTTCTACCGAAAAACTTTTATAGAGAATGTAGGGTAGGCTTCAGCCTACCGAATAAGGATTTGAGATGACATTTAACAAGGTACTTGAAAATATCAAAACCTATGAAGCGGGAAAACCCATCGAACTGGTTGTTCGTGAGTTCGGCATAGCGCCGGAAGATGTGGTGAAACTCGCTTCCAATGAGAACCCTATCGGTACTTCGCCGGCGGTTGCAAGTGTCATTAGAGAGAGTGCGGCCAAAGCGCACCTCTACCCCGATGACAGTATGTTTGAACTCAAAGCCGCACTCTCGGCAAAATTCGGTGTTCAAGACGACAACATTATTATCGGTGCGGGGAGCGATCAGGTCTTGGAGTTCATCTCCCGCGCACTGCTGAATGAAGATGAATCCGTACTGATGTCGGCGGTTACTTTCGCGATGTATGAGATTTATGCCAAGCAGATGGGGGCGAAGATCGTCCGTACGCCGAGCTGGGAGCATAAGTATGAGGAGTTCGTCGAAGCGTACCGTACCCACAAGCCGAAGATCGTCTATATCTGTACGCCTAACAACCCGACCGGAGATGCGACGCGTAAAGCGGAGGTGTTGCGTATTATCGAAGCGATCGACTCCGATACGCTTGTAGTGGTCGACGGCGCCTATATGGAGTATGCCGCTGCCAAAGATGCCGACTATGCCGTTGCGCCGAAAGATTTGATCGGGTACGATCATGTGATTTACCTAGGAACGTTTTCCAAAGCTTA
>Ga0256843_1003259_pt1 | contig 11378 bp, 8 predicted proteins | sample AlvinellametaG_FD_191572 | JGI IMG/M metagenome (GOLD analysis project Ga0256843, IMG submission 191572) | Pompeii worm associated microbial communities from hydrothermal vent at the East Pacific Rise, Pacific Ocean - Alvinella | ecosystem: Host-associated > Annelida > Integument > Unclassified ... | reverse complement strand
AAGTCTTACCTTTTGATGAGATTGTGGAAGAGATTATTAGGTTTGGAAGTTGATGTTTTAATATAGTTTTGTTATAATAACCTGTGTTATCATAACGGAGGTTATTATATGAAATTTTATAATAGAGAAAAAGAATTAGTTTTGCTTAATAAAGCAGATAGATTAAAAGATAAGAATTCTATTTTTACTATGATTATAGGTAGAAGAAGAGTAGGAAAAACTGCTCTTTTACTTCAAAAATTTGAAGAAGATAAAAAAATATATCTATTTGTATCTAAAAAAGATGAACATTTATTGGTAGAAGAGTTTTTAGAGATTATAAAAAATGAATTTGATGAGCCTATTTTTGGTGAAATTAAAACATTAGATAAGTTTTTTGAATATATTTTTTATCTTGGAAGTAAATATAAATTTAGTATTATTTTTGATGAATTTCAAGAGTTTTATAAGATAAATTCTTCAATCTATTCTACTATCCAAAAACTTTGGGATATAAATAAAAATAAAACAAACATCCATTTTATTGCTTGTGGCTCAGTTTATTCACTTATGAAAAAGATTTTTGAAGATAATAAAGAAGCTCTTTTTGGAAGAGTTGATTTTAAGATAGATTTATTACCACTTAAAGTAAAAGTATTAACTGATATTTTAAAGGATTATAATAGTTATTCAAATGAAAATTTACTTGATTTTTATACTATTACGGGTGGTATTGCTAAATATATAGAATTATTTGTATTAAATGAAAGTTTTAGTTTTGAAGAGATGTTAGATGTGATGATAGATGAGAATTCTTTATTTTTAGATGAAGGGAAAAATAGACTTATTGAAGAATTTGGAAAAGAATATACTACCTATTTTTCTATTTTATCTCTTATTGCAAATTCTAAAACTTCAAGGAGTGAAATAGAATCTATACTTGAAAAAAATGTATCAGGACATTTAGCAAGATTAGAAAATGATTATAACATTATAAAATCAATAAAACCTATCACAGCTAAAGCAAATGCAAAAATACAAAAATATGAAATAGTTGATAATTTTTTAGCTTTTTGGTTTAGGTTTATTTATAAATATCAATCCCTCATAGAAGCAAAAAATTTTAATAGATTAAAAGAGATTATAAAAAGAGATTTTTCTATGTTTAAAGGTAAAAAACTTGAAAAACTTTTTATTGAAATGTTACAAGAAAAACAAATTTATACAAAAATAGGTAGTTATTGGGAAAGAGGAAATCAAAATGAGATTGATATAGTAGCTATCGATGAGATTGATAAAAAAATGGTTATTGGTGAAGTGAAACTAAATAAAAATAAACTTGATTTGAATAAACTTATATTAAAATCACAAAAACTTCTTCAAAAATATAAAGGGTATGAGGTTGAGTATAAACTTTTGAGTTTGGAAGATATTGAAAAATTATAAATAAAATAAATGTTAAGAAAACTAAAAAAAACCTGCTGTAATTGTATTTTAAAATGTTATAATTATAAAAAATTTACGAAGGAATTTAAATGAGAGGTTATAAAATCTTTTCTGGAACAGCAAATAAAGAACTTACAAAAAAAATTGCAGAACATTTAGGTATGAGTGTAGGAAAAGCTGATATCAAAAGATTTAGTGATGGTGAAATTAGTGTTCAAATTCAAGAAAGTATAAGAGGAAGAGATGTTTTTATTGTTCAGCCTACTTCAGCACCAGCAAATGATAATTTAATGGAATTATTAATTATGACAGATGCTTTAAGAAGAGCTAGTGCAAATAAAATTACTGCTATTATTCCTTATTTTGGATATGCAAGACAAGATAGAAAAGCAGCTCCAAGAGTTCCTATTACTGCAAAACTTGTAGCAAATTTAATCCAACAAGCAGGTATTGATAGAGTTGTTACTATGGATTTACATGCTGGACAAATTCAAGGATTTTTTGATATTCCTGTAGATAATCTTTATGGAAGTATTTTATTTAAAGAATATATAGAAAAAAAACAATTAGCAAATCCAATTATAGCTAGTCCAGATGTAGGTGGAGTAGCAAGAGCTAGATATTTTGCTGAAAAGCTTGGACTTGATATGGTAATTATTGATAAAAGAAGAGAAAAAGCTAATCATAGTGAAGTTATGAATATTATTGGTGATGTTGAAGGAAAAGATGTTATTTTAATAGATGATATGGTAGATACTGCTGGAACTATGACACATGGAGCAAATGCTTTAAAAGAAGCTGGGGCAACTTCTGTAATGGCATGTGCAACTCATGGTGTGCTTAGTGGTCCTGCATTTGATAGAATTAAAAAATCAAGTTTAGATGAACTTGTAATTACAGATACAATTCCTTTAAAAACAACATGTGATAAAATTACTGTTCTTGATACAAGTGAACTTTTTGCTGAGGTTATTAGAAGAGTTTATTTTAATGAGAGTGTAAATAAATTATTTGATTTATAATTTAATATTAACTTAAAGTTAATAAAAAGTTAATAAAAAATTAATAAAATTTTAAAAAATTGACTAAAAATCATAAAAAAGTCAATTTTTTGTAACTTCTCTTTGTTACAATTCTTCAAAAAATTTTAAGGGCAGTAGTTTGAAAAAAGATTTAATCTCATCTGTTTTTTCTCATGAACTAAAAAATAGTTTATCATCTATCCGTTTTGGAGTTGAAATGTTGGATAGATATGATATGTCTAAAAATGAGAAAAAAACTTTTATAAAAGATACATTATCAACTGTTAATAATAGTATTCATATAGTAGATGAATATATGGATTTTGTAAAATTTCAATTTGCAAAAAAATTAAAATATGAAAAAGTTGATTTATATGAACTATTAGTAGAGATTAAAAAAGAACTAAACCCTTTTATTAAAGAAAAATCTATTAATATGTATATTCAAAAAACAGATGTTAAAATTTTAAGCAATAGATTTTGGTTAAAAAGAGCTATTTATAATATTGTATTTAATGCTATTAAATATAATAAAGTAGGTGGTAGTATAAGTATTAAAGTAGAAAATGATATTTTTGGGATTTATTTATCTATTAGTGATACTGGTATAGGTATGAGTACAAAAGATTTATCATCTGTTTTTAAAATGTTTAAACAATTGGATGACACTAAAAAAGGTGTAGGAATTGGTCTTGCACTATCAAAAAGTGTGATTGAAAGTTTTGGTGGAAAAATTAATGTAAAATCAAATGAAAATGTAGGTACAAACTTTATTTTATATATTCCTAAAAAACCAAAAGAAGTAACTATGAAAAAGATTGCTTTTGGACTGATTCCTGCATCTATAGCTTTATTTTTAGGAGTTTCTTATTTCCCTATATATTCTCAAGATTATGTAAAAAATGAAACAGGAAGATATATTGTATATAAATTAGAAGATGGAAGTATTTTAAAATATACTAAAGATTCTGAATATGATTTAAAATTATATAAAAATTTATATAAAACAAAATATATTTTAAAAACTACATTACATAATGGTGATATGAGTTTAAAAGCTATTAAAAATAAAGCATCTATTATAGTAGATGGAAGAGAATTTAACAATTTAGGAACTGATTTTGAAATTATAAAAGATTTAAAAGCAAAAATAGCTGTATTTGAAGGTAAAGTAAAGACAAATCAAGTTATGCTTAAAAAGGGTGATGGCGGTATTGTAGATAATTCTCATATTAAAGTAGTAAATTTACTTCCAGCGCCTAAAAATATAAAAATAGAAAATAATATTTTAGAATTTACAAGAACAAATTCACAAATTAAATATAAAGTTATTGTTTCGTATGATAAAAATTTTGCAAATATTCAAAGTACATTATTTAGTGTGAATAATAAAATTCCTTTATCATTTGATGAAGATACTTTATATTATATTAAAGTATTTGCATATGATAAATATGATTTACCATCTATGCCTGGAGTTATTAAATATGTTAGTTTAAATCATTATAAAAAGGCATTAGAATTAGAAGATAAAGGTGATGTAAATCAAGCTATTATAGAACTTAAAGATTCTATTTCTACGATTCAAAATTATTCATCATTACCATATTATGAATTAGCAAAAATATATTTTTATGATTTAAAATATAAAGAATCATTAAAATATATTAAAAAAGCTATTAGTATAGAACCTAAAAAAGAATATTATTATCTATTATTTGATAATTATTTTAGATTAAATGAATTAGATAAATTTACTAAATTAGATAAATTAATAAAAAAATATCCAAATGATATGAAATTTTTATTTTATAAAGCATTACTTTTATATAAAAACAAGGAGTATGATGAAGCAAGTAAAATTTTATTTAAAATCTTACAACAAAAACCAGATTTTAAAGAGGCAAATTTATTAATGAGTAAAGTGTTATTAAAATTAAACAAAAAAGAAGAAGCAAAATATTACGAAAGGTTGGCAAAATAATGGAATTAATGAATAAATTACAAGAAAGTGAATCTATTGTTATAGAGGGTGATAGAAGAATAGGTAAAACTACTTTTGCATTACATATATTAAAGAAAAAATATAAAAAAATTTCATTTATATCACCATTAACTCATAATCAAACATTAAAAAGATTAGAAGCAATTTCTAATGCTTTTTTAGAATTTAATGATATAAAAGATTTTATTGATGCATATTCATTTAGGGAAGATTGGATAGATATAAAAAATGAATTTGGCTTTAAATATTTATTACAAGATTTAGAATATTTTATATCTAATCAACCAAATGATGTAATAGTATTTCATAGAATGGGGAGTTTATTTGAATATTCTGATAGAGATTTAATAGAAGATTTTTTTAATAAATTATTATCTTATGGTATAAAATATAAGAAAAAATTAGTATTTTTAATTGGTACAGATGTTGTGAATTATGATTTACTTAACCATTATTTAGTGGAATCAGCTGATTTATATTTAAAAATCAAAAAAGAAGGAGAGTTAAGAGAAATCGAAATTTTATTTGCTCTTACTCCTATTTTTGACCATAAATATATATTTGAAAGTAAACATAAAAAATTATTTTTATTTGCAAAAGAAAAATCTGGATATATAAATAAAAATGTATCGGTAATTGTAATTAGTAAAGACCCAGAAGTTAGAAGATTAAATAAATATATTTTATCTCATCCACAAATAGAACTTAAAATAATAGATTCTATTGCAGATTCATTAGAAGCAATACTTCAAAATCCTGATTATTTATTATATTATGGAGAAGATGATAAGATAAATACATCAATTTGTGAACTTAGTGCTAAATATGAATTGTATACAAAAGTATTATATTTATTAAAAAGAGAATTTATCAGAACAGATGATAGATTGAACCTTATAGATAAAGGGTGTGTAGATTTATTAAATATAAATACACAAACTATTAATTATGTATTAGAAATTTCTAAATATATTCAAATTAATTTTTATAAAATATCAATTATTCATGATGAAGTAAAATTAGAAACAAAAGATGAAGTGAAAAAATTTGTAGATTATTTATTAGATGAGAAAATTTTATTTACTATTGTAAAAGTAAATAAAAAATTAGAAAATGTAAAATATTTAAGAAATTATGATAAATATATTGAATTTGACGATTATAGTATAATTATCTGTATCAATTTATTAAAAGATGAAGTATCTAAAATAATGTTAAGTAAAATGGAAGAAAATCTAAATGTATTAGAAATGCAAGATGCATTAGATCTTTTTTATGGAGATAAATTATGTATAAATTAATAGTATTTATATTAGGGGTAGTGTTAAGTTTTGCTATAGAGATAGATTCTTCTGTAGAAAAAAATTTAGCAAAAAATGATGCAGCTACAAGACTTATGCTTGTGAATTATTATTTTGATAAAAATTTAACAAAAGCACAAATATATAATGACCAAGTATTAAGAATAGATAAATATAATAAACAAGCAAAAAGAAATAAATATAGATTAGAAAAAAGAAGAGAACTTTTAAAAATAACAAAAGGTAAATCTATAGATGCTTTTTATAGAGATTTATATTTTAATAATAAATATAAAGAGATTAAAAAATTAAGTAAATATTTACCTGTAATTACAACAGATTATCCTAAATTAGTAACAGCTAAAATTTATTTATGGGATGGTGATTATAAAAAAGTTCATCAGATTTTAAAAATGATAAAAGACAAAACTACTTTAGATTATGTAGAACTTAGTGGATATGAGTCTTTTTATAATGGTGATTATAATAGAGCAAAAAATGATTTTTCTGTATTATATAATGCAACAGGAAAATTGGAATATGCATATAGATTAATAGATAGTTTAATATATTTAGGTGAAATAGATAAAGCAAGTAAATTTGTAAATGCATTATTAAAAGTACATCCAGATGATGAACAACTATTAAAATATCAAAAAAATATTAAAGCTAAAGAAGAAGCACAAGTAAAAGCATTAACAGATAAATATAATAAAAGTGGAGATTTTGCAGATTTACAACCTTTATTATATTTTTTAATGAATAATCATCAAAAAGATAAAGCATATAAATTATTACAAGATTATATTAAAAAACATCCAGAAGATAATAAAGCAAAATATTGGTATGCTACTTATTTATCATGGGATGGTAATAATGCTAAAGCATTAGATATTTTACAAAAAATGGTTACAGAAAGAGATTATAAAACAAAATTATTAATAGCAAAAATATATTCTTGGAATGCAAATTATGATAAATCATTAAATTATATTAATGATATTTTAGTAAATTGTCCAGATAAACAAATTAAAACAGATGCAGAAGAATTAAAAGGTTTAATATATTTTTGGAAACAAGATTATGCAAAAGCAAAACCTGTTTTAGAAGATGTATTAAAAAAGAAAAACTCAGAAGAAGCAAAAGAGGCTTTAATGGTAATTAATGGAAATTTAAAACCATTAATTGCTAAGTATAAAAAATTATATAAAAAAGATATAACTAATTTAGATTATATTTTAAGAATAGCTCAATATAGTGAAAAAATAGGTGATATTGATACAGCTTTAAAATTTTATGAAAAATATAATAAATTAAATCCAGACAATCTAAATGTAGCCCATAGATTAGCACAACTTTATTTAGCAAAAAAAGATTTTTATAAAGCATTTAGTTATTATGAATATTGGGCTTATAAAAAAGGTGATGTAAAAAGTTTATATGAATTAGCACAAAATTATTATTATGCAGGATTTTCAAAATCAGCATTAAATGTAATTAATGATATTTTAAAATTACAAGATTATAAACCAGCATTAGATTTAAAAGCTAAAATATTAAGATATGCACCTAAATTTGTAACAAATAATGATTCTAAAACTGTAGCAGATATTTTTGCTGAAAAAGATTCAAAACTATTAGAAGTTGGTAATAGATTATATTTTAATGGATTTTATGATGATGCAAGTAAATATTATCATGAATATTTATTATCAAATCCAGATGATGCTGAGATTAGAGAAAGATATGCATACTCTTTAGAGTTTTCTGATAAATATAAACCAGCTAGTGGAGAATTTTTCTTATTAACATGGGCAAAAAAAGATTGTAATATTCTTTATCATTATGGATATAACTTAGAAAAAAGTGGAAAAAGAAAATTAGCAAAAAAAGTTTATAAAGAAGCTTTAAAATATGCAGCATTACCAGCACCTAAATTTATAGTTAATTTTATTGAGCAGTGGAAAAAAGCATGGGAAAGTCAAAAAATTTATAGATATAAAAAATTTTATGATGATAAATACAAAAAAAATAAATATTGGACTATTAGAAAACAATCAATTTTTGATAGTGTGAAGTTTATATCTCTATATTTAGCAGATATTAGTGTAATTAATGAGTATAAAAAAGGTGAATATAACTATTATACTGTGAGATTTTGGCAACAATATTCAACGAATAAAAAAGTTGATAAAGGGTATAAAACTTTAGTATTAAAATGTAAAAATCATAAATGTGTAATTACTGATGAAAAATGGCAAAAAGGTAAATATATTCCTCAAGATTATCAATGTCAAAAAGATATAGAATTAAGATTAAAAAATATAGATAAAGCACCAGTTAAAGAAAATATAAATAAAGGATATGTACCTACTACTGCTGAAAATGGTGGGATAATTGGACCTGATGGAAGAGTCATAGTAAAAAAAAAATTAATGTAGATGGGGTTACTAAGTCAGGAATTATTATTGTTGATAATGTAGTAAGGCCTATTGCAAAGCCTATAGATGTTTTAAATATAGAAAATATTGAAATGGTTAAAAAATTTAGTATTAAAAAAGGTACTGCAAATTATTATGGTGGATTAGGAGGTAATAATTTACATAAATTAGGTGTTGAAGGTTATTATTATAGAGATAAACCAGGAGTAAAAGAATCAGATTATGGTGTTTTTTATGAAACAGATAATTTTTATTTAAATCTAAAAAAATGGAAATTATGGCAAGATTCTAATACAAGAGATGGTAAATATTTTACATTACATTATAATTATAGTAATTGGACATTTGGTGGAGAATTAGGTAAATATGAAGATAAAACATATTTATACCCATATATACAATATAAAAGTTATATAAATTATATGTATTATCAATCAATTACAGGAAAAGAATCAAAATCTTTTTGTGCAGTTGATAATAATTTAAAAACACATCATATTGTATTATCACAGTATAAAGGATATTTAACTAAATATAAAAAAGATATTACAGATTTTTGGTGGAGTGTAGATTTGTCTAAAACAGATAGTAATATAGGACTTACACCACAATTTACATATAGATTTAATAAAAAACATACTTATAAAGATTTAGAATTTTATTATTATCTAAGTGGGTGGTATCAATTTAATTCAAAAGAGAGTAATTGTTATTATTCTCCATCAAAATATGATTCTACATATGTAGAAATTCATCCAATTTATAAAAGATTGGAATTGATAGGGAAGTTTGGTTATTCTGTTGAAGGAAAAAGTAAACTATATAGTTATGGATTTAATTTCAATAATAAATGGTTAGATTTTGGTTGTATGAAAAATTATTCTTACAAGCAAGGATTTGATAGTTATTGGTATGAAGAATGTAATTTAAAAGCAGGAGTTGAATGGTGAGAACATTTATATTTAGTTTGATTGCTATTGTAGTAGCTCTTTTATATATATGGACTTTTTATGATATAAAATTGGTTTATGATAATTTTGAAAACTGGTTTTTTAGAGTTGCTATTTTAATGGTTGCTTTTTTTACATTTATAGTTATTTTTAGATATATATCATTTATTTTCTTTTCTATTATGAAAATGACACAAAAAACAGTAGCTTTTACAGCTGCGAATATTAATTTTAGACCAAAAGTTACAATTATTGTGCCTGCTTATAATGAAGAAGTTACTATTGCATCGTCTATTAAATCTTTAGTAAATCAAACATATAAAAATTTAGAAATTATTATTATGGATGATGGAAGTAGTGATAATACTTATGAAATTGCTAGAAAATTTGAAGGTAATTTTAAAGGAAAAGATATTAAAGTTCTAACAAAAAAGAATGGTGGAAAAAGTAGAGCTTTAAATTTTGCTCTTGAGAGAAGTAGTGGTGATTTTATTATGTGTGTAGATGCTGATTCTAAATTAGAACCTGATGCAGTTGCATTAATGGTAAGGTATTTTCAAGATCCAGAAATAGCAGCAGTTGCAGGTAGTGTATATGTAAGTAATCAGGTAAATTTAATTACAAAATTACAAGCTCTTGAATATATAGAAGGGCTTAATATGGTAAGAAATGGACAAGCATTCTTAAAACTTGTAAATATTATTCCTGGTCCTATTGGAATGTTTAGAAAAAGTGATATTTTAGAAGTTGGTGGATATTCACACGATACATTTGCAGAAGATGCAGATTTGACTTTAAAATTAATAGAAAAAAATAGAAAAATTGATTTTGAACCAGAAGCAGTAGCTTATACAGAAGCTCCAGATGAACTTTTGGAATTATTGAAACAAAGATATAGATGGACAAGAGGTATTTTACAAGCTATTAGAAAACATAGTCATAATTTGTGGAATTGGAAAAACTTTAATTTTAGTTTTATGTTATGGTATATGCTTTTTGAAGCTATATTTTGGCCATTTATGGATTTATTTGCAACAACTTTATTGATATATATATCGTTTTCACAAGGTGTAAATACACTTTTAATTTATTGGTGGTTATTATTTACAATCGTGGATGTTTCAGGTGCTCTTTATTGTATATTAATTACAAATGAGAAAAAGAGCTTAGCGTTTTATGCAATTTTTTATAGATTGTATTTTATTTCAGTAGTAAATATTTCAAAGATTTTCTCAACTATAGAAGAGTGGTTTCAGCTTGATATGAGTTGGGGTAAACTTAAAAGAAAAGGAGGAATATAATGAATTTTATCGCGTTTTTAAGTTTTTCGGTTTTAGTAATTATTATTTTGACACTGGTATTTGGTATGACTGCTTATTTTCTATATAAAATTAGAGAAAGACAAAAAAGAAAAGGTGTTGATATAGCTACTTATGAAGAGCTAAAAGAGGAAGAAGGTAGAACATATTTATTTTTAGATGAGGTGAAATGGAAATGAGATATATATTAATATTATCTTTTTTTCTTGTTAATCTTTTTGCAAATGCTTATATATTAAACTCAGATGTAAATAGAGAAAGATATATAAAATTAAAATTGGATTTAGAAGATTATGATGCAAGAAATAATAGGATAAAATCTTTAATTGAAAAACAAGGTGTAAAAGCTGAAATAATTAAAGAATCTGATATAGATAAATTAAAAGCAGGAGATGTATTATTTTTAATAGATTCTTTTGCAATATCTCAAAAAGCTCAAAATAAAATTATTAATTTTGTAGCAAATGGTGGAAAATTAGTATTTAATTTTAAAAGTGCTTTTTTAAATGAAAAAGGTTTATATACAAGAGATAGTTTTTTAGTAAAACTTACAAAACTTCAACCTTTAGGATATGGATATAAACCAGGTGATCATGATATATTTGTAGTACAACATTTACTTTCACCTGTTTCTATTCCAGATGCTAAAGTTATAGATTTTATTGTATATGATACTATTCCTTTTTTTAAAGGAAAAACACCAGATTTTGAATTTACTAACTATTCTGCAACTGAGCCATTAAGATATAAAGGTAAATTTGTACCAAGTGGTGCTTTATGGGATGGTAAATATAAAAAAGGTGGATGGATATATTTTTCGTTTCCTTTTTATGTATTAGCTAGTTCTGATAAAGAATGGAATGCTGCTTTTGATTCTATTATTAAATATGCTTTAAAAGGGGTTTCTATTGTAAA
>Ga0256843_1003258_pt1 | contig 11383 bp, 12 predicted proteins | sample AlvinellametaG_FD_191572 | JGI IMG/M metagenome (GOLD analysis project Ga0256843, IMG submission 191572) | Pompeii worm associated microbial communities from hydrothermal vent at the East Pacific Rise, Pacific Ocean - Alvinella | ecosystem: Host-associated > Annelida > Integument > Unclassified ... | reverse complement strand
TAGCTTCTGCGTAGTTTGGTTCTTCTGTAATTTCTGGAACTACTTGTTTGTAAGCTACTTTTCCATCTTTACCAATAACGAAGATAACTCTCGCTGTAACACCTGCTAAAGGACCATCAGCCAAAAGCACACCATACGCGTTTGCGAAATCTTTGTTTCTAAAGTCTGAACATACTTTAAGGTTTTCAATTCCTGCTGCACCACACCATCTAGCTGCTGCAAATGGAAGGTCCATAGATACAGTCATTACTTCAACACCCTCAAGTGCCGCTGCTTCAGTATTAAATCTTCTAGTCTCAGCATCACATACACCTGTGTCAAGTGATGGTACTGCGATAACAAGTTGTACTTTACCTTCTCCACCCACTTGCTCATCTTGAAGCATTGGGTCACAGTTTACTACTGTTACTACTGGTGCTGTATCACCTACGTTTAATTCTGTACCACCAAGGTTACATACGATGTCATTTTTAAATGTTACTGTTGCCATTTAATATCCTTTTATTTTTGTTTGATAAACGTATGATAACTTAAATAGGATAAAATTACTCTTAATTAAATTATTTCTCTATACGCTTAGTTTTATCCTAGAGTATTTTGATAAGACTTGCAAGGTTTAAAGAGAAAAAAAGGAGGTTTTTAAAGAAGTGTCACTAAATGGGATAGCATCCAGTGTAAGCATCTATTTTAAAAATAGATGCTTTAAAAAAAGTAAATTTATATATTTGCGATGCTTTTAACCCATGTTTCCATAGCGCTGTTTGCATCAGGATTTGGGGCTTGCATAAAGCTCACCACAAAACTCTCACCCATATCGGCTACACCAAAAGAGCGAGGGCGTACTGCCATCATCTCTGGCTTTGGTAGGGCTTTACCAAAACAACAAATAAGGTTTTTAGCATCTTTAATGTTAGGTGCTATCTCACCTACATCTAGTGAAGAGGTATGTGCATAGTGGTCAAAAACACCAATATACACTGCCACAGGATGGGCATCTATTTTAACTTTTAAATGTTCAATTACCTCATCAACATTAATATAACTTGTTTCTTTTTTTTCTATCTCTAACGTTAAAACTGGATATTTTTCCATTATTGTAATTTTTTTCATTTTAGTCCTTCTTCTTATAGTTTTAGTTTCTCGTTTTTTAGGCTTCTTACATCCCTGGAATACGAGGTATTTTTCCTAGTTTTGAGTTACGGCAGTACCAACCCCACCCTTTTTTCATCCAGTGCCCAATAATTGGCATTGGTATCATCTTTGCACTATGGTTGCTTCGGTAAACAAAGGCTGCACCATCTCCTGTATCCATCACACATAAAATATTGAGATGCTCTTCATAACTGAGTTTAGAGTCAATTTTTTCTACTTTTGCATTAATATTGTATGCAACATTCTTAGCCATAACCTCAGCTACATGTCCTTGCTTAGCTCTCCACTCTGGTCCCATTAGTGATGCTGAGTCTCCAATAGCATAAATACCATCAAAACCTTCTATCTCATTGTATTCATTAGTAACAACAAATCCTGCGTCACTCAACGGAAGACCTGAATCAAGCAAAATAGTATGTCCTGTTCCAGCAGAGATAAACATAGTTAAGTCTGATTCTAATTTTGTACCATCTTCAAATTCAATTCCATCTTCAACGAATTGTGTAATTTTAGAACCTACTTTTTTGCTAATATTTGTCATGCCAAACATCTTATCCATCATTACCAAGGCTTTGTCACCCATCTTTTGACCTGGTTTTTCCATAGGCGCAAAGAAAGTAAGCTCAAAATTATCACGAATACCTTTTTTCTTCAGAAAAGTATGCACATTAAAGAGTACTTCAAAAGCTGGTCCACCACGTACTGCTGAAGAGTCTTTTGGATTTCCACCAAAGCCCATAGCAATCTTTCCTTCACCTTTAGCAACCAATGCATCTAGCTTTTCATAAAGTGCGGTTGCTTCTTCTGGCTTTCCACAGATAGAAAGTGTATTTTCCATCCCTTTCATTTGAATTTTATCCTGACCAAGTGCCACAACAATATAGTCAAAATCATCTAGTACACGTTCACTTTGAAGGGTTACTTTTTTCTCTTTTGCATCAAATGCTACAACTGGATCTATTACAAGTTTAAATCCATGGGCAAATGCCAACTTGTCCAGAGGTACAGAGACATCCTCTCTGGTTGCTTCACCCGTTGGTATCCAAATAGAGGTAGGATAGATATAAAAATAATCTCTATCACTTACCAATGTAACTTCTAACTCTTGCTTTCGAAGGTAAATTGCTGCTTCTACACCAGCAAATCCACCACCTAGTACCAATACTTTTGCCATCTTCTTTCCTTATTAATATTTACGTATATCTGTTTTTACAGGTAAGGCATCACTTACCACACTTTGTGCATTTAGTAGTGCATACACTGCACCTATCGCTAACCCAGAGAAAATAACTATCCAAATAATGCGTCTCTTCTCTTTACTCTCCTTACCGTCATAGTCTTCAAGACTACTCAGGGTCGGCTCTTTTTCTAACATACCAAACCTACTTTTTAAGAAGGTCTGAACGAGGATAAACAAATACGGTATGTCTAGTAACCACAATATTTTCTTTATCATCTTCTGCATATGCTTTAATAGTTACAGGAATAGGTGTATCTTTTCTTGCATCATCTGCCAATCGTTCTTTGGTTCTAAGCACAACAACTTTTTTACGTTTTTTACCTGGAGCAATGGAGAATGAAGCTTTTGGTCTTACAATTTTAATTTTATCTTTTAACGCACCTTCAAGTTCAAAATAATAGGTATGTCTTTTGCTATCTGTATTGGCAAAGAGGAATAAATAATCATTTTCTACCACACCATTTGGTAATGTCTTATACAATCTTGTTGTTTTATTGACATTTAACAACATATTCTCTTTTGTACTTCCCATTGCAAACAATGAAATAAGAACAATGAGCAATACAGTGAAATATGCAATAATTTTTGGTCTAAAGTAATTCGTTTTTCCTTCATGTCTAAGTGTCTCTTTTTCACTTGACCACTGCACTAAACTTGGTTTACCTAAGGCTCCCATTACAGTCGTACATGCATCAACACACTCTAAACAGTTAATACACTCAAGTTGCAATCCTTTTCTAATATCAATATGTGTAGGACATACAGTCACACATGATTCACAAGTAGTACACTCTGCATTTGGCTCTACGGCTAAAAGCTCTTTGGTTTTATTGTATTTCTTTTCTCTCTCATATCCATGCCCTTGGTAAATCTCTCCCCCACGAATTGGATCATACACTGCCATAATTGTTTCATCATCATATAGTACTGACTGAACACGGCTATAAGGACAAATATAGATACAAAAGTCCTCTTTAATGAAGACAACATCTACAATAATAAACAGAGCAATACCAGCAAGCATTCCAAAGAGCATCATGTGATCCATAGGATTTTCTAAATAGACAAAAAACTCTTCTGGTGGAACAAAGAACCATAAAAAGTCTGATGCTGCTATAATAGCCAATACAGACCACAATGCAATTGCAATAGCTCTTTTTACTTGATTTTCAGACTTGCTCATATCAGGCTCTTTTTGCTTGTTCTTAATACGTTTTCTTAATCCAAGTAGTTTGGTTTCAATACCATCTCTATAAATAACCCTAAAAATTGTTTGAGGACAAGCCCAAGCACACCATGCTCTACCACCCAAAGCTGTCACTGCAAAAATTCCAAGAAAAAGAAGCATCAATAAAAATGGCATTAAATAGAGCTCTTGCATATCAAATGCAACACCTGCTAAATGCAGTTTTTTATGATCAAAACTCAATAGGAAAAGATGATTCCCCCCTATTGTAATAAAAGGCATGCTTAATGCTACAATTGTTGCTACAACATATGCCCAATAACGTTTAATACGGTATGGTACCCACCCCTTTAAATACTCTTTTGCCTGATTTTTCTTAGACGTTTTTTCTTCACTGTTTACTGATTCCATAACTAGACACTCCTTTCTTTTTGTTGTTTTTCTTGCTCAAATGGACACACCAATATGGTATTATCCACACCTGAAATCTCTGGCTGGTTCACTTCCATCCAAGAACCTTCTACCAATTCTCTTATACCTCTTGACTCAATATAGTCTTTTAACGAACTTCTACTCACATTTAACTCACGAGAAATCGCACTCACATTCATGCCTTCTTTTAAAAAAGTAATGATTTGTGACTGATAGACATCAAACTTTGAAGAAGATCTACTCCCTTTTGGACGTCCTATTTGGTTTGATTTTGCCTTCTGTGCTTCCCTTAAGTCATTTAAGAGAGGGAAAATCTCAACCACTGTTGTCTCTTTCGTAAGTAACGTTTTACTTTGGGCAATATAAAGGTCAATTTTACGACTTAACATACAATTAATCACTTTGATCAACTCCTCAGCTCTGTCACTTAAAATAGAGAGTGTATCAATAATAAGCCTGCTTCCCTCTTCTAAAGAGTGCATAAACTCTTCAAACTTCTTTCTCTCCTCAATAGGATGATTTTTGCTTGAGTATTCTATAACCTCTTTATCTATATGTAAATTTTGAGCCAATGAAAATGAGAGAATATTACGTTGCTGATCTGACATATTGCTATTATCTGGCATTTGTCTTAAATAAGCATAAGTCATTTTACTCCTTCATTAATCATTTCGAAAAGTATACCCCCATTGATGTTAAAAGTAAATGATTTTAGAATAAAATCGTCATATTTTCTCTTTTTTCGTCACTTATACTTTATTTACGTCATTTTTTATGATAAAATCTATAAAATTATTTACGAGGCAATACTTTGAACTTAACACACTTAGATGAACAAAACAAACCAAAAATGGTCGATGTTGGAGACAAAGAAGCCTCTACACGTATTGCAACAGCATCAGGTATTATAGAGGTAGGGAAAGAGGCTTTTGATGCCGTTGTTGCAAACAGTGCAAAGAAAGGTCCTGTACTTCAAACAGCCGTCATTGCGGCCATTCAAGGGACAAAACAGACCTCAACGCTCATTCCAATGTGTCATCCATTGATGCTTACTTCTGTAAAAACAGATATTGAGGAGCTCCCTGAACTTCCTGGTTTTAAACTTACCGTTACAGCCAAACTTACAGGGCAAACTGGTGTAGAGATGGAAGCCCTTACAGGTGTCAGTGTAGGGCTACTTACCATTTACGATATGTTAAAAGCCATAGATAAAGGTATGATTATACGCAATGTACAACTAGAGCACAAGAGTGGTGGAAACTCTGGTGACTTCAACAGAGCATAAGGAGAGAAGATGAAAGTAATGGACAAAGCAACCCCTGAAAGACCCGATATTAACTACCCAACAAAATGGGGATTTAAACTCATAGGACGTAATAAAAGTGCCTTAGAGAAATGTATTAAAGAGATTATGCAAGAAGTGGGAGAAAAAGAACACATCTGCACATTAGGGAATACTTCAAAAACAGGAAAATTTCACTCTTTCAATGCCTCTTGTATTGTAGATACAGAAGAAGAAAGAAACAAGATTTTTAAATATTTTGAAACTCACGACGATGTGGATATGGTGATTTAACCCCTATCACATTTCATTCACAATCTTGTGTTATACTCGCTAAAGTATTATTCATAAAGAGGAGAACATATTATGATATCACCAAAACTCAAAAAATCTCTAGGGCTCTTTTTTATGCTCTTCTCCGCAGGGTTTGCCGTATGGTATCCTCTTGCTAACCTTTTTTAGGAGTACCATTATGTCTAAAGCAAAACCCTACAAAGCAAAACAACCACAAGCGCTTGACTACACTCCCTTAAAAGGTACACTACTCTACCTCTTTCTCTTTCCTCTCTTTTTGGCAATGATAGGCGCACTTTTTCAAACCAACATTCAAGCATTTATCCTCAATACTATAAGCTTTTTTCTCTTCTTGTCGGTTGTAAAAATTGCGAAAAAGGGCTTTACACAAGAGGCAACATACCACCAAACCATCTTTACAAAAGCACCCAAAACCCCCTACAAACTCTATGCGGGTATTCTGTTAGGGGGTGCTACATTTTTTACAGCCTCTATTGCCGGAGGGGCACCTCTTATCAAGTCACTTTTTCTTACTATTATGTCTATGATAGGATTTTTTCTACTCTATGGCTTTGACCCCAAAGAGGATAAGTTGGAAAACCTTGGTGACATCTCTGCCTCTTTTGTCCTAGAGACACTCCAAGAGGCAAACAACAAATTGTCAACCATTAAACAGCACAAAGAGAAAATCACCGATACTTACCTAGAGGGGAAGATTGAACAAGCCCTACAAAAAGCAAACCATATTATACGAACCATTCAAGAGGATCCAAAAGATATCCGTGTAGCACGTAAATTTCTAATTGTCTATATCGATGGCATTGCCAATGTCACCAACGCCTATACGGAACTAGAGGAGAAAGAGATTACCCTTGAGACAAAAAAACGTCTCTATACACTTATGGATGAAGTAGATACTCGTCTAGATAAAGAGTTGTCACGACTCAAAAACAACAATGCTTTTGATTTAGATGTTCACATAGATGTCTTAAAAGCGCAACTACAATCATAAAAGGAGAAGAGAATGGAAACAACCACAAAAGAGCTCATTGAAGTGAGCATTGAAGAACAAGCTACCGAGGTACCAGAAGTCCGTGAGGAGGAGGTAACAGCCCTACAAGACGCACTCAATGAACTCGATATTAACGATAGAAAATCTATCATCTACTTTGGATCATCTGCTCAAGAGAAACTTGATGATATCTCAAATCGTATGATAGATGGGGTACAAAATAAAGATATTGGCGCAGCAGGAAATGCCCTTAATGAGATGGTAAGTTCACTTCGTGGATTCGATATGGATGAACTTGACCCCAACAAAAAGTTACCATGGTATAAAAAACTCTTTGGAGCAACAAAACCTCTTGTTAAGTTTATCCAAGAGTATGAGGGGGTTCGTGACCAGATTGACAAGATCTCATACTCATTAGAAGAGCACAAAAACCAACTGATGACTGACATCGTCTCTCTTGACAAACTCTATGAAGCCAATCTAGACTACTTTAGAAAATTAGAACTCTACATTAAAGCAGGAGAGACAAAACTAGAAGAGCTAGAGGAGCAAATCATCCCCCAATATGAAGAGAAGGTACGCCAGAGTCAAGATGATATGATGGCAATCCAAGACCTCAAAGAGATTCGTGGCTTTAGAGATGAGCTAGAGCGTCGTGTACACGACTTAAGACTCTCACGTCAAGTAACCATGCAGTCACTTCCAAGTATTCGCCTTATTCAAGAGAATGACAAATCACTCATCTCCAAAATAAGCTCTACACTTGTCAACACTGTACCACTCTGGAGAAATCAACTTGCCCAAACAGTGACTATCTTTAGAAGCCACGAAACAGCCAAAGCTGTCAAAGATGCTGCTGACTTCACCAATGAACTTCTAGAGAAAAATGCCCAAGGGCTTCGTGATGCCAATGCTGAAGTGCGTACCCAAATGGAGAGAGGTATTTTCGATATTGAAAGCATCAAGAAGGCAAATGAGACATTCATCGCTACACTTGACGACTCTTTACGTATTGCCCAAGAGGGTAAAAAAGCAAGAGCCTCTGCCCTTATAGAGCTTCAGCAGACAGAAAAAGATCTTAAAGATGCCCTACTTTCAGTTAAAGCGCGTGCCAAAGAGGTACCAGAACTTTCCAAAGAGAGCACAGCAGCAGCCACCCAAAAGGAGCTCTAAAATGGGACTATTTGACTGGATTTCAGGACAATTTATTGATGTCATTGAGTGGACAGACAGTTCACATGACACCATGGTACATCGTTTTAATCGTGAAGGTAACGAAATAAAATATGGAGCAAAACTTACTGTACGAGAGTCACAAGTTGCTGTTTTTGTTAATGAGGGTGTCATTGCAGATATCTTAGAACCAGGCATCTATGAACTAGAGACAAAAAACCTTCCTATCTTAACTACCCTACAACATTGGGACCATGGCTTTAACTCACCTTTTAAAGCAGAAGTATATTTTCTCAATACCAAACGCTTTACCAACCTAAAATGGGGTACAAAAAACCCTATTATGGTACGCGACCCTGAGTTTGCAATGGTAAGACTTCGTGCCTTTGGAACCTACGAAATACGTATTGATGATGCAAAAACATTTCTCAATGAGATTGTAGGTACCGATGGACACTTTACTACCGATGAGATAGAGATGCAACTCACAAACCTCATTCTCTCTAAATTTGCTACTATCTTAGGAAAAGATACAACCCCTGCACTAGACTTAGCAGCCAACTATGAACAATTTGGAACATTTATGACTGAACATATTGCTCCAGCATTTCAAGAGTATGGACTAGAACTCATCCGTATTTTAGTAGAAAACATCTCACTTCCTCAAGAAGTAGAAAAAGCATTAGACACTCGTTCTAGTCGTGCCATTAGTGGTAACCTAGATGAACACCTCAAGTACCAAAGTGCCCAAGCCCTTGGCAATGCACAAGGAGGAGCCATCTCCGATATGGTGGGAATGGCTGCTGGCATGGCAATGGGGCAACAAATGGCACAGAGTATGCAACCCTCAACACACACCCATACTCCTCCACCCTTACCACAACAAATAGCCCAATACTTTATTGCACGCAATCAACAACAAGAAGGTCCTTACTCATTGGAACAGATACAAACATTTATTGCACAAAAACAGATGACGCAAGAGACACTCGTATGGACACAAGGCATGGCACAATGGGAGAGTGCAAAAGAGGTATTGGCTCAATTTTTCACACAAACCCCTCCACCCCTACCATAAGCCATGCAGTTTACTTCACTGAATTTTACCTGCTCCTCTTGTGGAGCACCCCAGAGGTTTTCACCCACAGAGAGTAGCCTGATTTGTGACTTTTGTCACACCAAAAAAGCTATTGAAATAGACCATACTCCTATTAAGGAATATAACTTTCAAGAGGCACTACGTACCCTCAACACAGAAGAGAATAAAGAGATTCAAAAAGAGGTACTATGTAAAAAGTGTGGAGGGCATTTTCAGTTTACCCCCTACACCTTCTCAAGTCTCTGCCCCTTTTGTCAAACACCAGCAACGATTGAACGCATACAAGAGATTCAACCACAATCTCTTATTCCTTTTCAGATTTCACAACAAGAGGCACTCTCTATCTTTAAAGAGTGGGTAGGTTCTCGATGGTTTGCTCCAGATGCCTTTAAAAAATACCTTGATACCGAAGAGAAACTTTTAGGGTACTATCTCCCCTATTGGACCTACGATAGCCAAACCAATACCTCCTACCAAGGGTTAAGAGGAGATATCTACTACGTTACTGTACGAAAGAGGATTCGTGATACAAATGGCAATCTAAGAGAGGTTAACGTACAAGAAGCACGCATCAACTGGACACCCGTCTCGGGAGAAGTCACACTAAGTTTTGATGACATTACCGTTGGGGCTAGTAAAACCATTACACGTGCTATCTTAGAGTCATTAGAACCATGGGACACCAACCAACTCCTCCCATTTAATGAAAAGTATCTCGCAGGGTTTGAAGCACAAGAGTATACCATCGGACTAGACAATGGATTTGAGTATGCAAAAGTAAAGATGGCAAGTAGTATTCAACGTGCCATTAAAGGGCAAATAGGAGGAGACCAGCAAAAGATTACTACCTCCCACACACACTATTCACAAGTAAGCTACAAAAACACCCTCTTCCCCATCTGGACAGCAACCTTTGAGTGGAAAGAGAAAAGTTATCTCTATGCCATCAATGCGCAAACAGGAAAGATTGTAGGGGAGAGACCCTACTCTTATGTGAAAATAGGGTTTGCAATAATTACTATAGCGAGTATTATTGCTGGATTTATCTACTTTTCAGAACATCAAGAACTTTTTACACAAATAAATAACATTACTTATCAGTAACTGCTTTACTTACATGCATATTGATAATATAAGGGATACATACCTCTTTAAGTTGACGTCTTTTACGTTCTTGTATGTCCGGAAATAAGGAAGGATGCCTATTTTATCAAATTTTTTTAGATAAACATAAAGATAATGTATTCGACAAAATAGACGGATATATGTCTACAAAAAGTCATCTAATAATGGCAACACACCATCTTGTGTAAATGTTGCAAATTTCTATGCTTCCAAAAAACGTACAAAATAAATAATATTACTATATTAGCCCTTTATGAAGATGCCTGGGAAAAAGGTAAAAATCTTTATGCATGTTATGCAACAGGCGCATACTATTTAGCAAAACTTGAAGGTTCGGTATAGATATGCAAAGAAGAAAATAATTACACTCTATGCGAGAATGCCCTTATAAACATTTTCCCTACAGCATAAAACATTAATAAGTATGCACATACTTTAACAAATAATGAGATGACTGAATCATAAGGAAGCAAGCCCAATACATTTAATATGTAATTAAAATCATGATACCCATCTACTCCTAAAAAAGATTCAGAAGCAGGGACAAATGCCCCTTCATGGGCTGTAGAAATATACCAAGCCGTATACTGCAAAGAAAATCCTGTGAAGAACAATGAGATAAGCATAGAAAAATATTGCTTTGTTTTCTTATAGTAATAGGCTATACCTAGAGGAAAAGCAATTTGAAAAAGTGTCCCATTAATAACCATCATAAATTTAGGGCAAGGTAAAATATAACACACGCCATGACCTGCTTCATGTACGATTCCTAAAGTTTGATTAATAATAAAGAAATAAAGTTGAAATATTGCCTGTGACAATGTATCTTTTTGACCATACTGTGCTACAAAGGGAGAATACTGCATAAAGAGTAGTAAAAAAAATAAAAAAATAAATGCAATAACAATTTCTGTCTGTATAGACAAGTTATTAGCATTTTTTTCTTGCTTCTTTTTATGTAAATAGGAAAAGTTATTTTTTTGCATACAACATCCTATCGGCACTTAAGCTTACCAACATAGAGACCAATACATACACCAAAAAGAAGTAGAGTCCTACCTCAACTTCTGCATGACTCACATCCCCTTTATTTGCTGTAAGGTAGACTAAAAAAGTGGCTACAACAAAGACATCTACCATAGACCACTTTCCAATCATTTTAAAAAACTTTACCATATTGTGGGCAAAACGACTCTCCATAAATAATGAGATAAAAAGCAAAGAGCAAATTTTTATAAGAGGAACAACGACAGAGAAGAGTAAAATAACACCAGCGACAACCCAATCTCCTCCCTCAAAAAGCTTTGAGATAGAACCCAAAATACCTTTAGATTCAAAAGAGAGTACCACATCACCAAGGTAGTCTACTTTCTTATGAATCGTCACCA
>Ga0256843_1003257_pt1 | contig 11384 bp, 12 predicted proteins | sample AlvinellametaG_FD_191572 | JGI IMG/M metagenome (GOLD analysis project Ga0256843, IMG submission 191572) | Pompeii worm associated microbial communities from hydrothermal vent at the East Pacific Rise, Pacific Ocean - Alvinella | ecosystem: Host-associated > Annelida > Integument > Unclassified ... | reverse complement strand
AAGCTCAACAGCTGCCTGTTTTTTTGTCTTTTTTTCTAAACTTTTCTCTTTTACCGAAATATTTTTATCGACAGCTACTGAAGCACTCTTCCCTATGCTGCCAGTTTTGTAAAAAAAAGATACATATACAGAGATAGAGACTACAGCGATAATAACGATCAAACTTACAAAAAAATTGATATATTTTTTACCTCTATATTTTTTTAATCTTCTTTCAAGATCTCTTATCTCTTGAGTATTAAGCATCTATATACCCCAAACTAATAGCGGTCATATCCAAAGCCTTCATATCTATATATCTACTATCCATCTTACTGGGTTCGTTTATGTCATAATATTCGCATATCTCAAATAGTTTATATATTATTTTATTGGTCTCTCTTAAATTTCCTTTACTATAGCTATATATAACCTTATAGTGCTTATCCTTAAATTTGCCAATAAAATCAAACATATTGTGATAAAGAAGCTTTTTTTCTATATATATTTTGAATTCATCATAAGAGATATTTTTAAGCTCGACGCTCTCCCAAATCCTTGTTTTAAAGTAATCTTTCGCAAACACATCCTCTTTTTGATCCGTTTTATGAACCGTAAAGATAAATTTATATTTTCTGGTATCGGCAAGCAATCTTATTTTCTCAACTATATCAGGAGGGTATAGCTGTGCTTCATCTATAAAAACAGGAATGGATTTTTTGATATCATGGGCTTTTTCGGCAACAACTTGAAAAAAACGATCGAAAGTCTTTATCTCAGGAGCCTTTTCATTGAAAGATCTTTCGTATATGTTTTTGATGAATTCAACCTCGTCAAAAAATGGGGTTGGAAAAAATATTATAGATTTTTTTTTTGACAAATCCCTATATATTTTCTTTAAAAGAAATGTTTTTCCTGTTCCTGGTTTGCCATAAAGCAATGCAAGCTTTATGGGTTTATCAAGAACTTCCAGCAATTTATCATATGCAATAACGGAACTATCTAAGTTTACATAGTCGTCATCATATCTATCGCTGAAAACATCTTTTGCTTTAGTATAGCTACTCTCTGTCGACTGTGTTATCATATCCCAACTCTTTTAAAGATATATTTGAATGATTCTTGTTTTTTACAATTCTTGGAGTTATGATAAATATCAGCTCACTAACACTGTTGGACATAGATTCACTTTTAAATAGATTTCCCAAAATCGGCAACTCCTTCAATCCAGGCACTCCTGTATTGGAGATATTGTTGCTTTTTCCGATCAAACCACCGAGTATGATAGTATCTCCGTCCTTAACCCTAACAACAGTTGAAAGTTTCTTTTCGGTCGTATCAGGAGCTATCTCTCTTGGTTGAGTCTGTTTTATATTGTCTTCGGCATATTTAAAGTTGCTGATTGATGGATTTATTCTTAACATTATCTCATTATTTTCTGATATTTGAGGCATGATATTTAGCAAAATACCTACAAAAATAGATTCGTTCGTGTATGATTGTGTAGTTATCGTTCCTCCGGTATTGGCCGGTGCAGTTTCTGGAATCCTATAGTTTATATTGTCTCCTATCGTAATGAGAGCTTGTTGATTGTTAAGTGTCATTATCTTTGGATTTGAAATGATTCTAGAATTACCTTGTGTTTTTAAAAAGTTCATAAGTCCGTTCATAGTAAATGAGATGGTATTTGTAAAACTAAAAGCATTATTCCATGCAAGGTGAAAAAGTCTGTCCCCACTTGCAGTAAAAGTTCCCGTATTTACTCCACTAGTAGCACCACTTAAAGTGGGCACACCCGTACCGGTCGGATTGTTTATGGCTAAAGCGAACTGGGTCCAGTCTACACCGCTTGAGTGAGATTTGCTAAGTTCGACAGAGATGATAGAAACATCTATCAAAACCTCTTTATCCAATCTCTTTTTAATATCTTGTAAATATTTAGCTACTCTGTCTATTTGGGCTTTTGTACCGGTAACAGTAATCAAACCTGCATTTTGATTGACTATAGGGGCCTTAACTACATAGTTTTCGGATCCACTATTTGCTATGGATAAAATATCTTTTGATATATCTTTCCAAAAGTTAAAAGATTCGCTTGTTGTTATCTGATTTTCGTCACTAGCACCAGTATCTCCATTTGTATTTGTTGATTGAACGGAAGCATTTAGTACTGCGGTACCTGTTCTATCTGAAGTGATATAATCGATTTTAAAGGTTTTTGTCTCAATTCCTGAAATTTTTAAGATATTGTTATTGAATTCATATTGTAGATTGTTGTCACTTAAAAGTATATTGAATATTTCATCCAAAGACATATTATTTATATTTATTCCGTTTAATTTTTCATTTATCTTCTCTTTGGCTACTTTATCTTTTATCAATACACTAAAACCGCAATCCAAACTAAGCTGGTTGAGTAACTCATTAGTAGTTACATCATCAAGTACTTTTATATTAAAAGCTCTATATTTACAACTATTTTCGGCATATGCACTATTTAAGCCAACAAGTAGGCTTAAAACTAAAAATAAAATTGCATTAATATGTCTTCGTGATTTCAATCTTATCATTTTTTTTCCTTAAAAATAGTTCTAATTTTTTTCTTTTTCTCTTTAGCACAACGCTAATATTTTTTATCTTTACCAATCTATAACCGTAAACCTTTGATCTTAGCGTATACCATTTTTTATTGATCTTGGCTTTATTGTTCATGATCCCATAAAGACGCAAAATAATGGGTTTTCGTTTTGTAACATTTTTGTCTTTTATGATCTGAAGTACACTTTGGTTGACAAACGGTGTCGGAACCCTGCTCAATTCGGCATCACTCGGGCCCACTCTCTTTTTTCCGACCTGTTCAAAAATAGTATCATACTTCTCAATACTCATTTGAGGCTTTTGTGATGAACCATTTATTACTGCAGACATAAGCAATGACACCAAGCCCGCTAAAAAGATAAATTTTTTCAATACTTTATCCCCCAAACTGCTATTTTAAAATTGGTATGAATAGTCTTATCTATATCCATCTTCAATTCATGTATATCTACCACAAGATTGCTCTCTTCGATAGAATTTATAAATTTGATCAAATTGTTAAAATTACCATTTGCATCTACTTCTATATCTAAAATTTGCTCCACCTTTTTATAATTTAACTCATTGAATTGGTTCTTTATATAATTTATACTAACCTTGTATTTTTTTGCACTTTGAGCAATATCATCTATAAAATTAGCCCAGTTAACATCATTATATAGTAGATATGATAACTCTTTTAATTTATTATCTATGTAACCATTCGCATATATCGTATTTTCAAGCTGATTTTTTAAAGATTTGATCTTTGCATTTGCCTTCTTTACATAATACTGCTTATCTCCATTAACCGTCTTTGATCTGATATAATTTGTCTCTTTTGCTATTTTTGTTTTCATATTTGCGACTTCTCTTTTTGTCTGTTTCAACATCTGTTCGCTTATAGGAAAAATATATAGGTATACGATCACCGCAATGATGATAAAGATACCAAAATATACTATAAATAATTCACTACTTTTTTTATCTTTTAACGCTAAGTCTATTTTTTCAAATAATTTATCAGATGTCGCCATTTAACACTACCTTAATATCGCTTAAATATATTTTCTTTTTGATATCTTTTCTAATTTCCTTCGTGCTTATCCCAAATTTTTGCATCTTTGTTAATGCTTTTATTAGTTCAGTTATATTTTTATCTCTTCTGCTAAAGACTGAAAACACCATTGTCATATCATTTTTATCGGTCGAAATGTCAACATTATATATCTTTGAATGATATTTATTGATCTTTTTGAAAATATCGACCAATATCGCAATCTTCATAGGATAGTGAACTTTTTTATTATATATCTGCTTCAATAGCTTCTCTCTAAAGTTAAGCTTTTTAGACTCTTTATCAAGTTTTACCTGAACAGCTTTCTCTTTTTTAGCCAAAATAGCCAACTGTTTCTTCAAAGATGAGGCCTCTATATATAGTTTATGCTCCTTCTTACTCAAACTCATAAGTTGCAATTTTAAAAAGTAGGAGTATCCGAACTCATAAGCCGGATAGGCCAAAGAAACAACCAAAGAAAGCAAAAGAACAAGAAGCAATTTACCGCTTGGTCTCTGTTTAAAAGGAGGCGGTCTTTTAAATATGGAAAAGTTTAGACTATCATCAGGCTCATCGATATAGTCAAGAGCCGTCAGTATCATCAAGTTATGCAACTGTTCGCTTTGAATCTCTTTTGCATTTTTCGCAATCACAAAATTTAATTCGTGAGGCTCTATATCTATATAGGTTCTTATATATCTATCTATATTTTTAAAGACACCAACACTTGAATTGATATATATTCTATTGATATTCTCTATAAGATATGCACGCTTTGCATAAAAAATAATATCATTTATATACACGAACATCTCTTTGTAGAGTTTGATAATAAGTCTTTGATTTTCTTGAGAAATGTTCGCCGAAGTTCCCGAAAGTATGAAGTTTATAAAATCATCATATAAAATACTTTCTCCGGTTATCTCACAATACTTCTCATGCATTCTCTCTAGAGAAAAACCAAGAGATTTTGAATATAGATATTCGCCATCAGCATATATAGTTAAAAAAGCATCGTTTTTCTTAAAGTACAAAAAGCAATCTACACTATCTTTATCCAGTAGATTTTTGTTATATAGGGATTTTACTAAAAAAGGCTCCGGTACTATATAATCTATATATTTATTTTTCTTTATAACCTCTGCAAATTCCTCTTCTATTTTTGAAGTTTCTATGGCAAATACATTGAATTTTCTTTTACTGCTATTTTCAAATCCAAAAAACTCTTTATAGAAAATGGTATATTGGACGGCTGGATCAAAATTTAACTCATCATATACTTGTATATCTATAGCACTATCAAGATCCTCTTCAAGAATATTCCTGCTTATCTCTATAGAATCAGTGATCAAATTTTTAGAGCTGATCGTAGAGATATAAAAGTTCTCTTTTTTAAATCCGGAAAGTTTATTTAATTTTATCTCATTATTTTGAAACTTATATGATTTTAAAGTATCCGGATCTATTGTAACTATGGAAGTATATCTTTTGTTTGTAGTCTCTTTATTTGCCATGTTTCCACCCATTTTTTACATTATTACAATTTTATTTACTTTTAACTTAATTTAACCTTTATTGGACAGATTAAGTTAATATAACTTTATAAAAGTTTAACTTTTAACCCTATAACCAATATCGGACAAAGATTTTTTATCTTTACTCCAGCCCGGTCTAACTGATACTTCCAGCTTTAAAAAAACCTTTTTTTGAGAGAGTTTTTCTATATTTTTTCTAGCCTCCATTCCAATTCTTTTTATGGCTGATCCACCCTTTCCTATAATGATACCTTTTTGGGATTTTTTTTCAGTAATTATGGTTGCATATACCTTTTCAATATCGGGCAACTCTTCCACTTTCTCCACTACTACATCGCTCAAATAGGGGATTTCATCGCTTAGATTGTTAAAAACAGCCTCTCTAATATACTCTTTATATATCTCTTTTAAGTTTTCAGTTGTCAGCAACTCAGGATCGTAAAGATATGGATGATTTGGCAGATACTTTGCTATCTCGTCAAGTAGATTTACCTGCTTTGTCCCTTTTTTTATCGATATAGGAATGATTTCTAGATATTTGTCTTGGTATTTTTGATATTCGTTGAGTTTCTCTAAAAGCTTATCTTTGCTAACAAGGTCCATTTTTGTCAATAAAACTATATGTGGTTTGTTTTTTGTATTAATTCTTAGAAACTCTTCATAATCCTCCACACTATCTTTAACAGATGTAAGAAACAGAACAAGATCACAGTCCCCTATGGCCTTTATCGCCTCTTCAAGCATAAATTGATTTAAAAGTCTCTCTTTTTGATGGATACCGGGAGTATCCACAAATATAATCTGTGCATTTTTATGCATCACTATAAAATTCATTCTTTTTCTAGTTGCATTAGCTTTATGGGAAACAAGTGCTAACTTCTCCCCTATCAGCCAGTTCAACAAAGAGCTTTTACCGCTATTTGGTCTACCTACGACAGCAACAAATCCGGCCTTTTCTTGTGTTTCTATAATATCCCCTTATAAGTATTTAATTATTAATTAAGCAAAAATTATTCCATTACTATATAAATCCAAAATTATCTTAATCTTAAAGTATATATCTTGAAACCTCTTCGTCCTCTACAACCTCATCAAGCTTCTCATGCACCAACTCTTTCGTGACAATGATTTTCTCACCTTTATGCTCATCAGCTTCAAAACTTATCTCTTCAAGCACCTTTTCTATCACGGTATGAAGCCTTCTAGCCCCTATATCTTCCGTTTTTTCATTGGTTAGGTGGGAAATCTTAGCCATAGACCTTATCGCATCATCATCAAACACAAGCTCCACTCCTTCAGTTTCAAGAAGGGCCTCATACTGTCTAAGCAGAGAGTTTTTAGGTCTTGTTAATATCTGATAGAGTATCTCTTCGTCAAGAGAGTTAAGCTCCACCCTTAAAGGAAATCTACCTTGAAGCTCCGGTATAAGATCGCTAGGCTTTGTTAAGTGAAAAGCTCCGGCAGCAATAAAAAGTATATGGTCGCTTTTAACCGTACCATATTTGGTATTGATGCTACTTCCCTCCACTATCGGTAGCAAATCCCTTTGAACACCCTCTTTGCTTGGGTCTTGTCTGGAACTGCCTTTTTGGCTGACGGCTATCTTATCTATCTCATCAAGAAAAACGATCCCTCCGTTTTCTACTCTTTTTAGAGCTTCACTTTTTACCGCATCCATATCCAAAAGAGTTTCACTTGCCTCATTTTTAAGCATCTCTTTTGCCTCTTTTACGGTTACCTCTTTTTTTATCTTCTCTCTTCCACTTCCAAGTATCTTGACAAACGACTCTTGCACTTTTATGATCTCCGGAGGCAAAGAGCTATCAGAACTCTCTCCTAAGCCTTTATTTACTTCAACCTCTACTTTAAGATCGTCAAGATCACCGTTTCTAAACTTGGCCAACATTCTCTCGTAACTCTTTTCATAATCAGCTCTCTTTTCAGCTGTAGCACCCTTTGGCAAAGGAGGTAGTATCTTTTCAAGTATCTTTTTTTCAACATATGCCGAAATGGCATCTTTATTTTTCTCTTTATGCTCTTTTTTTACTAGATTGATAGAAGCGCTTACCAAATCTCTTATCATAGACTCCACATCTCTTCCCACAAAACCGACTTCTGTATATTTACTAGCTTCCACTTTCACAAACGGTAGACTCAGCATCTTTGCCAATCTTCTTGCTATCTCGGTCTTTCCTACTCCGGTGGATCCTATCATAAGGATATTTTTAGGCATTATCTCATCTTGCATCTCTTTTGGAAGTTTCATTCTTCTATATCTGTTTCTAAGAGCTATTGCGATAGCTTTTTTGGCATCTTTTTGGCCGATAATATACTCATCAAGATATGAAACTATCTCTTTTGGTGTCAAATTCATTTATCTTCCTCTTCTAAGGTGTATAGATTTATATTGTCGTTAGTATAGATACAAAGTTCCGCAGCTATCTTTAAAGACTCTCTTACCAACTCTTCATCACTTAAGTTTGAGTGCTTTTTCAGGGCTCTTGCGGCAGATATGGCAAAGTTGCCTCCACTACCTATAGCGGCTATGGTCTTATCCTCAGGCTCTACCACATCACCCGTACCGCTTAAAATAAAGATATGTTTAGTGTTTAAAACGATCATCATAGCTTCAAGACGACGAAGATATTTATCTTTTCTCCACTGCTTTGAGAACTCTATGGCGGATTTTAGAAGGTCTCCTTTTTTTTGCTCTAAAATTCCCTCGAACATATCAAAAAGGTTAAAAGCATCTGCTGTACTACCGGCAAATCCAGCCAAAATCTTTCCATTTAAAAGCTTTCTTATCTTGACGGCATTGCCTTTTAAGACGGTATTGCCGAAAGTCACTTGACCGTCTCCGCCTATCACCGCCTTTTTCTCACCCTTTAGGGCAAGTATGGTAGTCGCTTCAAACATTACTCACCCTCTACCACAAGATTGAATTTGGCGTGGATTCCGTGTCCAAGCTTTAAAGACACTTCATACTCTCCGGTAGCTTTTATCGCTTTGTCTATCTCGACATGTTTTTTGTCAATATCAAAGCCTGTTTGATTTTTAAGCTCTTTTGCTATCTCCTCTTTGGTCACAGCTCCAAAAAGTGAACCGTTAGCTCCGAGTTTTCTTTTTATAACAACGCTCTTATCTTTTAGATTGCTCTCTATCTCTTTGAGTCTTGCTATCTCAGCCTCTTGCTCGGCTTTAAGTCTAGCTTGCTCCTCTTCCCACTCTTTAACAACCTCTTTAGTGGCAACTTTAGCAAAACCTTTGGCAACAAGAAAGTTTCTTCCGTATCCATCTTTTACCTCTTTGATTTCACCGGCTTTTCCTAAACTTTTTACATCTTTGATCAATAATACCTTCATTTTTTACCTTTTTTAGTTTTTTGAGGTATTATTATAGCGAAAAATAGATTTTAAATAGATTTTTATATTTCAATATAAAATTTATTTAAGCCGTTTTCATGGATATAGTGTAGTTTTAAGTTGTGGATTTGTAAAATATTGTGTACTATATAGAGCCCTAGGCCAAAACTTTGACTAGCTTGACTCTCCTCTTTAAAAAATGGTTCAAAGTACTTTTCAAGAGGAAATTTAAGCTTTTCGCCTCTGTTTATAAATAGTATCCTATCTTCTGTTATCTTGACGACCGCTTTTTTATCTATGGAGTATTTTACGGCATTGTCTATCAAATTTTTTACGGCTATGGAAAATAGTTTAAAATTGACCTCTATTTTTTTATCTTCACACAGATTTTCCACCTCCACAAACCCATCCTCTTCAAAAAGCAGCAAATCAAGGGCATTGTCTATGATATCAAAAACATAATATGGTTTTTTTTCAAAATCCTTTTGGCTTGAGATAAGCTCCTCTATAGATGCAAACTCATTTATAAGGGCTTCGAGCCTTAAAAACACCCTCTCCATCTTTTCTCTGTTTTGTTCGCTAGGAGGAAGTTTGGTCAGAAATCTACCCTTTGTTATAGGTGTCTTTAACTCATGCATTATATTTCTTAGAAAGATATTTCTAGAGTTTTTTAATTTTTGTAAATTCTTTATAGATTTATCGAACTCATTTGATAGATTGGATATCTCATCTTTTCCGTCAATTTTACAATCCATGTCAAACTCACCCTCTCCAAGCTTTTTTATCTTGTCTTGAAGAAGCTTGAGAGGGTATAGTTTTCTAATGATGTATATATAAGAGATAAACAACACAATAGTTATGATAAATAGAGATATCAGCAAAAATTTGCTACTTCTAATGTCTGAATTATTATCTTTAAGTAAAAGATATATATATGGTGTTCTAACTGATATATAGTAGTGCTTTCCTTTTTGAAAAACTCTTATCCTGTATCTTGGCATAGAGAGCGTACAGACATTATCGTAGTGTTTTATAGTCGGGATATTTTTGACATTTAGGATCTCTAGGTTTAGACTCTCAAGCCTCTTTTTTACCTCACTAGTGATAACTCCGTTGTTGTTTTTTATTTCGTGCAAAACAGGTCTTATCATCCTTGCATATTTGCGCTTTAAGTAACTGTGGTGAACTCTGTTGCTATTTTTAATAACAATAAAAAAGGTTAAAGAGATAAACAAAATAGATATTAGAAAAATTATAGTTATATTAAAAAAAATCGAGTGTCTATTTATCTTAATCACTGAATTTATACCCCATGCCTCTTATGGTTTGTAAAAATTCGGGATTTTTTGGGTCGTTTTCTATCTTTTTTCTAATCCTATTTATCATAACAGCTAAACTACCGTCCAAATTATACTCTTCTAAGTTATTTAAAAGCTCTTCTCTTGAAATGATAAATCCTCTTTTTTTTATGAAAAACGATAAGATAGCATACTCTGCCGCAGTCAGATTTAAAACCTCATCACCCTTTTTTATCTCTTTTTTATCTTCATCTAAAACAAACAGGGAATCCGCACCTACTGAAGTCTCTTTTTTGTCTATCTTTTTATCATATCTTCTAAGAACAGCCCTTATCCTAACTTCCAACTCTCTAGGATCGTACGGCTTTGGGAGATAATCATCAGCCCCTATCTCCAGCGATGTTACTTTATCTGCAAGAGAACTTCTTGCTGAAGAGATGATGATGGGTATATCGTATTTGGAAACAACCTCTTTGCAAACATCAAGACCATCAATGCCAGGTAGTGTCAAATCAAGTATTAAAAGGTCATATTTTTTCAAAGAGAGCATGCCAAGACCCGTAAAAGGATCTTCGAAATTGTCTATTTCTATATTGTACTCTTTTAAGTAGTCTATGAGGATGGATGCGAGTTCCGCATCATCCTCAATCATTGCTATCTTTATCAATTTTTATCTCATTGAATGCTTTTTGCTTTTCCAGCTGTTTTTTCTTGCATTCATCATGATCTCTTTTGCCTTTAATAAAGTCACAAACTCCTCTTTCTGTTTTTTGTTTAATACAGCAAAAATTTTGCTCATCTTTTCAGCTCTTTTTTCTATCATAGCTGCAGATCTTTTTTCAGCATCTTTTACAAACTTAGCTTTATTGAAATTTCCATTTTCAAAATATTGAGAGAAAGGAGCTCTTTTTATATCACTTTTATAACTCTTCTTGCCTGCCATCATTATATCTCTTATGCTAGCTCTTTGCTCTTTGGAAAGATTTAGTGCAGCAAACATTTTCATAAACATTTTATCATGAGAATATCCTCTTTTTGAGTGAGAATATTTTCCATATTTGCTATATTTTCCACATTTATCACTATATCTTTTATGATAATCACCGGATTTTTTATAGTCGCATTTAGAGCTCATATTGCTCTTATAGTAACCTTTATCTTTATAGTTCTTGCTACAATCGCCAGAAGCAAAAGCCAAAGTCGCAACGCTCAATAAAGCCACGGCACCGATCAAAATACTTTTTTTCATTTTCAAATCTCCTAAAATTTAATTTATAGAATTGTACCGTTTGTTTATAAATAGAGTTTTAACATTATATTAACGCAATATTAATATTTGAAGTCTAAGATACCGTTAAACTTTTCAACAAGTAAACTCTCTATGCTTTTTGGCTTAGATAAAAAATAACCTTGTGCATAATTCACGCCAAATCCTTTAACCAAGGACAAAACCTCTTCACTCTCTATAAATTCGGCTACAGAATATAGCTCAAGAGTCTTGGATAGTTCCGATATCACTTTAACTATCTTTTGAGTAAATTTATCATAATCGATACTTTTTATGATTTCTCCGTCC
>Ga0256843_1003255_pt1 | contig 11387 bp, 12 predicted proteins | sample AlvinellametaG_FD_191572 | JGI IMG/M metagenome (GOLD analysis project Ga0256843, IMG submission 191572) | Pompeii worm associated microbial communities from hydrothermal vent at the East Pacific Rise, Pacific Ocean - Alvinella | ecosystem: Host-associated > Annelida > Integument > Unclassified ... | reverse complement strand
AATCGAAAAGGTAAATATGTTTATAGATAATGTCGAATTGACGCTTAGTTCCGGAAAGGGCGGAGCGGGTTCAGTCTCTTTTCGTCAGGAGAAGTTTGTTCTTAAAGGTGGTCCTGACGGCGGAGATGGCGGACGTGGTGGTGATGTCTACTTTTTGGTAGATAAAAACAGCCATACGCTCTCTTCGTTTCGTGGGAAAAACCACCTCAAAGCCAAAAACGGACGACCGGGTGAAGGGCGTAAAAAGTATGGTAAAAAGGGTGAGTCTCTAACGGTAGTCGTGCCTCCGGGAACACAGGTGATCGATGCGGAGAGCGGTGAAGTCTTACTGGATCTTGTCGAAGACGGTCAGAAAGTGAAGTTTTTGGAAGGTGGAAAAGGAGGGCTTGGAAACTGGCACTTTAGAAGTTCAACAAACCAGCGACCGACCTATGCACAACCGGGGCTTCCGGGAGAAACCAAAAGGGTGCGTCTGGAGTTGAAACTTATTGCCGATGTCGGTTTGGTAGGTTTCCCCAATGTCGGAAAATCGACACTCATCTCTACCGTTTCCAACGCAACACCCGAAGTGGCGAATTACGAGTTTACGACACTGACACCAAAGCTTGGTGTCGTGGCGATCGACTCTTTTCAAGCATTTGTGATGGCGGATATCCCCGGAATTATCGAAGGGGCGAGTGACGGTCGCGGGCTTGGACTGGACTTTTTAAAACATATCGAGCGGACGAAGTTTTTGCTTTTTATGATCGACCTTGCCAACTACCGTCCGCTGGAAGAGCAGTATGATGTACTCAAACAGGAGTTGGCAAACTTTTCGGAAGAACTTAAAACCAGAAACTTTGCCATCGCCCTTACCCGTGCGGATGCTTTGTCGGAAGAGGAAGTGGTTGAAAAAACAGATAGCTTTTTAAAACATCTCTCATTAGCGAACGAGCAGGGTGAAAATAAATACCGTTTCGATCAAAAATACCCCACTTTCGTACAGCAGATAGACTACAGCGGGGAGATTGACAAAGAGAAACCTTTCTTTGTAGCGCCTATTTCTTCGATATCCGGGATCAATATAGACGCATTGCGTTTTGCCTTGAATGATGTGGTTCAGGCGGAAAAAAAGAGAGAAAAAGAGCTTTCATGAAGCGTATCGTGGTCAAAGTCGGTTCTCATGTATTGAGTGAGCAAAACAGACTGGCAAGAGATCGTATTGCCAATCTTGTCTCTTTTTTGGCGGATGTACATAAAAAGTACGAAGTGATATTCGTCTCTTCGGGAGCGGTTGCAGCAGGGTATTCGAAACTGAAAATCGATAAAGCATTGCTTCCCAACCGTCAGGCGATCGCAGCAGTCGGGCAGCCTTATTTGATGAGTGTTTACCAAAAGAAGTTTGAAAAGTTTGAAGTTCTAACGGCACAGGTACTTTTAACTGCGGATGATTTTGATTCCCGTCGCAGAACGACACACGCAAAAAATGCGGTCAACACGCTTTTGAAAAACGGTGTCATTCCGATCATCAATGAAAACGACGTTACTGCAACCGAAGAGTTGGTATTTGGCGACAACGATCAACTCTCCGCACATGTAGCGTACTATTTTGATGCAGATATGCTGGTTATACTCTCCGATATTGACGGCTATTATGACAGTGACCCGCACCAAAATGAGGGTGCGAAGATCTACTCTAAAGTCTCCGAAATCAGCGAAGAAGATCTTGAAATTCCTTGCAATCCAAATCACCACTTTGCAACGGGTGGTATCGCTACAAAACTCAAAGCGGCGAAGTTTCTACTCGAAAGAGATAGGGAAATGTTTATGACAAGTGGTTTTGATTTGACTGAAGCGCGCAGTTTTTTACTGGAGGATAAACAGATCGGAGGGACACACTTTACAAGGAAGCTTTCATGAGAATCGTTTTTATGGGAACGCCATCTTATGCAACCGAGATTTTAAAAAAGTTGCTTGATGAAGAGGGGATGGATGTTGTCGCACTGGTAACACAGCCGGATAAACCGGTGGGAAGAAAACAGGTATTGACACCTCCTGATACGAAAAGATATTGTCTTGAACATGATGTGCAAATAGATATCTTTCAGCCGAAAACATTGCGTAATGAAGAGAGTATCCAAAAAGTACAAAGTTATCAGCCCGATTTTATCGTTGTGGCGGCATTTGGGCAGATTTTACCCAAAGAGATTTTAGATATTGCCCCGTGTATCAACCTGCACGCTTCCATACTTCCGAAATATCGCGGTGCTTCCCCTATACAGTCGGCAATACTCGATCAGGAACACTACAGCGGCGTAACATCGATGTTGATGGATGTGGGGCTGGATACCGGAGATATGCTGGGATTTAGTATCGTTGATATTTGCGGGAAAAATGCGATTGAACTCTTTACGCTCTTTTCCGAAATGGCAGCGGATTTGTGTGTAAAAACATTGCGCAATTTTGAAAATATCGTACCGTTAAAACAGCTTGACTGTGAAAGTAGTTATGCCAAAAAGATCACCAAAGCGGATGGCTTGGTGGATTTTAACGATGCGCGTCAGGTGTACGCAAAGTATCTTGCTTTTATCTTTTGGCCGGGGATCTATTTGGAGAGTGGACTTAAACTCAAAGAAGTAAAACTTCATGATGTCAATATGCAGTATCATGAAGGCGAGATTCTTGATATCGCTTCGGAATATATTGTCGTCGGGTGTACACAAGGTTCGGTAGAAATTTACAGAGTACAGCCACCTTCTAAAAAGGAGATGTCTGTCATCGACTACATACGCGGGAAAAGGTTGAAAGTTGGAGATCGACTATCGTGATGAAATAGATTCGACGCACCTTTTTTTACTTGAGGCTATCAAGTCAGGTAGTGTAACGCCTCCTTATGCGTTAAGCGCAGAGCGTCAATTTGGTGGTGTCGGAAGTCGCGGCAATGTATGGGAAGGGATGGACGGCAATCTTTTCCTCTCTTTTTGTCTTGATATCGATGATTTACCCGAAGATTTGCCCAGACAATCGATGTCTATCTACTTTTCCTTCCTCATGAAAGAGACACTTGCAGAGTTTGGTTCTAAAGTATGGCTTAAATGGCCTAACGACTTTTATATCGAAGATAAAAAAGCGGGCGGGACGATTACTGCTATTTTAAAAGAGAAAATAGTGGTTTGTTCCTTAGGTTTGAATCTTGTCAAAGCACCGCAAAATTATGCAACTATTGATATAAAAATAGATAAAAAAGAGCTGCTTGAAAGCTATTTTTTAAAAATAAAACGACATATTTTTTGGAAGGATATATTTAGAAAATATAAGGTAGAATTTTTGCAATCTACGAGGTTCAAATACTTTGATACAGCTACGCAAAAAAAGCTTCATTTAAAAGATGCGGTTTTGCAAAATGACGGTTCGATTATGATAGAAAACAGAAGGGTGTATAGTTTAAGATGAGTGAAATTATCGCAATAGCAAATCAAAAAGGTGGTGTCGGAAAGACGACGACGGCGGTGAATCTGGCAGCTTCTTTGGCAGTGGCTGAAAAGAGAGTACTATTGATCGATATCGATCCGCAGGCAAATGCGACGACAGGACTTGGGTTTGCAAGAAGCGATTACGAGTACAATATTTACCATGTCCTCATCGGACGTAAAAATATGTCTCAAATCATCCTCAACACATCGATTGAAACACTTGATCTCGTTCCTGCAAATATCGGTCTTGTCGGTTTGGAAAAAGATTTCTACGACAGCGGTATCAAAAACAAAGAGTTGGTACTCAAAGAGAAACTTGCGGAAGTGAAAGATAAGTATGATTATATCATCATTGATTCACCTCCGGCTTTAGGACCTATCACCATCAATGCCCTAAGCGCTGCAAGTTCCGTGATCATTCCTATCCAGTGTGAATTTTATGCGCTTGAGGGTGTGGCACAGCTTTTAAACACTATCAAACTGATCAAAAAGACGATCAATCCGAAGCTCAAAATCAAAGGCTTTCTGCCGACGATGTACAGTGCGCAGAACAATCTTTCCAAAAATGTTCTCTATGATCTTGAACAGCACTTCAGCAGTAAACTTTTCGCATCCGAATTTAACGGAGAAGAAAAGTATATCGTCATTCCGAGAAACGTTAAACTTGCAGAGTCACCAAGTTTCGGTAAGCCGATACTACTCTACGATATCAAATCTTCAGGCTCTATCGCCTATCAAAATCTCGCACAATCTATACTAGCAGCAAGTTAAGGAGTACATAAAAAATGGGAAAAAGCAGGTTGGGCAGAGGGCTTAGTGCCATATTGGATGATGTAGAAGACGCCTATAGACAGGATATAGAGAGCGAAACGACAGTTGTAAGGGAGATCCCTTTAAGCGAGATTATTCCTAATAAATATCAGCCGCGTAAACACTTTGACGAAGAAGCGCTTCATGAACTTTCACGGTCACTGAAAAAGCATGGTCAGTTACAGCCTATCGTTGTAATCGAAAAAGATGACGAATATATGATTATTGCAGGGGAGCGACGTTTCCGTGCTGCAAAATTGGCAGGTTTCGATACGATTAAAGCTGTTGTGGCGGATTTTGAAAATCAAAATCTAAGAGAACTCGCTCTTATAGAAAACATCCAGCGTGAAAATCTCTCGGCTATCGAATTGGCACAATCATATAAAGAGTTGATCGAAGAGTACCAAATCACACAGGAAGAGTTGAGTAATATCATTCACAAGAGTCGTTCTCAGATTACAAATACATTGCGTTTGTTGCAACTGACACCGTATACGCAAAAGTTACTTTCTGAAAATAAAATCAGTCAGGGGCATGCAAAAATATTGGTCGGATTGGATCCTGACAGCGAAAAATTGGTTGCAGATACAATAGTCGGACAAAAACTGAGTGTTCGCGAAAGTGAAGAGTTAGTCAAAAGTCTGAAAAATGCAGAAATACCACAAGACAACTCTACGCAGGTTATTCAAAAGAAAAATATCGAACTGGAAGGTTTAAAAGAAGTTTCTTCAAAACTAAAATCTTTCGGCTTCAAATGCTCTAAAAGCAAAAATAAAATCACTATTTCATTTACTGACGACAGCCAGATTAAGGCATTCTTATCGATTTTATCAGAAGATTAAATTTCTATTTATGAAGTTTATGATAAAATCTGACGAATTTTTCAAAGCGTGATCGAAAAAACTTACAAAGGCTACACATGTTAGATATTAATCTAGGATTACTTCTATTTGTTGCAGTGCTGTTTCTTGCACTTGTTTATATCCTCAACAATATGCTCTATCAACCACTTTTGAACTTTATGGACAAAAGAGAAGAGACAATCAAGAAAGATCTTGAAGCGTCTAAAGAGATGGGCAGTGAGATTGAAGAGGCTCTTTCAAAAGCACACGATACGATTGCCGAAGCGAAAGCGAAAGCACATGAGATTCGTGAAAGTGCCGTAAATGAAGCGAAAGAGAAAGCTGCTAAAGTTGTTGCGGGCGTTCAACAGGAGCTTGAAGAGCAATACAACGCTTTCGTTGAAAAGCTCAGCGGTGAGAGAGCGGAACTTAAACAGAGCATTGAAGCGAAATTGACGGACTATCAGAAAAGTGTTCAGTCGAAACTAAAACAAATATAAAAGGAGTGCAATTGAAATTTAAATATCTACTATTGACATTGACACTGTTGCCCGTATTTGCATTCGCTTCTGAAGCGGCTGCCGAGCACGGCACAGATATCGTTCCGAGAACTGTCAACTTTTTGATTTTCGCTGCGATCATCTACTACTTGATTGCGGACAAAATCAAAGCGTTTTTCGCTGACAGAACGACAGGAATTGCAAATCAACTGACTGCAATTCAGGAAAAACTCAACAGTGTACGTGAAAGCAAAGAAAAAGCTTTGAAAGAGATGGAAGAGGCAAAAGTCAAAGCGGAAGATTTGATCGAGACGGCAAAAAAAGAGGCTGTTTTGCTTTCCGAAAAGATTGAAAAAGATGCAGAGACTGAAATCGAACATCTTAAACATGCACTCAAAGAGCGTATGGAAATCGAAGAGAAAAAGATGACTAAAGAAGTTGTTGCGGAAGTTGTCGAAGAGATCTTCCAGGGTGATAAAGTCAAACTAAGCAATGAAGATTTCATCCAGATAATCAAAAAGAAGGTTGCGTAGATGAGTGATGTAGCAAAAAGATATGTCAAAGCACTGGCAGCCAGTGTAGATGACAAAACACTGGGTACTATATACGAGAGTTTCAAAGCACTTGTACCTGCATTTAAAGATAAGAAGTTCGTCGCTATCGTACAGAGTACAGATATCGATAAAGCGAAAAAAGCGGACTTTTTGCTTGACTTGACAGGAATGAAAGATAATCAAAAAGTAGCCAACTTCGTAAAACTACTTGTTGAAAAAGGCAGAATCGATCTTATCCCTTCGATCGTTCATGAACTTAACAAAATTATTGAAGAAAAAACCAATACATATCATGGAAAGTTGATCAGCGGCAAAGCGGTAGCGGATAAAGAGCGTCAGGAAATCGAAGATGTTCTTTCCAAAAAGTTCGATGCCAAAATCAAACTGGACAATATCGTTACGGACTATTCCGGCATGAAGGTAGAAGTGGAAAACTTAGGTGTGGAGATCGGTATCTCTACGGATAGAATCAAACAACAAATTGCGCAAACAATTTTAAGTGCGATATAAAATCTAAAAGGAGAAGTTAGTGAGTGCAAAAACTAAAGCTGATGAAATCAGTAAGATTATTCAGGAAAGAATTGAAAATTTCGAGCTGAATGTTGATATCGAAGAGACTGGTAAAGTTATCCAGTTTGCTGATGGTATTGCGAGAGTACAAGGTCTTAACAATGTTATGGCCGGTGAAATGGTTGAATTTGAAACAGGTGACAGAGGTATGGCTCTGAACCTTGAAGAGTCTGTTGTCGGTATCGTTGTTCTCGGTAAAGGTGGAGACATCAAAGAAGGAAGCAGCGTAAAAAGACTTGGCAGACTTCTTAAAGTTCCTGTAGGTGACAACCTTGTAGGTCGTGTTGTAAACCCACTTGGAGAGCCTATCGACGGTAAAGGTGAAATCGAAGCTACGGAGCACAGATTTGTAGAAGAGAAAGCACCTGGTATCATGGCTAGAAAATCTGTTCATGAACCACTTCAAACAGGTATCAAAGCGATTGACGCACTTGTTCCGATCGGTAGAGGGCAAAGAGAGCTTATCATCGGTGACAGACAAACCGGTAAAACTACTGTTGCAATCGATGCGATCATCAACCAAAAAGGTCAGGATGTAATCTGTATCTATGTTGCAATCGGACAAAAACAATCTACAGTGGCACAAGTTGTTAAAAAACTTGAAGAACATGGTGCTATGGACTACACTATCGTTGTAAATGCTGCTGCAAGTGAGTCTGCGGCGTTACAATTCCTTGCTCCGTATGCCGGTGTAACAATGGGTGAGTACTTCAGAGACAACGGAAGACATGCACTTATCGTTTATGATGATCTTTCTAAACACGCTGTTGCATACAGAGAGATGTCTTTGATTCTTAGAAGACCTCCGGGACGTGAAGCATATCCTGGTGACGTTTTCTACTTGCACTCCAGACTTCTTGAAAGAGCTGCGAAACTTAGTGATGAGTTAGGTGCCGGTTCTATGACTGCGCTTCCTATTATCGAAACACAAGCGGGTGACGTTTCTGCATATATCCCGACAAACGTTATCTCTATTACCGATGGTCAGATCTTCCTTGAGACAGATCTTTTCAACTCCGGTATCAGACCTGCGATCAATGTCGGTTTATCTGTATCACGTGTTGGTGGTGCTGCACAAATCAAAGCGATCAAACAAGTTTCAGGTACACTAAGACTTGACCTCGCACAGTACAGAGAGCTTCAAGCGTTTGCACAGTTTGCTTCTGATCTTGACGAAACAAGTAGAAATCAGCTAGAGCGTGGTGCGAGAATGGTTGAAATCCTTAAACAAGGACCATACTCTCCGGTTCCGGTAGAGAAGCAAGTTGTTATCATTTATGCAGGTGCGAACGGATACCTTGATGATCTACCGGTAAATGAAGTAACAAAATTCGAAGCTGAATTGTTACCGTTTATCGAGGCGAAATACCCTGAGATTTACAAAAATATTCTCGCAACGAAAAAAATCGATGACGAGACAGAAGCACTATTGAAAAAAGCTTTGGATGAGTTTAAATCAACTTTTGTAGTTAAATAAGGCTGACTATGGCAAATTTAAAAGATATTAAAAGAAATATCAAAAGTGTTAAAAATACGCAAAAGACAACACGTGCTATGAAGCTCGTTTCCACCGCGAAGTTAAGACGCGCGGAGGAAGCGGCAAAACGTGCGCGTGTTTATGCGGACAAATTGAATGAAATGCTTTTTGAAATTTCTGAAAAGATTAACAAATTTAAAGTAGGTGGTTCTACTAGCAAGTTTTTCAACAAAGTAGAAAAACCGAAAGTTGTTGATATTCTTTTCGTAACGGCTGACAAAGGTTTGTGTGGTGGTTTCAACTCCCAGACAATCAAAGAAGTCAAGCGCGTTGCAGAAGAGTATGAAGCAAAAGGTGCCAAAATTCGTCTAAGATGTGTCGGTAGAAAGGGAATTGATTTTTTCAGATTCCAGGGAACCGAACTTCTTGACGAATATATCGGTATCAGTGCGGCACCAACGTACGAGAAAGCACAAGAAGTCATTCAAAAAGCTGTTGATGATTTCTCTAAAGGTGAAACGGATACAATCGTATTGATCCATAACGGATATAAAAATATGATCACACAAGAGATGAAAACACTTCATTTGATGCCTGTTGACACCATCGAAGTTGAGGAAAACGGTCCTGAGTCGATGATGGAGATGGAAGCGGAAGATGAAGAAAAAATGCTTGATGAATTGATCAAAAAATATTTTGAATACAATATGTTTTATGCTCTTATCGATTCGCTTGCCGCTGAGCACAGTGCGAGAATGCAGGCAATGGACAATGCAACGAACAATGCAAAAGAGCGTGTAAATCAATTGACGATTCAATACAACAAAGCAAGACAAGAAGCGATTACTACCGAGTTGATTGAGATTATCAGCGGTATGGAAGCACTATAAAAAAAGAAAATAGGTAAAAAGGAGCATTATAGATGGAAGGTGTTATTTCACAGGTTATCGGACCTGTTGTAGATGTTGATTTTGAAGGATATATTCCTGAAATTAACGAAGCGATCGAAGTAAATTATCAAGTTGAAGGACAAGACACAAAGCTTATCCTTGAAGTTGCCGCAATTGTTGGTGACAACCGTGTAAGAACTATTGCTATGGATATGAGTGAAGGTCTTGTAAGAGGACAAAAAGTAAAAGCACTCGGAAGTCCTATTAAAGTACCGGTCGGTGAAGAAGTTCTTGGAAGAATCTTCAACGTCGTAGGTGATCCGATCGATGAAGCCGGTGAAGTAAATGCAAAACAACACTGGTCAATCCATAGAGATCCACCGGCATTTGAAGACCAAAGTACAAAATCTGAAATCTTTGAAACAGGTATTAAAGTTGTTGATCTTCTTGCACCGTATGCAAAAGGTGGTAAAGTCGGTCTATTCGGTGGTGCCGGTGTTGGTAAAACCGTTATTATTATGGAGCTTATCCACAACGTTGCATTTAAACACAGCGGTTACTCTGTATTTGCAGGTGTTGGTGAAAGAACCAGAGAGGGTAACGACCTTTACTATGAGATGAAAGAGTCTAACGTTTTGGATAAAGTTGCACTGTGCTACGGTCAGATGAGTGAGCCTCCGGGAGCGAGAAACAGAATTGCTTTGACTGGTATTACTATGGCTGAGTACTTCAGAGATGAAATGGGTCTTGACGTATTGATGTTTATCGATAACATTTTCCGTTTCGCACAGTCCGGTTCTGAGATGTCGGCACTTCTTGGACGTATTCCTTCAGCGGTTGGTTATCAACCTACACTTGCACGCGAAATGGGTGCATTGCAAGAGAGAATTACGTCAACTAAAAAAGGTTCTATTACTTCAGTTCAAGCGGTATACGTACCTGCGGATGACTTGACGGATCCTGCTCCTGCGACAGTTTTTGCTCACCTTGATGCAACAACGGTTTTGAACAGAAGTATTGCGGAAAAAGGTATCTACCCTGCGGTCGATCCACTTGATTCGACTTCAAGAATGCTAGATCCTGTAATCATCGGTGACGATCATTACAACATCGCACGTGGTGTACAGTCTATTCTTCAAAAGTATAAAGATCTTCAGGATATCATCGCAATTCTTGGTATGGATGAACTTAGTGAAGAAGATAAGCAAATCGTTGAAAGAGCAAGAAAGATTGAAAAATTCCTTTCTCAGCCATTCTTCGTTGCGGAAGTATTTACAGGAAGTCCTGGTAAATATGTTACGCTTGAAGAGACATTGGAAGGTTTCAAAGGAATCCTTGATGGTAAATATGATGACTTACCGGAAAATGCATTCTATATGGTAGGAAGTATTCAAGAAGCGATTGAAAAAGCTGAAAAAATGAAAGGATAGGGGTAACCCTCTCTTTTCTTTCATGAAGGAAAAAATATGGCTACAATGAAAATGGAAATTGTCACGCCGCACGGTGTAATTTTTGAAGGTGACGTCAAAAGCGTTACGCTTCCGGGAAGCGAAGGTGAGTTCGGTGTATTACCGGAACATGCTTCTTTGATGACAACACTGAAAAACGGTGTTATCGAAATTGAAAAAGCGGACAATACCAAAGAGTTGGTTGCGATCAACTGGGGTCACGTCAAAGTAGACGGATCCAAAATCTCAGTACTTGCGGACGGTGCGGTAGCACTTGGCGGTACAAGTGATGAAATCTCTAAAAAACTGGAAGAAGCGAAAAAGCTTATCCAAAGCATGAGCGATTCTGATGTGGCGATAGCGGCAGCTATGGCAAAAGTGGAGACCGCAGCCAAAAGCGGGCTCTAAAATGGAACTTCTATTTACCTATATTACCAGTGGGGGAATTATCTCCACGCTGGTTTTTATTTGGTTGTCTATCTACTTTATCCTGACCGTTTGGATATGGATAAGCCGTTATCTCACACTTTCCAAATGGGAATCTATCGAAAAAAGATCTCTGGAGCTTTTACTCAGAGGTTCGAGAAATCTTAAAAGTGATTCCATTCTCAGTAAATGTCTGGCAAGCGGTACCAGTTACAGTGCCTTAGGTATATGTAAAAGTGTAGCGGAAAAGAAAGCGACAAGTGCACTCTCTCTTTTATCGGTCATCTCTTCCACAGCTCCCTTTATAGGGCTTTTTGGAACGATTGTCTCGATTTTAAATACCTTTGCTCAGCTTGGAAATGCCCAAACTGCATCTTTGACGGTGATTGCACCGGCAATCAGTGAAGCTTTGGTTGCA
>Ga0256843_1003254_pt1 | contig 11388 bp, 12 predicted proteins | sample AlvinellametaG_FD_191572 | JGI IMG/M metagenome (GOLD analysis project Ga0256843, IMG submission 191572) | Pompeii worm associated microbial communities from hydrothermal vent at the East Pacific Rise, Pacific Ocean - Alvinella | ecosystem: Host-associated > Annelida > Integument > Unclassified ... | reverse complement strand
TTTCATCTATAATAGTTAATTTAATCTCTTTTTGAAGTTCTTGTAATATATTTTTGGTGTTATCTGTCGAATTATTATCCATTACTACAAAGCTATCTACTCCCATTTTTGAATGAAATAGGATATTTTCTTTGATTATATCTTCTTCATTTTTTACTAATATTACCATAGAGATTTTTATATTAGACATTATATACCTTTTAAAAAATTAAATAATTTATATTATAACTAAAAAACTTTATATTCTCTTTAGATAGTAAAAAATTATCTTATTTTAAGTTATAATTACAAATCTAAGTAATCAAAGATTATATAAATGGAGTTTTTTAATGAAAAAAGATAATATTGTTTATTATTTATTTTTAGTTTTTTACAATTTAATAATCCATTCACCAAAATTTTTAAAGAAATTTGTATTAAATATTTTTGCTTTTTTGGTATGGCATTTAGATTTTTTTAGAAAAAAAGTTGTATTAAAAAATTTAGAGATAGCTTTTCCTAACTTAACTAAAAAAGAAAGAAAAAAAATAGCTAAAAGTTTTTATAAAAAATTTGTATTTTATATGGCAGATATTATAGATTCTCTAACAATAACAAAAGATGAACTCAAAAAGAAAGTAAATGTGATTGGAGAAGAGTATTTATATAATATAAAAGATAGTAAAAAACCTATAGTATTTATGACAGCTCATTTTGGTAATTGGGAAGTTGTTCCTAAAATTATAGGAGGAATTTATGAAATACCTATGGTGGTTTTAATGAGGGAATTTGATAATCCAAAAATAGGAGAGTTTTTCAAAAAAAGTAGAAATAGTTTTAATATATCTACGCTAAATAAAAAGTCTTCAGCAAGAGAGATTATTAAAGCTTTTAGAGAAGGTAAAGCATTAGGTATATTAATAGACCAACATTCAACTTCTGATACAGCAGTTGAAGTGGAGTTTTTTAATAAAAAAGTGAAATTTAATAGGGCAGTTTCAACATTAGCTAAAAAATTTAATGCAATTATTTTACCTATGTTTAGTTATACTCAAAATGGAAAATATTATTTAGAATTATTACCTCCAAAAGAGTTTGGTGAGCATGATACAATAGAAAGTTTTACTCAATGGCAAGCAAGTGTTATTGAAAGTATGATAAAACAGCATCCAGATGAATATTATTGGTTTCATAAAAGATTTAAAAATATAAAAGGTATTTATGATTAAAATTTGTTTTTAAGATATAATTATGAAAAAAATGGAGTGTTAATGGTTGATTATTTTTGGCATAGACCAAATAAAAATAATATTAGATTATCTATGGTAATTTTGGTTAAAAATGAAGAAGATATCATTTCTGATAATATAAAATTTCATTCAAGAATGGGGGTGGATAATTTTGTAGTAATGGATAATAATTCTACTGATAATACAAGAGATATTTTATCAGAACTACAAAAAGATTATGAGATCACAATTATCGATGAAAAAGGTGATTATCAACAGTCCAAGTTTATGACAAAACTTGTTTATACTGCAAAGAAAAAATATAAACCTGATTGGGTAATTAATAATGATGCTGATGAGTTTTGGGTTCCTAATAATCGCTCTTCTTTAAAAAGCTATTTAAATTTTAAAGCTTCTGTATTATCAGTTCATAGAAGTAATATGATTTTATATAAAGGATTAGATAACTGGAAAGAATCTGAATATAGAGTAAAAAATCAAATTTTACATAGAGAAGGTGATATTAATCTTTTTCTTACAAAAATAGGAAGAAAAGTGATAGTAAATCCTAATGGTTATTTTAAAACAAATTCTGGTAATCATAGTGCTGAGCATATAGCATTTTGGCAAAAAAGAGAGTTAAAAGATATTCATATTTATCATTATCCTATTAGAAGTTTTACACAATTTAAAGAGAATATTAAAAATAGATATGAACTTTTAAAAAGGGGTGCTAAAATGGGAGCCCATTATAAAAAATGGGCAAAAATTTATGAAGAAGGTAAATTGGAAGAAGAGTTTTATAATAATTTATTGATAAATGATCCTAAATGTTTAGAGCAAATTGGTGTTTTAAGTTATGAAAAAGATATTAAAAAGTTATTACAATTATAAAGAGGACTATTTATGGTAGATATTTTATTTATAGCTCAAAATACCCATCAATATAATTATTTTAAAAAAATACAACAAAATTTAGATTTACAAATAGAAGTTTGTAAATTAAATCATTTGTGTTATAAAAAAATTATAGATGTAGATTTGTCTAAGAAAAAAGAGGAGATTTTTATTAAATATTCTCCGTTAAAAGCAAAACTATATTTTCAATATGTAAAATTTATAACCCCTTTTTTTGAGTGTAATTATGAATATTTTATAAAAAAATATAATCCAAAAGCTGTAGGTGTTTGGAATGGAATTAAATATCCTCAAAATATTTTAGTGAAAATAGCTAAAAAATATAACAAAAAACTTATCTATTTTGAAAATGGTTTTTTACCAGATACTACACAAGTAGATTGTAAAGGGGTGAATTATTATAATTCTTTACCAAGAGATATAGAGTTTTATAAAAATCTAAAATTAGATATAAAATTAGATAAAAAGTTACAACAAAGAAAATTTGTAGGTAAACAAATTTTAGAAGATGTTGAATTACCAAACCAATATATATTTGTTCCATTTCAAGTAGCATATGATTCTCAACTTATCTACTTTAGTGATATAAATATGAAAGAGTTGTTTTTTTTGATAAAGCAGATATCTGAAAGGTTAAAAATAAATTTTGTTTTTAAAGAACATCCTTCTGATAGAGTTAGTGATTATAGTCATTTACATCAAATAGCTAAAAAATCAAAATATATTATGTTTGCAAATAAAATTGATACCCAAACTTTAATTCAAAATTCTAAAGGTGTTGTTACTATTAATTCAAGTGTAGGAATTGAATCTCTTTTATTTCATAAAAAAGTATATGTATTAGGAAAAGCTTTTTATAGAATAGATGGTATAACAATTGCTTGTGATAAAAATAATTTAGAAGAGAAATTAAATGATGATATTAAAATAGATTTTGATATTGTAGATAATTTTTTAAAATATTTAAAAATATATTTAGTTCCTAAAAATTGGAAAACACCAGATGAAGTTCATTTTTTAGAAGTAGAAAAAAGGATTTTAGAATGCTTACAATGACAATTTTAATAAAAAACGAAATTGATATTATAGAAAAAAATATTCGTTATCATGCAAAAAAAGGGGTTGATAGTTTTGTTATTATGGATAATAACTCTACAGATGGTTCAAGAGAGCTTTTAGATGAATTAAAAAAAGAATTTGAAATTACAATTATTGATGAAAAAGGGGTTTATAATCAAGCTAAATGGATGACCAAATTATCGAATATTGCAAAAGAGAAGTATAACCCTAAATGGTTAATTCCTAATGATGCTGATGAATTTTGGTATAGTGAAAAGTCTCTAAAAGAAGTATTACCTAATAAAGGTGCAGTTTTAACTGTAGATAGATTTAATTTTTTATTATATGAAGATTTAGATAAATGGTATAAAAGTGAATATAGAGTAGAAAATCCTATTTTTTATAGAAAAAACACTCAATTAGATGTTGATAAAGTTTCTATTGTATTAACAAAAATATCTCCAAAAGTTATAATAAAACCAAAAGGGTTATTATGGATTAGAGGAGGTAATCATAAAGCTTTACATCTTAATAATATTAAAGATTATTTTAAACATTATGATAAAATAGAAAGATTTGATAAAATAAAAGTATATCATTATCCTATTAGAAGTTTTGCTCAATTTAAAAGTAATATAGAAAATAGAAAAAAGCTTTTAGAAAAAAAAGCAAAAATGGGTCCACATTATAGAAGATGGGTTAGACTTTTAGATGAAGGTAAATTAGAGGAAGAATTTTATAATAATTTGGTATTTAAAAAATCTGATATTAAAACTTTTGAAAAATATGGAATAATAGTAAAGGATAACAATGTATTATTCGACATCGATTAGATTAATAAATAGAAGAGCAAAAAAATATTCAAAATATAAACCACTATTCTATGTTCCTAATTTTTTGAAAAAAGGGGTAGAATTTTTTGATAAAGAAGCTATATTTTTAGGATGGGGATACAAAAAAAGTGGTTTAGAAGCTATGCAAATGAAAAATTGGATTTTATTAGAAGATGGGTTTATTCGTTCTGTAGGGTTAGGAGTAGAAGGTTATCCTGCTTTTAGTATTGTAGAAGATGATAGTGGTATGCATTATGATGCTTTTAGGGAAACTAAAATAGAAAGAATTTTAAATAATTATAAATTTGATAATAAAATTTTAGATAAAGCAACTGAAGCTATTGAATTATTAAAAAAATATAAAATATCTAAATATAATTTATCACCAATGACTGTGCCACAAAAAGTAAAAAATACAAAAGGTAATAAAGTTTTAATTATTGCACAAACAGCGGGAGATAATTCTTTAAAATATGGAAGAGCATATGAGTTTTCTCCAAAAGATATTATATTATCAGCTCTTGAAGAAAATCCAAATAGTACTGTTTTTGTGAAAGTTCATCCTGATGTATTAGCTGGGAAAAGAGAGAGTTCAATAGATATAGAATTAGCTCAAAAGTATTGTGAAGTTATTACAGAAAATAGTAATCCTTTGTTATTGATTGAAGAATTTGATAAAGTATATACTCAAACATCTCAAATGGGATTTGAAGCTTTATTATTTGATAAAGAAGTTACAACATTTGGAATGCCATTTTATAGTGGTTGGGGTATTACAAAAGATAAATTAAAGAATGAAAGAAGAAATAGAAAATTAACTTTTAAAGAGGTATTTGCAGCATCTTATATTTTATATTCAAAATATTATAATCCTTATAAACAAAGGGAATGTGATATTATTGAAACTATTGAAGAGATTAATTATCAAAAAAGTTTACTCAAATAAGGTCTTATAGACATTATTTGAAAAGTCTGTATCTAAATTAAATTGATGAAATAGTTTTAATTGTTTATTATAAGTTTTTTTTGTTCCTAAATTATTTTTGATTTCTTGCATCAATTCTTTGATATTATATAGGAATTTATCTGGAAATGTTTCTTCAAAATTATAAAAAAACCCTCTTTCATTCTCTATAAAATGTTTAAAATCTTTTGCAAATCCTAAAATAGGTTTATTTAATAATAAATAGTCTATCCATATACTTGAAAAATCACTTACTAATAAATCTGTATATTTTAATATAGTATTTGTTTCAAAAAACTCTTTATGATTTAATAATATTAAATTTTTAAAATTTTTAATTTTTTCTAAAAAATGGTGTTCTTCATAATAATGACTTCTAAAAGCAAAAATAAAATTGTTTTTATTAGCAAAACTATCTATATATTCCAATTCTTTTTTAGTTAATTGATCTAATGGATCAGGGTGTTTTTCTCTTAGAGTAGGGGCATATAATACTAAATATTTATTTGTTTTTATAGTTTTGATATAATTTTCGATATATTTAGTAATTTCAAAGTTATTTTTTAAAAATTCATATCTTGGTAGTCCAGTGATTTTTATTTTATTTATATCTATACCAAAAGATGAAGCCATTATCTCTCTATCTTTTTGACTACTTGATATTAAAATATCTATTAAAGAGGCTTCTTTTTTAGTTTTAATCAGTTTTTTTTGTGGTATGTTAGGTATTTCAAGACCTATTTTTTTAAAAGGAACACCATGCCATAAGTTTATAATTTTTCTATCTTTATGTTTATTTAAAATATATCCATCATAAGGAGAATGGGAGATAAATACATATTTGCTTGTAGCTAAATCGTATAGATTTAAACTGTTTTCATAAATTTTTATTTTATTTTTATAATAATTTTTAATATGTGAAACACATTTTCCATGTTTATATAAAACAATTTTTTTATTTTGTTTTAATAAAAACTCTAACATAGCTAATAAATTACCATTTAAAGTGGTTCTTTTTTTTACAATAAAAGCATATTTTTCTTCTTTTGGTAGTGAATCTAATAGTGAAAAAATATGTCTATGTAAAAAACTCATTCTATTAATCTTTTTTTAAATGTTTTGAGGTAGCTATATATTGTTTGATTTCTGTAGTTGAAATACTTTCTGTTCTTGGTAAGTAGATAACTTCACAATAATCTTTTAAAAAATCAAATTTACCTTTCCAATCATCACCAATAGCAAAAATATCAACATTATATTTTTTTATATCTTCTATTTTTTGTTCCCAAGATTTTTCTGGTATAACTAAATCAACCCCTTTTATATTTTCAACAATTTCAGCTCTTTGATCAAATGGAATAATTGTTTTTTTCCCTTTTAATTCATTAAATTCATCTGTTGATACAGCTATAATTAGTTTATCTCCCAATTTTTTTAATCTTTGTATAAGTTTTAAATGCCCTATATGGAACATATCAAATGTTCCATATGTTATAACAGTTTTCATTAGTTCTCCTTTAATATATTTGAAATATTTTCATTAAACTCTTCTTTTTTCTTTTTTAAATCAGAAATCAGTTTATCCCTTTCTTCAATGATTTCCCCAATTTTATTAATAAAAGTTTTAGTACTTTCTTTTTTTGAGTAATCAAAATCTCCTAAATAATATTTTTTTACTTTATTTCTAATATTTTTTTTAGGATCTTTTTTGATTTCATTATCTAAAATTTGAGCTAAATCAGAGATATTTTTATTAGTTAAAATTTCTCCACCATATAAAACCATAGATTTTAAACTATCATTATTTTCAAATTCTGTAATAATATAAGGTTTATTCATACTTAAATAATCTATTACTGTTGCTGAATTATCAAAAATAGATATATCGGTATATGGATATAGACTTAAAATATCCCCTTCTAACATAATATAAGAATCTGGATAATTTTGTAATTGTTTTATTAGTTCTTTTTGTGCATTTTTATATTGTTTATCTCTTGAACCTACATAAGGGTGAGGTTTATAAATTATAAAATAGTTATTTTCTATTAGAGTAGAGATTATTTGTTTATCAAATTTTATAATAGATGAGTAGTTCATATCACTATATCCACCTTCCCATGTAGGTGCATATAAAACAATTTTTTTATTTGTTGAAGGAAACTTTTTTAGTGGAATTGTATATTCTATTTGAGGTCTTCCTACTTTGATAAATTTATCCATATTTATTTTATTTAGATTTAGTTTATATCTATTATATGCTGCATCACTTACAATAAAAACATAGTCATATGCTTTTACTTGATTTGAAAAAGTTGATATTTTTTCACTTTCACCATGATTGATATGGATATGAAGAGCTCTGTTATTTATTAAAGATAAGAAATTATGATTGCTATTATTTACATATAAAACAACTTTATGATTGTTTTGTTTGTAAAATTCTATTAAATCAGCTAATTTTTTAATATATCTGACTTCAAAATCTTTAAATTTTTCAGAATTAAAATATTCTATAACATTATGATTTTGAATTATAAAACATATTTTATGGTGTTTATTTAACTCTGTAAAAATATGCATCCATTGTTCAATTTGGTATAGTTGTTTTTTATTTCCAGCAAAATATACTACCACTTCCGCAGAACTATTCATATTCAATTCTATTTTATTTTTAGTAGATTTATTTTTTTTAAAAATAGATTTAGTTTGTTTTATAATTTTTTTCAGCATCTTTTAATAAGTTTCCTTCATAATTAAGTTATAATTACATTAGTTGAAATTATACAAAATAAAGGTTAAAAAATGGTAAATTTTTTAAAAAAATATATAGTTTTCTATAAAAAACATAAAATTAGGTTACTAATTGCTTTATTAGGAATGCTTTTTTCTGCTGGAGCTACAGCATCTATTGCATATTTAGTAAAACCAGTTTTAGATGATATTTTTATTAACAAAAATGAAGCAATGTTGGCCATTTTACCTATAGCAGTCATTTTAGCTTATTTTATAAAAGGGGTTGGTAATTTTTTGACTCAATATTTTATTAGTTATGTAGGTAGAGATATTGTTAAAGAGGTTAGAAATCAATTTTTAGATAAATTATTAAGTATGGATTTAGCATTTTTTAGAAAATACCATTCAGGAGTGTTAATAAGTAGAACTATTAATGATATTGATAAAATTTTATCTGCAGTTAGTACACAAATGGCTAATTTAATTAAAAATTTATTAACAGCTATATTTTTATTGGGTGTAGTTATTTATCAAAATGCACAATTATCTGTTTTTATATTAGTAATTTTAGTAGTTATTATTGTTCCGGTTAGTAAAATATCAAAAAAAGTTAAAAAAATTTCAAAAGAATCTCAGAAAAAAACAGCAACTTTAACAAAACATTTAAGTGAAATTTTTAAAAATATAGAAACTATAAAAGCTTATAATACACAAAAATATGAATCAGATATCTTCAAAGAAAGAAATGAAGAATTTTTAAAGATAGATTTAGATATTGTTAAAACAAAAGCTTTATTAATCCCTATATTAGAAACATTAACTGCTGTAATGGCTGCTATTATTATCTATATTGGTGGTAAGGAAGTTATTGGTGGAGCTATGACTGCAGGAGAATTTTTCTCATTCTTAACAGCATTATTTATGTTAACAGATCCAATTAGAAGATTTTCTTCTACTTATTCAAATATTCAAACAGCTATAGCTGCACAAGAAAGAATTGATAAAATTTTACAAATGAAACCAAAAATAACAAGTGGTAAAGAGAATCTGTCTAAGATAGATAACATTGAATTTAAAGATGTAGTGTTAAAATATGGTAAAAAAATAGCTTTAAAAAATATAAATTATAAAGCTAATAGACCTAAAATTGTAGGTTTAGTTGGTGATAGTGGAGGAGGAAAAAGTAGTTTTATTAGTTTAATAGAAAGATTTTATGATGTAAATAGTGGAGAGATTCTAATAAATGGTAAAAATATTAAAGATTATAATATCCAAGATTTAAGAAATAAAATAGCTTATATACCTCAAACAATTCATATATTTAATGATACTATCGCTTCAAATATATCATATGGAAAAGAGATAGATGAAGACAAAATTAAAGAAGTATTAAAAAAAGCAAATTTATTAGAATTTGTAGAGAAATTAAAAGATGGAATTTATACAAAATTACAAGAAAATGGTGCAAATTTAAGTGGAGGACAAAAACAAAGAATAGCAATAGCAAGAGCTTTATATACTGATCCAGATATTTTAATATTAGATGAAGCTACAAGTGCTTTGGATAATAAAAGTGAAGCTATTATTATGCAAACAATTGAAAAATTTGATGATAAACTAATATTTATTGTAGCACACCGTTTAACAACAGTTGAAAATGCTGATGAGATTTTAGTATTTAGTGATGGTGAAATTAAATGTAAAGGTGATAAAAAGTATCTAATACAACATTGTGAAGAGTTTAAAAAATTATATGGTGTTTTATAAAAAAATAAAATATTGTTTTTTTTTAATTTTTTTGATAAAATTTCATTTCAAAAATCCTTGCTCTTACGAATCTATACGATTTGTAAGTAAGGGCTAAAAAACCAAAAGGAAGAAATGATGAAACATTATGAAACTTTATTCGTGTTAAGACCAACTTTAACAGAAGAAGAAATCGCAAAACAAATTGAAAATGTTCAAAAAGTTATCACTGCAAATGGTGGTGAAATTGCAGCTACTGATAAAGTAGGTATGAGAGATTTAGCATACGAAGTGCAAAAACACAAAAGAGGATACTACACAATTATTTACTACAAAGCTCCAGGTAGTGCAATTAAAGAAATCGAAAGAAATCTAAGAATTAACGAAGATGTAATTAGATTTATTACAGTTAAATATGAAAACAAAAAAGAACAATCTATTTGGGAAAAACAAGTAAGCGAAGTTAAATAACAATGTATAATAAAGTTATTTTAATAGGGAATCTTACAAGAGATATTGAATTAAGATATACACCTTCAGGGACAGCTGTGGCTAAATTTGGTTTAGCTACAAACAGAGTTTACTCTGACCCTGTTACAAAAGAAAAAAAACAAGAAGTTATGTTTATAGACATAACTGTATTTGGTAGAGCTGCTGAAACTGCTAATCAATATTTAAAAAAAGGTAGTCAAGTTTTAGTAGAAGGAAGACTGAGCTTCAATCAATGGACAGATCAAACTGGACAAAAAAGAAGTAAACATGAAATTATTGCTGAACAAGTGAAATTTTTAGGTGGAAGAGAAAATAGTGGTATGGATAATGGGTATCAACAAACTCAAAGCAATTATAACCAACCGCAACAAAACTATAACCAAAATCAAGGGTATAGCAATCCTCAACCACAAACACAACCACAGCATCAAGAGATGCCAAATCAAAACATACCATCAATAGATATTGATGAAGAAGATATACCATTCTAAAAAAGGAAATAAAATGAGCGAAAGAAAAAAATACGGAAAAAAAAGATGTAAATTTTGTGAAATGAAAATTGATTACATTGATTACAAAGATTTAGAAACTTTAAAATTTGGTGTAAGTGAAAGATTTAAAATTATGCCAAGAAGACTTACTGGTACTTGTAAAAAACACCAAGAAGCTTTATCAAACGCAGTAAAAAGAGCAAGAGCTGCAGCATTAATTCCTTATATTGTTGATAGAAAACATGTTGTAGAATCTCCATTTGATAAAATTAAACCTCTACATTCTAAATAATTATTTTCCCTTTTGGGAAAATAATTCTTCATAATTAACTTCTAATTTAATTAAATTCATATAATTTGTTATAATTTCCCTAAAAAAGGCGAAATTATGGAAGCTTTAAAATCTGCTTTTTTAAATCCTATCAAATCTTTTAAATTTAGATATTTACCACTTTTAATGATCTATTTTTCTTATGGTATGAGTGGATTTACATCAATAGCAAATACATTTTGGGTTAAATCTCATCTTAATTTAGATTCAGTTGCATTAGTTACATTAGGTGTATGGTTAAGTTTACCATGGACTATAAAAATGGTATTTGGGCAATTAGTAGATACAGTTCCTATTTTTGGTTCCCAAAGAAAAGCATATGTATATATAGGAGCAGGGCTTATTACGATTAGTACTATTTTAATGATAGGTTTAACCGGTAATAAAGAATGGATCCATTTTACCTCTGAATCGAATGTATATATTTTAGCATCATTATTAGCAGTTATAGGCTTTGTTTTACAAGATGTAGTTGCTGATGCAATGAGCACAGAAGTTGTGGATAGAAATCAACCACAAGAGGTAGTTGAGAGAGAATTAGCTATGGTTCAAGTATTAGGAAGACTTGCATTAAGTATAGCAGGTTTTATTGTAGCAGGTCTTGGAGGGT